>ERZ780223.4264-NODE-4264-length-9770-cov-3.392898_pt1 | contig 9770 bp, 7 predicted proteins | sample MGYA00511016_ERZ780223 | MGnify/ENA primary metagenome ERZ780223 (study PRJEB29588, sample SAMEA2159032) | human gut metagenome | biome: human gut; feature: human-associated habitat; material: faeces | place: Denmark | collected 2008/2010 ... | reverse complement strand
GCTGATCCCGTCAATTGACATGACAGAGGCGCAGGGGAAGCTTGCATGGCTGCCGGCAGTAACAGGATTTTTGCTTGGCATTGGATTTCTGCTTGTGTTAGATACGGTGATACCACATCTTCATTTGAAAAGCAGTGAGCCGGAGGGGCTTCACGCCGGACAGCCGCGCCTGTCCAAAACGACGATGATGCTTTTTGCGGTGACGCTGCATAATATCCCGGAGGGAATGTCGGTCGGGGTCGCATATGCGGGCAGTATGATGAAGGGCGCAGGAATCACGGTGGCAGGAGCGCTCGCGCTGGCGCTTGGTATTGCGATCCAGAATTTCCCGGAGGGGGCGATCATTTCTCTGCCGCTTTGCGGAGAGGGGATGAGTCGCAGGAAAGCCTTTGTGTGCGGTGTGTTGTCCGGGATTGTGGAGCCTGTGGGTGGCTTTATCACAATTCTGATCGCGGGGGCGATCTCTCCGGTGCTTCCGTATCTTCTGGCATTTGCAGCGGGAGCCATGATGTATGTGGTGATCGAAGAACTGATTCCGGAATGTCAGGACGGGGTACACAGCAACATCGGAACTATTGGGGCGGCGCTGGGGTTTGCTCTGATGATGGTGCTTGATGTGGCACTGGGGTGAAGTCCGGGGTGATACAGATGATATTTCGCATGAAATCGGGGTGACGAAAGGAATAATTTACCCCATACTAGCCGTTTGGTTAGTTGACTTATTATATAAATGTTGTTATATTTGGTGTAAAATACACCTAATTTTGCATAAACGCAGGAGAAAGCGTTTGAAAATGCCGTGTATTTTCGGAGAGTTAAAGGAAAAAGTGTGAAAATTGAAACAAGAATGGAGGAATGTGTATGAAAGGAATGAGAAAACGTCACCGGAAGAGGCTGACAGCGGTTGTTACTGCCGTTGCACTGATCTGCACAGGCGGTGTGCTGCCGGAGAACGTGGCTTATGCAGCGGAGCAGACAGAAGAAGGTGTTGCAATTGATAAGGAGAATTTCCCGGATGAGAACCTGCGAAATTATCTCAAAGAAAGTGGATTTGATAAGAACGATGACGGTTATTTTTCACAAAGTGAGCTGGATGCCGTTGAAGAAATGGAAGCAATATATAATAAACTGGAAAATCTGAAGGGGCTTGAGTATTTCCGGAATCTGAAGTCTTTGGATATCCGATTGAATAATATCAGCGGAGAACTGGATCTGCAGTTGTTCCCTAATCTGACCAGTGTTTATTGTGATGATAATGAGATTACATCTATCCGGTTTGGAGAGGACTGTAAGCTGGAATTGATAGAATGTAATTACAATCAGATCGAAGTGTTGGATGTGAGTGGATTGGATCACCTGGACCAGCTTAACTGTACGGGCAATCCGCTCAAGGTATTAAAATTTAATGAGAAATGGACTTCTATCAGATTGTACTGCGATGAATGCAGTCTTACAAGTCTGAAAATTCCGGAAAGCCTGGACGCATCTGAAACTCAGATTAACTGTGAGAATAATGTTACCTATTTAACACAGAAAAATATTGACTTTCTGGATCAGGAAATGTTTCCGGATTTTGATACCGGAAAGATTCAGAAGGTCGTGAAGCTGACAAAAGAACAGGCAGAAGCCGGAAAGAGCGGAACGGATATTTTTGATGAGTTGAAAGGCTCCGATTATAAGCTGACGGATCTGCAGCTTGTGGATCGGATCATTTATACCTATGACTGTGGAATAGGTATGAGCTTTGATTTTACCGTGCGTGTCGGATATTCTGAGGAGATGTTTCCTCCGAACAGACCGGATGGAACACAATATGTGGAGTACACCGTCAGCACTGTGGGAGAAGTACCACTTCCGGAAGGATGGAAATGGAAGGATGAAGATGCAGATCTTGTACTTCCGTTTGGGAACTGGTATGAAGCCACCGCAGAATATGTGGGTGACAATGCAGAGTATTATGCGAACATATATCAGGATGTAGAGATATGGAAAGATTACTGTCAGCATCCTAATGATATGCGGGAGCTTAAGGATGAGCAGGAGGCAGACTGCACGCAGTCTGGATATACCGGAGATTATTACTGCGGTGTGTGCGGGGATCTTCTGTATAAAGGTGAGTATATTCCGATACAGCACCGGCTTGAACTGGTCGAAGAGAAGGAAGCCACTCAGACTGAGCCGGGCAATATACAGTATTTTATCTGCTCTGCCTGTGGAAAGCTTTTCTTAGATGAGGACGGCTATCATGAGGTGGGGATAGAGGATGTGACAATCCCTGTTCTGGAACCGGATCCGACCGATGAGCCGGTGCCGGCTCCAAGTGAGAATCCAACCGCAGAACCAACGAAGGAGCCGAATCCGACGGAGGCGCCCCTGCCAACGCCGGGGGTAAGCGAAACACCAGTGCCGACCGAAGAGCCGACCCCGGCACCGAGTGAGAATCCAACTACAGCGCCGAGTGAGAAACCGACGGCTGAGCCGACCCGTGAGCCGGAGATCACACCGGAGCCGACAACAGCGCCGGCACCAAGTGAGGAACCAACCACGACACCAATGCCGAGTGAAGAGCCAACGATGGCACCGACAGAGGCACCAACAGCAGAGCCGACCCGTGAACCGGAAATCACACCGAATCCGGTAGACCCAACGGTGGCACCGGCACCGACCGAGGCGCCAACAATGGAGCCGACCCGTGAGCCAGCGAAAACCGCTGCACCGATAGAGCCAACGAAGGAGCCGGTACCGACAGATGCGCCGGTACCGACCGAAGTGCCAACGCAGAAACCGGAAGTGCCGGAGATCACACCGGAGCCGACAGTCCCGGCAGTTCCGACGGTTGTACCACCTGTCCGGACACCTGTTCCGACACAGACGGTACAGGCAACACAAACTCCTGCGACACCGGCACCGACTCCTGTTTCAACTCCGAAGACGAATCGGAAGAAGCCGGCAAAGGTTGGCAAGATCATTACCTCTTCTGCAGGCTACCGTTTCAAGGTGACAAGCAGCAAAGTGAAAAATCCAGAGGTTGCACTGTATCGTCCGGGTTCCGGACGTAAGGAAGTAAAGATTGGTACGAAGGTAACGATTAATGGAATTAGTTATTCCGTTACGTCGGTTTGCGAGCGGGCATTTCGCAGCAACAAGAGAGTGACAAAGGTATCTCTGGGTTCCAGAGTTGATAAGATTGGAAAAGAAGCATTTGCAAACTGCAGAAATATCAAAGTTCTTTATATTTATTCTCCAAGACTGAAAGCATCAGATATTGGAGAGAACGCATTTAAGGGTATCAATAAAAGGGTTAAGATTTCCGTGCCAAAGGCGAAAATGAAGGAGTATAAGGAGCTGTTCCGCGAGAAAGGATTAAGCAAGCAGACGTCCGTGACGACCGGAAAAGTGCAATAACATTTTCGGGATGTCATTACAAAGTGTTATGGAAGTAATAAAAAAGTATATCTTTACAAATGATAAAACCTTGTCTATAATAGGTGCATAATTTCAATTGGATTGAAACAGGCGATGGAGCTTATAAAAGTAAGCACGTCGTCTGTTTTTTTCTTTACATACATTGAAATTAATCGTAGCCGGAGGAGAAGACATCGTATAGAAGGGAGACATGACTATGAAAACATTAAAAAGAGTAAAGAGAAGAGCAATTTCGGTATTGATGACAGGTGCACTGGTAGCGACAATGCTTACCGGATGTGGAAGTAGTTCAGATGCAGGAAGTTCATCCGGGGCAGGCAGCAGTTCTGAGGCGGGAGGTACAACTGATCTGAGTAAGGTTGAATTAACCGTTGGAACATCAGGAACATACGCACCGTTTTCTTATTTTAAGGAGGATGGAAAGACACTGCAGGGTTTTGATGTGGAATTGTTGAAAGCATTGGAGGATAAGCTTGGATTTAAGATTAAAAATGATACGATTCAGGATATGGATTATGGTCCGCTGACAACGTCACTGACGCAGGGACAGATCGATCTCGGTGCCGCAGCACTCTGTGCGACTGATGAACGAAAAGAAGTCATGAACTTCTCGGATATTTATTATGACGCAGGTATCATTGTTGCAGTTGGTAAGGATAACAACGACATCAAGTCTGTGGATGATCTGACAGATGGCAAGTATAAGGTAGCAGTCCAGACCGGAACGATCGCTTACGAATATGCGACATCAAAGCTTCCGGAGAAATGTCTGCAGAGCTTTGATTCTCAGGCGTTAGCATATAAGGCAGTCGAGGGTGGTCAGGCAGATGCGACGATCTACGATGCACCGGGTACCTCTTATTCAATTAAGACCGGTGAGGTAAAGCTTAAGATTGTCGGTGATGAGTTCTACAATGGTCAGGCACCATACGCACTTGCATTCTCCTTTGATATCTGCAAGAAATATCCGGATATCATTGAGCAGTTCAATAAGGCAATTAAGGAGCTGCAGGATGACGGTACGATCGATAAGCTGAAGAAGGATTGGTGCGAATAATACAAAAACAAGTTCTAAGCTTATAAAAAACATAAGCTAAGAACCAGTACGGTTTTGTATTTTGAAAAAGCTTCGCTTTTTCGCATAGACCAATATATTATCTTTTTCGTAAATACACATTGCCGGGGCGCTTGAAGGTGCCCCGGATTTCATAAGGAGGCAGGACATGGGGATTGATCTTGAATTATTACAGGCCATTGGTCCGATGCTGTTTCGTGGTTTGAAGGTCACCATGGAGATTGCGGTGATCGGTATACTGTTTGGCTTTGTCCTTGGTTCTCTTTGCGGATATGCTCTGCAGAGCCGCAATAAGATTGCAAAAGGAATTGCCAATATTTATGTATGGATCATGCGTGGTACCCCGATCGTGGTGCAGGCATTGTATGTATATTTTGTGGTGCCGGAGATCATTGGACTGATCAAGGGGGAGAGAGTGGTGCTGGATCCGACATTGGCCGGTATCCTTGTTATCACATTAAATGCAGGTGCATTTATATCACAGCTTGTGCGGGGAGCACTGGACAGCGTGGATATTGGACAGAAGGAAGCAGGAGCGTCGCTTGGCTTAAGTCCGATGCAGATTATGATACATATTATAATTCCACCGGCATTTCGTTCTATTATCCCGAGTTTGTTTAACCAGTTTATTATTTCCGTAAAGGACACGGCACTTCTGTCCATGATTTCGGTCAATGAAATTACAAGACAGACGCAGAATTATGTTATGAGAACCTACAAAACGATTCCGGGATATACCGTGTGTGCCATTTTCTATCTGGTACTTTTGTCTGTCCTGATGATCGTACAGAAGATGGTTGAAAAGCGGATTGCCAATAAATAGGAGGTGCCATATGGGAAATACAATGATAAAGGTAAACCATCTGTCGAAGGCATTTGGTGATCTGGAGGTCCTGCGGGACATTAATATGGAGGTCAGCGAGGGAGAGGTTGTCTGTATCATCGGACCGTCCGGCTCAGGAAAAAGTACATTCCTGCGCTGCATCAATCAGTTAGAAACACCCACCTCGGGAGAAGTTCTTTATAAAGAGGAAAATATCTGCGATTCAAAGGCAGATATCCGGAAGTTCCGGGAGGAAGTGGGAATGGTGTTTCAGCGGTTTAATCTGTTTCCGCTCAAGACGGTACTCGGAAACGTGACGATGGCTCCGGTTCTGACAAAGCATCGCAACAAAGCCGAGGCAAAGGAAATCGGTATGGAGCTTCTGAAAAAAGTTGGTCTTGAGAGCAAGGCATATGTGATGCCGTCAACCTTATCCGGTGGTCAGCAGCAGCGTGTGGCGATCGCCAGAGCACTAGCTATGGAGCCGGCAGCACTGTTATTTGATGAGCCGACATCGGCATTGGATCCGGAGCTTGTCGGAGAAGTGTTAAATGTTATGAAGGATTTGGCAAAGGAAGGAATGACTATGATCGTCGTTACGCATGAGATGGCATTTGCAAGGGATGTGGCAGACCGCGTCATCTTTATGGCAGACGGATATGTCGTGGAGGAAGGTCCGGCGAAGGAGGTTATGGAGAATCCGAAGGAAGAGCGTACGAAAGCATTCCTGTCCAGATTCTTAAATCAGTAGTGTCCGATAAAAAGGACAGTGACACCGATAATGCCATATGTCCGATAAACAGGATAGAGACACCGATAATGCCATATGTCCGGTAAACAGGATAGAGACACCGATAATGCCATATGTCCGATAAATAGGACAGACACGATAATACAAAACCAGGGCGTTTGCACCAGTGCCGCGGTGCAGACAGAAAAGAAGCCGGATTCGGCGGCACAGAATCGAGGGAGACTATGAAGAAATTTGTCGTAACGATCACAAGAGAATTTGGAAGCATGGGACGTCCGATCGCAAAACGGTTGTCAGAGCTGCTTCATGTGGAGTATTATGATAGAGATATTGTCGAGGCGGCATCACAGAAGCTGGATCTGCCGGTTTCCGTCATTAGTAATGAGGAGGAAAAGGACACCTCCGGATTTTTTGAAATGCTGTTTCCGCTCGGAACAGAATCTGCAGACCGTCAGACAAGGATCTTTCAGGCACAGAGTGGCATCATCACGGCACTTGCGGCGAAGGAATCCTGTATTATCGTAGGACGCTGTTCCGATTATGTCCTGCGCGATGAGCCGAATGCATTTCATGTGTTTGTCTACGCATCTTATAAGGACCGTCTTGCCAACTGTACAGGACCTCTCGGCATGAAGGAAGAGGAAGCCAAGAAGATGATCACGGAGGTCGATAAAGCGAGAAACCGTTATCACAAAAGATATGCGAAGTTTAGTTCGTCCGATCCGGCGCACAAGCATTTGATCATCAACAGCGGACTGCTGGGAGTGGAACAGACTGCGCAGATTCTTGCGGAGATCGTACAGATGCGGTTTAAGGATGATGAACCGGACGCATAGCAGGGAGGCGATGCTTGTGGCAAAACAGAAAAAAAGAACATTTGCAGTACCCGCTATTCTGGCGGCAGGGAGTCTCTGGGGATCCATGGGACTCTTTGTTCGCGTTTATAACGCAAGAGGGCTGCAGAGTATGGATATTGTGGCGATACGTGCAATGGCAACGGTGATCGCCATGTTTGTGTTTATGATATTTTTCCGCAGGGAACTGCTTCGGATCCGTTTGCGGGATCTGTGGTGTTTTCTCGGAACAGGGATAGGCAGTATTGTTTTCTTTAATTACTGCTATTTCAAGACGATTTCCCTGACCTCCATGTCGGTGGCAGCCGTACTTCTTTATACGGCACCTGCGATTGTCATGGTTCTGTCGCGTATCCTTTTTGGCGAGCGCTTTACGGTTCGGAAGGTGACGGCACTTGTCATGACATTTGTCGGCTGTATTTTCGTGACGGGGATCATCGGAGATGCCGTCTCATTAAATGCGGCGGGGATTCTGACCGGACTTGGTTCGGGTCTTGGATACGCACTTTATTCGATCTTTTCCAGGTATGCGATCGACCGGGGATATCATTCTCTGACGATCTCTTTTTATACCTTTCTGGTGGCGGCAGTGACCACGCTTCCGTTTATCAACGGAGCGGGCATCTGGAGCGTGACGGTCAGCAGCGGTGGCATGATCGCATTCTTTCTGGTCTTCGGCGTGATCAGCACCGTGCTTCCGTACACATTATATAATTATGGTTTAAATACGATGGAAAATGGCCGTGCTTCGATCATTGCATCGGTTGAACCGCTTGTGGCAACGCTTCTTGGAATTGTGATATTCCACGAGAAAATGAGTCTCGGAGGCGTGGCGGGAATGGTTCTGATCCTGGGCGCACTGGTGCTTTGCAATATGAAGCCGGCAGAGAAATAAGAAAATTTATGCCAGCAGCTCCTTCAGGAAGATCTGCAGTAACCGCTGTCCCTTGTGGACGAGGCTGTCTTTTCCGTCCTTAACGCACCAGTCGTAAATGATGCCGCGCTCCAGCGAGAAATAATTATCGGCGAGTTCTCTGGCATTTTCGGAACGGCGGAACTCTCCCTTGTCCTGTCCCTCTTCAATGATCTGCGGGATCAGAGAATAATAGAATCGCTTTTTATTCAGGAGATTGTGTTTCGTATCGATGTCTTCCATATACAAATGTTTCACAAGAGGAAGAGGAACCTCCGTCTCGATCAGATGGAAAAGCTCACGGTTCAGATAAAGCAGTGTCTCGTAGCGGCTGAGCCGTGGGTTAATCTGCACCATCAGGTCTGCGTATTTACGGTCAAACAGATCGCCGAGCGTGTATTCCAGATCATCCTTTTCCTGAAAATACCGGTGGAAGATTTCGGATGTCACGCCGGCAAGCCCCACAACATCTTCTACAGATGTAGAATTATATCCTTTCTCATGAAATAATTGCCATGCGGCGCGCACGATGCGGCTGCGGTCACTCTCCTTCGGTGCCTTTTTCTGTGTACCCAGAAGAAATCCAAGCTCCAGCGGATCCTCCGGATCAAGAAGCCATGTGTTCATGCCGGTCATATAGGCACTTCCGGTAATCTGAGGGATGATGCCGCGGTAGTCGCCGACATTGACCTCCTTTGTTGCCTCTCCGGTGAAAAGTGAGCCGGTAACACTCTCGTAGACAAATGGTGTGTGCAGGGCAAGCTCTCCCTTTGCGTAAAGAGCTGCCATTTTCGCACTCGTTCCGGTACCGCACGGAGAGCGGTCTGCCTGCGCCATGCCGAAGATCACGCAGTTTTTCATGTCCGCCTCCGGCTTGTCGGTATGGCTGTAAAACTCCACCAGATCCACGGTTGTGATGTCCAGATACGGATGCTTGATCGGCACGGTTTCATTGATCTTTTTCAGGAGCAGCATGCCGAGCTCCGACAGAATGTCAACGTTTTCCATCGTGATGTCAATACCGATCTGCTCGGCATCCACCAGAGCAAAAAACGAACCGCCAAAGGAAATATCATACGGGATCATGCCGTAGCCCTGAATGTCGATCGTCTGGTTTTCCTTATAGAGAAAGGCGGGAACATTCAGAATGCTGACCTGCTCCGCTTTACCGTTCTGTACTTTGACGCGTGTGCGGATCAGACCGGAAGGGGCATCCAGTACAACATTGGTGTAAGGCTCGGAAACATCGACCATGCCGGTTTCCACAAGCATGGAGGCGGTGCCGATACTGCCGTGTCCGCACATGTTCAGACATCCGCCCGAATCCATAAAGATTACGCCGTAGTCCGCTTCCTCATGCACCGGCGGTGTCAGCAGTGCACCAAACATATCGCGGTGACCGCGCGGCTCCAGCATCAACGCCTTGCGGTAGTGATCGTAATGGCTGATCAGATATTCTTTCTTCTCCATCATAGTCTGTCCCGGCAGCTCCGGAAATCCATCGTATATGATGCGCGTTGCTTCTCCCATCGTGTGGGAATCGATCGTGCGAAAGGAATGCTCATAAAGCTTCTCATTATAGGTACAATTCATGCAAATCCCCTTCTTTCTGTATTTCATTTTTCAATTCGACAGTTTTTGTAAAATAAAAGGCAAAGATGCATAGAAGCTGCACCCTTGCCTGACTTTGTAATCATTATAAAACAGACGGTGACATAGGGGAAACGACATTTTTTAATGAATGGCATAACGGTTTGTTATGGAAATTATATCAGAGAGGATGTCTAAGTCTGCATGTGCGGATTCCGCAAAGCAGTCTGTGAACAACGGGAACTTTTTGTAAAACATGTCGGTTTCCACATTTCTTTTGTTTGACATAAAGTATATAAGAATATATAATAAATATTGAAGTATATAGAAATGTATAA
>ERZ780223.4254-NODE-4254-length-9793-cov-3.429246_pt1 | contig 9793 bp, 10 predicted proteins | sample MGYA00511016_ERZ780223 | MGnify/ENA primary metagenome ERZ780223 (study PRJEB29588, sample SAMEA2159032) | human gut metagenome | biome: human gut; feature: human-associated habitat; material: faeces | place: Denmark | collected 2008/2010 ... | reverse complement strand
ATTTTAATTTAGCAGTTAATGATTTCCCTTATTTTTCAGATGATTTTAAAAAATATATATCTATTATTCAAAATAGTCATGAAAACCAAAGTTTAGAAAATTATATCCAACTTACATTTATGCAATTAAATCAATTTGTTTCTAAATTTATAAAAATCATAGTTCCATTGATTTATGGTTTTGTTGCTACATTTGTAATTGTTGTGTATGTTTCAATAATAATTCCTATGATGAATGTTGTCTCAAATTTATAAAAAGGAGGATTATAAGGATTATGAATTCTAATAAAAAAGGTTTTACACTCATTGAAATGGTTTTTTGTATTTCTGTAATACTAGTTATTTTACTGCTTGTTATTCCAAATGTTACAAGTAAAAATCGTTTAGTAAAAGAAAAAAGTTGTGATGCACAAATTGAAGTTGTTAACTCACAAATCATTTTGTATGAAATCGAGCATGGAGAATTACCAACTAGTATGTCTCAATTAACTTCTGGCAGCCATCCTTATTTAAAGGAAAAACAAGCTGTTTGTCCTTCAGGACTTGCCATAAGAATAAGTGATGGTGAAGCCTATGTTTCAAAATAAAGGATTTACTTTGATTGAAATGTTGTTAGTAATATCTATTATATTAACATTGTCAGTACTTTCATTCCCTTTTATGAAGACAAAAACAATTTATATAACGGATGAATGTGTAAAAAAACAAATAGGAATGATTATTAATCAGGCTAAAAGTAAAGCAATAATTAGTCATGAAAAAGTTAGTTTAATTGTATCAAAACAAGAAATATCTTTTATTGATCATCAAAAAAAATACAAAGTAGTTTTACCTAATAATTATTTTTTCAATAATATTAAAGAAATATATTTTGTAGATAACACATTAACCGAAAATGCCACACTTTTTGTATGTGCAGACAATGGTACAGGATATTATGACAGCCAGAATCGGTTTATAAATATTGATACAGGCAGCTTTAATAATTTTTTGTCTGCTCTGATACAGGCGTTGCGATCCTGCAGCCGGATGGTACTTATGAAACGCTGAATACAGGCAATTTTACAAGCTCTATCGATAATATGCTGATAGATTACCAGGGAAATCTCTGGTTTACATCATCAAGACTTGGGCTGTTAAGATTAAGCAGATCAGCGTTTACACAGCTTAATTATGAACATACCGATGAAAATCTGGTTGTAAACACAGTTACAATGTGGAATGGAAATTATTATATAGGTACAGATAGTGGAATTGCCGTTTCATATGCAGCTGCAGGCAGTAGTTCGGCTAATGGTGATTATATTCAGAAGCAGGACGGCTCTGTGAATGAGCTTGTGAATAAACTTGTAAAAGAGCTGGATAACGTAAGAATAAGGTGCATAACAACAGACAGTAAAAATAATATGTGGATATGTACAACCGGTAAAGGAATATATGAGGTTACATATAGTGGTGAAATTATAAGATATGATGAGAATAATGGACTAAGTGGAAACAGATACAGGACTATAACAGAGTTAAGTGATAATACAATGCTTGCAGCAGGTGATACAGGACTTAGTTATATTGTAGATGAAGCTGTCACTGGCAATATAGGTTATTCTATGAAAAACAGTAAGGTTTTATGCACCCTTGAAACAGATATACCAGATTACGGAAGAGTTATACTTGCAGGAACAGATGGCAATGGAATAGAGGTTATTAGTGATGGAAGAGTAATAGATAATTATGATAAGGATGATGGTCTTAGTTCAGCGGTTATATTAAGAATGGTAAAGGATGATTCTGGCGAGGGTGTATTCATAGTAACAAGTAACAGTCTGTGTTATATGGATAAGTCATGCGTTATAAGAATATTGGATAATTTTCCTTACTATAATAATTACAATGTGGTTAATGGAAACAATGATAATCTTTTTGTGCTGGGCTCAGCCGGAATATATGTTGTTGATAAGAATGCATTACTTTCCGGGAAAGAGCTTGATTATAAGCTGCTAAATGGAGATTGTGGGCTTGAAAAAGCACTTACGCCGAATGCATGGGATTATATCGATGTTAATAATAATCTGTATATGTCAACCGATGATGGTGTAGTGATAGTCAATCTCAATGATTATAGTGCCAGGATAAGGTCATATCGTATACAGATGAAGTCAGTAAAAGTAGATGGAGAAACTCTCAGGATAAAAAGAGGAGAAGAGCTTTATATTGACAGTAAAGCACAGATGATAGAGATGTTCCCTGAGATTATAAACTATTCTGTTAACACTCCTTATGTAAGCATATATCTGGAAGGGTATGATACTGAACCAAGGATAATATTGCAAAGTGATCTGACTAACATAATATACACGAACATACCTGTAGGCACATATACATTTCATTTATCAGTTCTTGATGAAAATGGCAAGGTACCAATATCTGAAAACACATATACAATTATTAAGGAAGCAAAGATATATAACTATTGGTGGTTTAAGGTGTATATGGTCGGAATATTTGGACTTACAGTTGCATATCTTACGTGGATAATATTCCATACACAGATTAAAAGAACCATTGATTTTCAGAAGAAAGAGCTCGAATTCGTAAAGAAACAGCTTGAGATGGGAAACGAAACAGTTCTTACTATTGCAAGGACTGTTGATGCAAAGGATGTTAATACAAGCCAACATTCACTAAGAGTATCTGAGTATTCAGTTATGATAGCAAAGGAGCTTGGATATAGTGATGAAGAATGTGAAGACCTTAGAAAAGCGGCATTGCTTCACGATATAGGAAAGATAGGTATTCCAGACAGGATACTTAACAAACCGGAAAGACTTACAGATGAAGAGTATGCCATTATGAAATCACATGTTGAAAAAGGAGCAGAAATACTTAAAAGCTTTACTCTTGTTAACCACGTTGAGGAAGGAGCACTTTATCATCATGAGAGATATGATGGAAAAGGATATATGCATGGTCTTAAAGGTGAAGAGATACCTCTTAATGCAAGAATTATCGGAATAGCAGATACATTTGATGCTATGACAGCTAACAGAGTGTATAGAAAGAAGCTTGATAAGGACTATGTTTTAGGGGAAATACGAAGAGGCAGCGGCACACAGTTTGACCCGGAGCTTGTGGATATTATGCTTAGACTTATTGATAGTGGCAGGATAGACATTGATAATCTGTATAAGGATGGTGAAGCTGATGAAGATAAGTAATATCAAGAAAATATCCGGTAGGATGCTGTCTTATATAGTAAGCAGGGAGTGTATAATAACTCTTATAACCTGCATTGCAGTAAGCATCATCATAGGTGCCTGTATGGTTTATTCAAGAAAAGATGAAGATAAGAGCATCAAGGTAGGAATAATATATGTAGGTGATGCAAGTACAGCATATACAGACAATTTCATAGAGGCACTTGCGGATATAAAGGAAGAGTATGGCGATAAGGTTGAAGTTATGCATATGTATAATGTTGCCGGGGGAACAGAAAGAGAATATCTTGAAAGACTTGTAAATGCAGGCTGCAATCTGATATTTTCTACAAGCTATAACTATGGTGAAACAACTAAGGAGCTGGCTGGAAAGTATCCAGATGTACAGTTTTGTATGGCAACCGGCTCTAATGCTAACGAGGAGCCATACTATGCTAATTATCATACATTTATGGGTGCTATATATGAAGGAAGATATGTAGCAGGAGTTGCGGCAGGCATAAAACTGAAGGAGCTTATATCAGAAGGGATAATAACAGAAAATGAGGCTAAGATAGGATATGTTGCAGCGTATCCTAATGCGGAGGTTATATCAGGATATACAGCTTTTTTGCTTGGAGCAAGATCAGTTGTGGGGAATACTACCATGACGGTAAAGTACACATATAAGTGGAATGATTATCGTACTGAAAAGAAGTATGCAAGAGAACTCATAAATGAGAAGTGTGTTATTATATCACAGCATTCAGATACAGCAGGACCAGCGACTGCCTGTGAGGAAACAGCCTCAGATGTACCTGTTTTTAATGTAAGCTATAACAAGAGTATGTTTGATGTAGCACCAACGACATATCTTACGGGCTGTAAGATAAACTGGAAGCCATATATGAAGGCAGCAGTTGATGCGGTTCTTAATGGAAAGGTGATTGAGAAGAATATCAGAGGTAACATACATGGTAATGATGTGGGAGCCGGCTTCGATGAAGACTGGGTTTCAATGCTTGAGTATAATGATATTGCTGTTGCAGATGGCACCAAGGAAATGGTAGCTGATGTTATCGGGCAGTTTAAGAATGGCAGTCTTACTGTGTTTAAAGGTGACTACATAGGTGTAGATACTGATAATCCCAATGATATCATAGACCTTAGTGAGGGCTTTGTGGAAAATAAAGACAGCTCGGCACCATCGTTTAACTATATATTAAAGGACATTATTACGATAGAGTAAAAATACATTATTACGCATTATTACAATAGTACATTATTACGACATTATTACAATAGAGTAAAAACACTTGACTGTACAGCTTTTTATATGATAGAATATGCAGGCTTTAAATGGTTTTATTGGAAACGAAACATCCTCCTGGATGATAACGAACAACACATTGAGTTAAGTTATCATTAAGGAGGATTTTTTTATGCCAAAAAACAAATTTCAAGACGTAGTATTCACAATTATTATGGCAGCTATTATGGTGTACGGGATGGTTGTTTATAATATAGCTCTTAACACAGGAACAGTTGATGGAACAACTTTTATTGCAGCATTACACGAGTTACCAATAATGGTGCCAGTTGCTTTCATTCTTGAGTTCTTTATAGTTGGAAGGCTGGCAAGGCTGCTGGCATTTACTGTTATGAAGCCAACAGACAGACCACAGTTTATCACATATGCAATATCTATATGCATATGCTGTATTATGTGTCCTGTTATGAGTCTTGTTGCAACAATACTTTTTAAGGAACCATCTTTTGGTATGTGGGTTAAGACATGGGCTATGAATTTCCCTATGGCAATACTTTATCAGATGTTTTACTGTGGACCATTTGTACGTCTTATCTTCAGAGCAATATTTGAAAGAAAAGACAGCAGGCAGAAAGAAGCCATAGAAGCATAATTCCTGCTGCGTTAGTACAGCATTTATTGAGATATTTAGTCTGGTGATATTATCCAAGGTATGAGAAAAGCATAACTACTATGCCTAGTATAACAAGTATGACTCCTGTTGCACGGTTAAGTGTTTCAGGAGTAGCTTTGTTTGCAAAGATAGCTGCTATTCTTGCCCATATAAGTGTAAATACGATACATAATAGCCACACAGTTATATCAGGTATTCCACCAATCGTAAAGTGTGATACAGCGCCTGTGAGTGCTGTAAAAGTCATAATAAATACACTTGTTCCGACAGCAGTTTTCAGCTCATATCCAAGAACAGAGGTAAGTATAAGCAGCATCATCATACCACCGCCGGCACCGATGAAGCCACATATAAAGCCGATTAATACGCCGCATACAACTGATTGTATGGCACGTTTCTTAGCAGACACACCCTCCATGGTTTCCTTTGTAGTCATAACAGGTCTTATGATGAATTTAATTCCAAGAAGAAATGTCATAAATACAGAGAAGCTGCCCATTGTAGCTGATGGAACAAGGCTTGATACATAGCTTCCTACAACAGTGAATATAAGAACACTGACCATCATAATAAGTCCGTTTTTAATGTCTAGATTCTTGTTTTTTCCATATGTATATGCTGATATGGCACTGGCAAGCACATCAGAAGAAAGTGCAATGCCGACAGCCATATAAGGATCCATTCCCAAAAATGTGATAAGCATAGGGCTGATTACGGCAGCGGCACTCATACCGGCAAAGCCAGTTCCAAGACCGGCTCCCATACCTGCAAAAAAAGTTACAATAATAATTAAAAATAATGACGACATAATTTATATACCTCCTTGTTTTGCGAAGCAAAATGCGACTGCCTATGCAGGAGCAGAGGTATTTGCCTCTTTTCTGTGCACAATTCTAATAAAAATAGTTTGGTGTCAGGTGTGCACCAACACTAGTTGTCTTCAAGTATCTTATCCAGATTATCTTCTATCTGTTTCATACCAATAAAAAAAGCCTTTTTAGTGGCAGTGTCCATATTATCAAAAAGCTGTTTAAGAAAATCTTTCTGTAAGGCCTGCCCTTCTTTAATTATTTCCTCTGCCACAGGTGTGCATATGAGCTGTGTTTTCCTTCTGTCACCTTTGGTTTCTTTTCGTATGATATAACCATCACACACAAGCCTGTCAACATTGACAGAAACAAGATTAGCTTTGATTTTTCTTACCTCCACAATATCTCTTGCAGTTGTATATTCTGGATTATTTGCAAGAAACATAAGAATATCGAAAGCTGTCTGTGGAAGATTAAACTTATGTAAAAGCGGTTTGCATACTGAGTTATATGCAAGATTGATTTTTTGTGCGAATTCAATTCCTGAGTTCATAAGAGAATCAGCCTCCTTCATAGTAATATTAAGATTGCACAGAATAGTTAGTTCTCGTAGTATTAACATTAAACGGATAATCTTTATGTGATAACACTCAAAACTACAAAAATGAATAGTTCAAATTTGAAGTATTATAACACGTTTATATTGATAAGTAAAGACTGAAAGAAAATACTGAAAACGATTTTCTAAAGCAGACTATTGATTGTATTTATATTAGGTTTTTAACAAAAGTTAGCAAGAATTCTCCTTCCTCTACAGGTGGGAGATGAATTGCAGAAAAAAGAAAATAGAACGCTTGTTCTGCGGTGCGAAGTGTGGTATACTATAATCAGTCGAAAGGATAGAAAGGACTGATTATATGGACAAAATGGATCATAATGCACATTCAGTATATTTGATGTATTATCATCTGATCATGGTTGTAAAATACCGAAGAAAAGTAATAGATGATCCGATTTCGGAACGTGCAAAAGAGATCTGGGAACGTATTGCACCTGATTATGGAATCACACTGGAAGAATGGAATCATGATGTTGATCATGTGCATGTTATGTTTCGGGCACAGCCAAAATCAGAACTCAGTAAATTTATCAATGCGTATAAAAGTGCAAGCAGTCGTTTGTTAAAAAAGGAATATCCACAGATCAGGGAAAGACTTTGGAAGGAAGCATTCTGGAGTCAAAGTTTCTGCCTGTTGACAGCGGGTGGTGCACCGATTGATGTTATCCGTAGTTATATCGAGACGCAGGGAGAGAAAAAAAGATGAATATAGCTTACCGTTTTCGTATATATCCAAACAGAGAACAGGAAGTCCTGCTCGCCAAAACATTTGGCTGCTGTCGTTTTTTATATAATCAGATGTTGAATGATAAGATACGGGAATATGAAGCAACGAAAAAAATGCTGCGAAATACACCGGCGATGTATAAAAAAGCATATCCATTTTTGAAAGAAGTGGATTCCCTGGCACTTGCAAATGTGCAGATGCATCTGGAAAAGGCATATAAGAATTTTTTCAGGAATCCAAAGATTGGCTTTCCAAAATTCAAATCAAAACACAGGAGCCGAAAAAGCTATACGACAAATGTGGTCAATGGAAATATTCAGGTAGAAGATCATCGGATAAAACTACCGAAGTTGAAATGGATCCGTATGAAAAAACATCGTGATATTCCAGAAAAATATTGCCTGAAATCTGTAACAATAAGTATGGAACCATCCGGAAAGTATTATGCAAGTCTATTATATGAAAAATCTGACTGTGAAAACCAAGCAGAAGAATTTGATTATGAAGACGCAAAGATACTAGGAATTGATTATGCAATGCATGGAATGGCTGTGTTTTCTGAAGATATACAGAAGGAAAATGAAGGATACTTCAGAAAAAGTGAGGAGCGGCTGGCAAGGGAACAAAGAAAGTTATCCCATTGCGTGAAAGGAAGCAATAATTATTACCGACAGAAAAAACGTGTTGCATTATGTCACGAAAAAATCCGAAACCAGAGGAAAGATTTCTTACATAAGCTGAGTTATGAAATGGCAGAGGCATATGATGTTGTTGCAGTAGAAGATATTGATATGAAAGCAATGAGCCAGTGTATGCATTTTGGAAAAAGTGTCATGGATAACAGTTACGGAAAGTTTCGGGAATTGCTGGAATATAAGCTGACATGGAGAGGCAAGAAATTGGTACGTGTAGACCGTTTTTTCCCTTCCAGTAAAAAATGCTGTAAATGTGGCAGTGTAAAGAAAGAACTGAAACTTTCGGACAGAGTATACCTTTGTAGATGTGGAAATCGGATAGATCGGGATCTGAATGCGGCAATCAATATACGTGAAGAAGCACGCCGCATGTTGTTAGCAGGATAAATGGGAAGTGTCTGTATCCAGACAATGAAAATATCCCATAACTGGGGAAAAATGAATCGCGGGGCACGCGAGGATAGCTTGTAGATACTTGGCTCAGTAGAGCCATTGAGCAAGAAGCCCCCACTTCAAAATCAGGGATTTAAGTGGGGGGAGCATGTCACAATATCTAAATCCAAATCATATTTATGAGGTATATCAGATCGTAATAGTGTTTTGATGGAATCTTTCTTCAAACGATTATTAATCGTAACATAAGATTTATCAAGCATTTCAGCCATTTCTCTGGCAGACAATGGTTCCAGACCAAATAAAGAATTCTGTAATAGTAAATGAAGAATTCCATAATCCGTTTTATCTTTAAAATTAGATAATAATATTTGCTCGAAATAATGCAAACGTTCTATTTTGTCTTCCAGAGAATCGATTAATGCTTCAATGGATGCAAGAATAATTTCTAGAAAATTTGTAATAAAACCAGTCAGGTCACCACGATTATCAGTATCATTTGTATAATCAAAACTTTTATAATATTTGGAAATATTTTGTTTTATTGTTTTTGCTAAATGATAGCTGATCAGAGGCTCTAATTCCTTGGATAAAAGATAACTGCTGATAAAGCGATTTGTTCTTCCGTTTCCATCATAAAATGGATGGATATATCCAAATAGATAATGAAAGACGGAGATTCGAATCAAAGGAGGAATGGATTTATTATGCAATATAAATAAAGCTTTTTCCATACAGGCAATAATTTCGGTTTCTCCAGATATTCCACGGTGAATTTCTTTCATATGTGGACTGTAAACGGAAACAGATTTTCTTCGAAAAAAAATTCCATCTGGAAGATTCAAAGGATCATTATTTTTAATTTCTTCACTCACTAATTCATTGTAAATATTTCGAATGTCAGAACAATTATGAATTGAAATTTTTTCAGAATTTTTTAGTAAATTATATTTTTGAACTAATCCATAAAGACGCATATTTTTTTTTGTGATCGATTGTGTATTTAATATATCTTGGATCTCACGTCGAGTACTATTTACGCCTTCAATTTCATTTGTAAGTTTTACTTCATCTACAAGACAAGTTTGAGTATATTGCTCCAGAGCAATCTGAGGGAGTTTTGATTTTAAATAGATTAAAGTCTGGGTAAGTTTATAGATTCTTGATGTTAAATTTAAAATTTCGGTAGTTGGGAGTGAAAAGCATGGAAAACCATGAATTTCAAAATCATAATGTAATGCCAGTTCATTTTTATATCGGGAAGAATAGATAGATTCAAATTGATTTCGGTTTGTATATCGATATTTTTTTAAACTGTGATAATCCATAGTTGTCCTCCTTAAAAAATATAAAGTGAATTTTAATAATAATAGAAGTATAACATAAAAAATTAAAAAATATGCTAATTTTTTAA
>ERZ780223.4247-NODE-4247-length-9804-cov-16.599138_pt1 | contig 9804 bp, 6 predicted proteins | sample MGYA00511016_ERZ780223 | MGnify/ENA primary metagenome ERZ780223 (study PRJEB29588, sample SAMEA2159032) | human gut metagenome | biome: human gut; feature: human-associated habitat; material: faeces | place: Denmark | collected 2008/2010 ... | reverse complement strand
TCAAAGCCTTGATTTATGGCTTATGGAATACTAAAAATAAACAATTGTCTATATCGCCCTCCTATAAAAAAAGGTAATAAGCTAGTTATTAACTTATTACCTTTTTCCATTTGTCCACATGATATCTGCACGTTTTTAAGATTTATCCTCTAACTTTGCCCCAAACAAAACAATTAAAACAAACATAAAGTCATGAAGTTAAAAAGTATAAAGAAAAAGATATGGAGTATAGTTATTATCATAACTACATTAATAGGTATTTTGCCTGTACAAGCCAATACAACAGAAACTCCTGTTAAAGATGTAGAATTGGATGGCAGATGGGATGATCCTATTAGAAGTGCTGCTACCAATTGCCCCATAACTGTATTTACCGATGGCTATCTCCTTACCCTCAAGAACGCGTCACCCGACCGTGATATGACCATCCGCATCACAGATATGGCAAAAGGGGGCGTCGTTTATGAAAATGATATTCCTGAAGTACAGAGCGCTTACATCACAATTTCTATTGCAAATTTCCCTGCAGAAGAATATAAACTAGAAATAACAGGTACACCTTCCGGACATTTAACGGGATATTTCACTAAAGAGTGACAGACCTGTTTTCATAACCCAACTAAAGTATACTTAAACCACTAACTTGATTCATTAGAAATTGGAACATGAAAGTTCCAATTTCTATGAATATAATTTGTCCAAAAAGTTCATTAAACAAATCCATATTAACGCAATAATATATGCTGAATTTCCTTCTTGACATAGCACCGGACAAAAGCCAGTTATTGCTAACCATCAAATTAGCAGGGATATTGCGGGAAAAGAAACAAGAGGTATACTATACCTACACCTCAAACCCTGCTTTTACGCCTGTACTATATGATAAAGGAATAAGCAACTGCGTACTTTATCCAGATGATTTCCGTTGGTTAAAGCCCGACCTAACGCTTCTGGATTGTCGGCATGCAGCACATGCCTCCCTCTATCGGCAGCTAGCCATTGACTATATTTTCATAGCCATGCAGTTGCCTGACCAAAAAAACATACAGGACAAAGATATTTCTATACTTTATCTGCCATCCACTCCCTACCTGTCATCCGGTTCCGGACCACATTTGGAAACATTGACAAAGAGATTGCAGGATATTAAAAAAGACAAAGAAAGAAATATTATTGTCGGATTATTAGGAAAAGGAAATAAAAATTCAAAGATTCTAGAAGATTTTTATAGAGTTATAAAAAGAAGTTCCATCAGAAATCCCCGGTACCAATTCATATTATTGACCGACATACCAAATGTATATCAATCGTCTGAATTGCCCGACAACATGGAATTATTCCGCACGCTGAACCTTAACACCATATTACCATTATGCGATTTGGCTTTGACCGACTCACATTCTGACGCATGGCTGGATTGTACCTTTGCTCAAATACCGGTACTGAAATATTCGCCTAAAGATATGATAAACATAACTCCGATGAAATTGGAGCAACAAATAGAATATGCATTACAAAATAAAACAACACTAACACAAAAGGCGAAAGAGTTATGCGATTTCTTTGAGCGTAAGAATCGGGAAATAAACAAAATAGCCGATATGTTAATAGAAAGAGCAGGACGTAACAGATATAACTCATGCAGACTCCGGCCGCACACTTATTAAAGTAATTCAGCGTTCATACCTACTTCCACGTCCAAATGAACGTTAATCGCTCCAATGAATTTCTTTTTTTAAGTGATTGCGGCCGCTCCATGAGTTTTCTCTTATAAAACAAACCGGGTTATGACAGAATACGAACTTGATAAAATAAAGAAATCATTTGTCCGTTCCAATGCCAAGTGCCCTGTAGAGGTAGCTTGCCTGCTCACTGTTATAAAATATTACAACGGAAAAGAAACGGACATACATACATTGACCGAATGGTGCAAAATAAATGGAAAGCTTACCTTGGCAGGAATGAAACAAGGGGCTATATATTCCGGCATGAAAGCCGAAATATGTTTGCAAAACATTCATCAATTAACACAAAGAAAACTTCCCATCATCCTTTTCACTCTCAATGATTTCAATGTACCAGGATATGTAGTCTGTTACGGCATTCATGAATCCCGATTCATTATCTGGGAACCGGAATTCGGACTCATGCAATATTGGGCGGACGAAATGAAAACATTATGGATAAAAGGAATAGCCCTGACCCTCTTTCCCACACAAGATTTTATGAATTCGGCAAATCTCCATCTAAAATGGTGGGAAATATATAGCTGGAGCAAACTATGGAAAAGAAAGGTAGAACATTGGTACGAATATATATGGTTAAACGTACCTTTATTCCGCCAAATGGTATATAAGCTGGGTAAGAACAAATGAAATGTGAAAAGTAGGCACTCATAATCTTTCCTTCTCACTCTCTCCGGCACCACTACCCTTATATTTATTACGCGTAGCATTAAATTTATAGCGTACCGTCAGCATCACTTTCCTACTATCATAATTATTAATTTGCAAAGAAGATGCCCGGTTATAATACATACGGTTTCCCGACTTCATGCCATGGAACAAATCCGTACCACTCAGTTTCACAGACATCCTATCCCCCCAAAAGAACTTTGTAACCCCGGCATCCACATAAAAAATATTCTTGGTTTCCGAGTAATTCTCCATATCGCCTTTACTTTGATAATTCATTTCCACCGAAGCCATCCAGCCGTGATTAAAATTAAATGTATTATTAAAAGCCCCCGTAAACATCGGTTTGTTCATCTTCAGCAATCCATCGGTAGTCTCCAGATCCAGCCATTGTTTCTGCACTCCCCAATTCAATTGCGGCGACCAGATTCCAAACTTAGGCGCCAATGACAAGAATGCCGAAACAGATTTCAAGCTATGGAGATTTTTGAAAGAAATAAGCGTTACCGCCGGATTATACTCCATTTGTTCCCCCCAGTAAATGATTGCATTTCTTCTGTCATTATAATCCAGACTGAACTGCATAAACTTCCATGTCCCCATCAAAGAAACGTTATGCACCACCTCATGTTCCAATAACGGATTGCCGGACTGAAGCGTGAACCTATTGGCATACGTCACATTATTGCTCAACTGCTGGTAGGACGGACGACGCGTCTTTGCCGCATAACTAAGCTGCAACTGCACTCCGCCTATTTCAGAACCCAATGAAACACTCGGAAAGAAATTACTGAAATTCCGGCTTTGTCCTTCCATATATTTCCCATCCTCATAATAATCAAAGTTCACCCACTCATAACGTCCCCCCACGGAGAGTTGCCCTATGGGGGTATTGCGGCTATACTCTAAAAACGGACTGATATTCTGCTCTTTCAGTTCACTGAATGAAGTCGGCACATAACCTTCCGGATTCACATAATCATCCTGCCGCTCTGTATGACTGTATTCAGCCCCTATCATGACATTTCCTCCAAGCAGCGGACGGCTCAGCACCAGTTTGGCAGCAAAGAGTTCACTTCTCAATGTATTGGTAGAAGTGACAACCCTATCTTCCTTATTACTGCTTTCTTCACGTTGTATCGTATTGTCTCCGTTTTTGTCAAACAGATAATCCGCATTAAAATCAATCTCCGTTTTTCCCGCCATCCCCTTATAATAAACATTTACCGAATGCGAGGGATTATAATACGCAGTGGCATTGATATCATTCGCCAGATAGTCATAATGCGTGCCATCGGCATATACATCCGAATTAAATATAGTGTGATAGCGGGCATCCGGATTGGCTTTCAATGTATATTTTACTCCGATTGAATTATTTTCATCGAATGCATAGTTCACACCTGCGATATTGGTAAATGCCTGTTGATTCGTTTTTGCGAACTGATAATTGTCCTGATGCCAAAGCGTATCAACATGCACATCTTGAGTAAACCGACTTTCGTCAAACCCTTCACTTTTTCTATAATACACGGTGCCGAACACATCCAATTTATCACGCCGGTAATTCCAGTTCAACTGTTCCACGAAACCGGCATACTCCCACTGATTATAACCGGAACGCACATCAAATCCAAATCCTTCCCCTTTTATGGGGCGGGTAGTAATCTTCACCACTGCTTTCACAGACGCATCATATCTTGCACCGGGGCTGGTAATCAGTTCTACATTCTTAATATCTTCTGACTTCAGCTGGTCCAGTTCCGACAAATCACGCAGCAATCTTCCATTCACATAGATTATCGGGCTCCCTTTTCCAAATACCTCATACGCATCATTTTTCTTCTGAAGTCCCGGTATATGCTTCAACACATCCTCCGCCGTACCCATTTTGCTAAGTACTGTTCCTTGCACATGGGTCTGCAACCCTTCAGCAGTAAGTTTATATGACGGGCGATTCCCCTTTACCACGACTTCCCCCAACAGATTAACATCTTCATACATCACAATCGTTACCGGAAACTGAGCATAGGCTTTTGTCACCGGAATAAAGCCAAGACAAGAAATTCTGAGTATATTATTACCGCTTGTTTGGTCTATGCTGAAAATTCCTTGTTCATTGCTAATTGTACCTTGCACAAAAGATGAATCTTTGGAAGATAGCAATACCACATTAGCAAAACTGACAGGATTTCCTTTTTCATCAACTAATGAGCCGGAAACACTCTGTGCGTCAACAATAATCACTTGTAACACTAATCCGAGTAGTAAAATCACTTTCCTCATGTTCTATACTTTTTATTTTTTTGAAATTATCACAAACGTCTTAGCTCATCATTTGCCGCTCCTGTCCCTTTATACTTGCTCTTTGTTGTATTAAACTTATAGCGCAAAGTAATAGAAAATTCACGAGTATCCCATTGATTAGTCTGCTCCCAAATAATACTGCCAAAATATGTTTGCCAATAATTACGTGAACCATGAAAAAGATCGTTCCCTCGAAGTTCCAGACTTAAGGCATCCCTTAAAAATGACTTACGGACAGAGATGTCAACTGTACCATAATTTTTGAACTGATACAAATTCTGATAATTTCCTTTTCCCATAAAAAGCCCATCCAAACTGACAAGAAAATCACCAGGAAGTTCAAATGTATTGTTGAACCTTATTGTAGGACGAGGCTTATTAAACTCTATGCCATCTATTGTCATCCATTGTTTCTTCACGCCGATATTTAGGTTAGGATGCCAAAAGCCAATAGCCGGTGAAATAGAGAAAGAAACATTCAAAGTCGGACGATTATGATAATTGAGGTAAGTCATCATCATTGAATTGCCATTATCTATCGGATCTCCCCAATAAATGATTTCCTTACGCCACTGCTGATAGCTGACAAGTAACTGTAAAAAACGCCATGTACCGACCAATGAAATATCGTGAATGGTGCACGGCTCCAGCAATGGGTTACCACGTTGCATAGTGAAACGGTCTACATAGGTGACATTGTTGCTTAACTGGCTATAAGTAGGTCGTTGCGTTTTAGCAGTATAACTCAACTGTGCCCGGACAGAACCTAGTTTTCTTGAAAAAGAAAGATTAGGAAACCAGTTTCCATACATACGGCTCTGTTCATCCATGTGCACACCATCCTTATAATAATCAAAAGTTACATGCTCATATCTTACACCCAATGAAAGGTTACCTATCGGGAACTGACGGCTGTATTCGGCAAAACCACTTAATCCATCTTCTTCCACACGACTGACAGCACTTTCCACATATTCCTCCGGATTACGGTATTCGTCATTGCGACGAGTATCTGTATATTCTCCACCCAACGAAAGATTACCTCCAAACAACGGATAAGAGAGTACCAATTTAGAAGCTAACAATTTATTTCTGATGTAACTCAGTGTATGCACATCACGACTCTCCTGCTCTTGGCTGACTTCGTGATAAAAACCATTTTTAGTAGAAGTATTAGTATAATAATCAGTATTAAAATCAATATTCAAATCGCCCACCATACCATTATAATAAATATTCAGCTGATGAGTAGGCTTGCCGGAAGTAGAAGAATACTCTTGATTTTCCAAATGATCATAAAACTGATTGTCGGCTGTAACCTCATTAGAGGTAAATACATCCGACTTTGTATTTGGACGGGAAGTAAGAGTATAGCGGAATCCCAGTGAATGTTTATCATTCAGGCTATAATTAGCTCCTATTTCACCTCGTAAAGACTTGTCTACTACAGTTCCATCCAATAGATTCTGATATTTCCATAAAGAATCAGACTCCAAAGTATGTACAATATCATTTTTCATGATATACTCGTTCTTTAAATAACGGAATATACCAAAAATATCAAGTCCATTATGGCGGTAGTTTACATTCAATTGCTCTATCAAGTCTACATTCTGGCTCTGATAGTAGCTGGAACGGAAATCGAAACCGAAACCATCTCCAGCACGCCGGATAGTCTGTATACGGATAACGGCAGTTACAGTTGCATCATAACGCGCGCCGGGATTAGTAACAACTTCTACGCTCTTAATATCTTCCGAATTTAGTTGATCCAATTCCGAATCATCACGTACCTGCCGCCCATTGATGTAGATAAGAGGAGTTCCTTTGCCAAGTACTTCATAGGAGTCCCTCTCTTTTATTACACCCGGTACTTTTCCTAATACATCACTTGCCGAACCAGCTTTAGAAAGTATACTATTTTGTATATTAGTTACCAATGCATCACCTCTTATGCGGGTTACAGGTATATCAGCTTTTACCACTACTTCAGCTAACATCTGTGTATCTGAAGCGAGACGAATAATTCCAAGAGTTGTATTCCTGCTATCCCAAAGGCGATAAACAGTAACATACCCAATGGATGAAATGCGAAGTACACCCTTTGTTTCTTCGGCATTGAGACTAAACACGCCTTCTTCATTACTGACACTTCCTGAAACGAAAGCAGAGTCGGGCAAAGAGAGTAACACAACATTGGCATAAGGGATAAGTTGTTGTTGTTCATCAATTACTTTACCTGTTATCGTTATCTGCGCATTCAATTGCGTTACCAATCCCATAAAGAAGCATAAACAAAAAAGTATATTCGCTCTCATATTCTATATTTTTAAAGTTTCAAAAACACATTATATTACAAAGCTATAGAATAATCAACGGCACATTCTATCGGTTTATTATAGAAACTATTGCCCTGATCATAATTCCTTGCATTTTCTTTTTATGATTATTTATCCAAATAAGTTTCTATATACTTCACCACCTCCTTCATCATTTATCCGGCATATTTCCTATCTTATTCATCTTGCAATACCAGTTTCACGATCCACATTATTCATTAACTTTTCCTCTGTCTTATGTTTTAGTCCAGAATTAAAATTCCAAGAGAATGTCAGCACCACCATGTTTGCATTATTTTTGATGTAAGTCCAACTCTTTTTCTGCACCCGTTCACTCATCAGTTTCCAACCGGCACTCCAACCAGCAGGAGTAAAAGGATACAGCACTCCAATACCGGCACTCATATTTTTCCATTTATAAGAACATTGTATAACAGAATTTTTTTCTCCATAATCTATTGATTCTCCGTACAGTGAATTATATCGGTTTCCTATAGACCCATATAAAGAAAAATTCTTATAGCTCAAAGAAGCGTCTCCACCAACATACCAAGCTGTATAGTGATGTAAATAAGAATTTCCTTTGCTCTCAAAACTGTTGAACCCACCATACAAACTAATAGATAATAAATCCGGTATCACATTTATATTAGTATAAAGTCTTCCATTCCATTGAGTAAAGCGTTTCTGATTGTCTATTCCATACTCAATAATATAGCTCCCGTCCGGTTGAGATACACACTCTATCTGTTCCATGATAGGATTTTTGCTAATGCGATGTCCTCCACTTAGCTGGAAACTTACTCTCTTGTTCCCCCATGATAATTGCAGACGATTAATGTATGAACGATAAGGCTTCAAATTCCGGTTTCCTCTGTTTACCTCCAAATCCGTTGTTTGCTGGCGAATATCACTCAATGCTGACAGGCTGGGTACAGAAGGTGAGCAAGTGAAATTATATCGCAGACTTGCCCCTTTAAATACAGGATAAGAAAGTGACAACATAGGACGAAACATATAGAAAGTAAACCCTTCCTCCGATTCATCAAAATCCTGACGAGATGCACCTATACCCAATGAATAATTTAATTTCGCCCATTTCCCTTGCGCCTGTACGTAACCGTAAAGACTTGAATTATGCATTTCCGCAGATTCATTTACATCACCTGTATAACGATTATGGGTATATGCCTGCATATATTTAATCCCACCTGTCAAAGTTATTTTATCAAATGTTTTTTGATAGATGCCCTCACCAATTAATGAATATCTGGAGCCGTCCGTACCATAATCATAAGAAGACACAGGCGCACCGGCCTCACTATGTGCTTCACTATATTCACGTTCATAATCAGAGCCTATATAAGTCCCTACCACATTTAAGGCAAGAAACTGGTCGTGAGGCAAAAACTTTTTATAATATAAATCAAGTGAAGGAGAATGATAATTATATTCGGAACGTGTGTAATTATATAAATCCTTCTGCTCCGTTTCTTTTATCAATTGTCCATAATCTCCATGAGGTGAATTATAAATATTTTCCGTAAAGACAGCATTAAATATATACTTTTCTGGTTTTGTAAGATTATAACTTGCCTCAATCGAATGGTCTTGGTAACTGAAAGGAGTGGAGATACCAATCAGTTCACGCCGACGTTCCTTTGCTTCGGTAAAAGAAAACATTTGCTCTTCATCCACCTTTCGGTCATCATAATCCCGATAACTTAAATAATAATTCAGCCCGAATTGTGACAATTTATGAGTTGCACGAATATACACATTATCATCCCCAAACCCGGTAGTCACAGCATTTGTAAAGCTAACACCCCCGGATATGCCCGACTCTGCCCGACGGACTATATAGTTAATCACAGCCTCAACTTCAGTATCTGCATAACGCACTCCTGGATTATCAATATACTCCACTCTTAAGACTTCGTCCGGTCTTAATGCTTGTACCTGAGCTGTGCTTGCTACAATATCATTAATGCGCAGCTGCACACTTCCTCCGCTGACCGTAGTAATTTTTCGTTCAATACTATTCACTTTCAATCCCGCCAGTTGCATGTGGCTCAACAATTCATACCCCGAAGTAGATGATTTTACCTGTTTGTCGGTAGGCAAAATTATCTGTCGGTCTACCCGTTTCATCACATTCGATGCTTTTACAGTAACCCCTTGCAGCATTATTGCCTCATCAGCAAGTTGGATAGTACCTATATCCAACGGGCGGCTCAAATTATCCAGTCTGATTACTTGGGTGATGTAGCCCACAAAAGAGATTTGAAGCAAGTAATTGTCTGCTTCCAGCTTACTTATGACAAACTTACCTTTCTCATCTGAAGTACATCCGGTGACAAATGTAGAATCAACGCGCTGCAATGTGATATTGGCATAAGAAACAGGCTGTCCTTTGACATCTGATACCTTACCGGAAATTCCTGCTTCTCCCTGAGCATACAGAGTTAAAAAGCTACCTAGAATAAAGGTTATGCAAACAAGTATTTTCATATATCTAAAATTATAATTTAATTACAATATTTTTTCTTCAAACGACCAAGATAATACTCCCGTATAAAAAGAGGAAGATCTATATCTAGTTTGTCTTTTTTGTTCGGACATTCAATATTATTTTTATTCCTAACACATTTCCACCAAGCATAAAAACAAGGACCTCCACATATAGCCAAATATTTACAATTAAGACAAACCTGATTATCAAAAAAAGCCTGTTTATCTATACC
>ERZ780223.4242-NODE-4242-length-9815-cov-5.515984_pt1 | contig 9815 bp, 9 predicted proteins | sample MGYA00511016_ERZ780223 | MGnify/ENA primary metagenome ERZ780223 (study PRJEB29588, sample SAMEA2159032) | human gut metagenome | biome: human gut; feature: human-associated habitat; material: faeces | place: Denmark | collected 2008/2010 ... | reverse complement strand
GCCTCTCCCGAAATGGAAGAAGCCTGCGCAGCCTACGCCTTACACCTGGGCAACGCCTTCCAGATCGCCGATGATATCCTCGACTGTCATGCGGGGATTTAAGGAAGAATAGGGATCCTGGAACACCATCTGCATCTGTCTGCGCATATGTCCGATGCTCTTTTCATTCACTCTCTCCCCATCGAAAAAGACGTCGCCGGAGGTCGGTGTATACAGACGCAGCAGAGATCTTCCTACAGTCGTCTTGCCGCAGCCGGATTCTCCTACCAGACCGAGGGTTTCTCCCGGCTTGATGGAAAAGGAAACGCCGTCCACCGCTTTTAAGGGTGTGGTTTTCATAAATCCGGTTTTGATCGGGAAATACTGTTTTAAATCCCGTACCTCCACCAGATATTCGCTTTTGTTTTTTACTTCTTCGCTCACTGTCTGCCTCCTTTTTCTTCCTCCATGGCTGCCTTTACGTTCAGCCAGCAGGATGCGAAATGACCGTCAGGCATTTGCATTTCCGGCGGCTGCTCTTCGATACAGATCTTCATCGCTTCCTCGCAGCGTGGGCAAAATGCACAGCCCTTTGGCATATTTAAGAGGTTGATCGGTGTTCCCGGAATCGGGATAAGCTTTTCGCCGATTCTGTCCACATTCGGAATGGAACGCAGCAGACCTTTCGTATATTCATGGTGCGGACGGTAGAAAATATCTTCTGCCGTACCTCTTTCACAGACTCTTCCGCCGTACATAACGATAATTTCATCGCACATGTCCGCGATAACACCAAGATCATGGGTTACCATGATGATTGCCATGCCGAGCTTTTTCTGCAGGGACTGCATCAGCTCCAGAATCTGTGCCTGGATCGTAACATCCAGGGCAGTCGTAGGTTCGTCTGCAATCAGGATATCAGGCTCACAGGCCAGCGCCATTGCGATCATGACACGCTGGCGCATACCGCCGGATAATTCGTAGGGGTACTGTTTCACACGTTTTTCCGGTTCATTGACACCAACTAAAGTCAGCATCTCAATGGCTCTTGCCTCCGCCTCTTTCCCTTTTCTGTCCGTGTGAAGCTCAATGGCTTCCCTTAACTGGTTGCCCACCGTAAATACCGGATTTAAGCTCGTCATGGGATCCTGGAAAATAATAGAACAGCATTTTCCACGGAACTCCCGCATCTGTTTTTCAGAAAATTCTGCAATATCCTGTCCTTTGTAAAGGATTTTGCCTTCTGTGATGCGGCCGTTCTTTTCCAGAATACGCATAATGGAATATGCGGTTACGGATTTGCCGGAACCGGATTCGCCGACAATACCGAGGATTTTGCCTTTTTCAAGGTTAAATGTAACACCGTTGACTGCCTTGACCTCTCCCTTGTCTGTGTGGAAGGAGGTATGCAGATTCTGCACGGAAAGGATATTCTCACTCATGGTCTTACCTCCTTAATTTCGGGTCAAATGCATCCCGCAGGCCATCGCCCAACAGGTTGAATGCCAGGGTGATCAGACAGATCATGCCGGCAGGGAATAACAGTTTGTAGGGATACTGGGTGATTCCGGCTCTTGCCTCGTTTGCAAGGGAACCGAGAGACGGCATCGGAGCCTGTACCCCCAGACCGATAAAGCTTAAGAAGCTCTCTGTAAAGATCGCAGACGGAATCTGCAGCGCTGCTGCAATGATGATAACGCTGACGATATTCGGCAGAATGTGACGGCGGATAATTCTGGAATCCTTCGCACCGCTGACTCTCGCCGCCAGAATGTATTCATTCTGTTTTACGGTCAGAATCTGACCGCGGACCATACGTGCCATGCCGGTCCAGTACAGCAGGGCAAATACGATAAACATGGAGATCATGTTGGTACCGATCTTCTGCAGCGCCGGAAATGCGTCGACATTGATAACCTCACGCAGTACGACAGACAGAAGAACCACCATCAGCATATCCGGCAGGGAATAAATGATGTCCACGATACGCATCATCACCATATCCACCTTGCCTCCAAAATAACCGGAAATACTTCCGTAAACAACGCCGATCAAAAGGACGATCACCGCTGCAAACAGACCTACCGTCAGAGAAACCCGGGTTCCGTAAATAACACGGATGAAATAATCACGTCCCATGCTGTCCGTTCCCATGATGTGAGGGAACACTTCTCCGCCCTCTGCCATGTAAGCCAGCTCTTTTTCGGAATAGGTAAAAGGTGCCATGTTGCCCGCTGCCTTATCACGGCTGCCATTTACGGTAATGATCTGGGAATATTTATAAGGTACCACATGGGGTACGATCAGAATCATTGCAATAATGACGATCAGGACAATAATACTGCCAACTGCCAGCGGATTTTTCATCAGCTTGCGCATACCATCTTTAAAGAAGGATACCGATTCGCTCATAACATCCTGCTGTCTTTTTTCTTCATCAGTTGCTTTTTCAAATTTTTTCAGATCCACCTGAAAACTCAAAGGAGATTTCTTGGGCATCTGATCAATGCTATTGGTTTCGCTGCTCATTGCTTCCTCCTTTCTTATTCCAGTGTGATTCTGGGATCGATCAGCTTGTAAACGATATCGGTGATCAGGGTCATCGTAACCATCAGGGTTGCCAGGAAAATCGTCGTACCCATGATCATCGGATAATCACGGTTTGTAATACATTCTACAAACTTGGAACCAAGACCGCCGATCGTAAAAATGGACTCTACAACGAGAGAACCGGTCAGGATGGATGCCGTCATCGGGCCGACATAGGTAATAACCGGAATCAGAGCATTCCTCAGGGTATGCTTGAAGATGACCTTCCACTGTGCAACGCCCTTCGCCCGCGCGGTACGGACATAATCCTGTCCCAGAGCATCCAGCATACTCGTCTTGGTCAGTCGGGTGATGTAGGCCATTGGATATGCAGCAAGGGCAATGACCGGCAACACGTAGTTATGACTGGAGGAGCTCCATACCGGAACCCATTTTAATTTAATACAGAACACCAGCAAAAGCAGGGTACCCAGTACAAAGCTGGGCAGGGAAGTAAACAGCGTCGAGAAGAAAATGATCAGTCTGTCCGGCAGCTTGTTTCTGGTCAGAGCCGCAATGCTTCCCATCACTACGCCGGAAATCAATGCTACTAAAACCGCCATGCCGCCAAGCTTTGCAGAAACACTAAAGGAACTGAAGATCGTCGTTTTAATCTCTCTTCCAGTCTTTGCAGAAACACCAAAATCACCGTGAAGCAAATTGTTCAGATATAAAAAGAACTGCTCCCAGACAGGCTTATCCAAATTAAAGCGCTGTTCCAGAACGCGCCTCACCTCATCTGAGATCGCTTTCTCTCCATCGAAAGGACCGCCGGGAATCGCGTTCATCGCAAAAAACGTAATGGCACAGACAATAAACACGGTCAGGATTGCAAGCAGTACTCTCTTCACAACATACTTTGTCAAATGTCAACACTCCTTTTCTTTCGCACATCCGTCTAGTAAATACACTTATTCGCTTCAGGCGGACATTATGCTTAAATAAAAATCCCGGGCAACAAGACCCTCCTTTGGGCTCGTTACCTGCCGGGCTTTTTTTACTGGTGAAAACTATATCATAATTTTCTTATTCTTTCAAGTATTTTTTCGTTTGATAATATCGAAATAGCGTCCAAAAAAACGACCGGAATTTCATTTCTTTCCGGTCGTTTTTCACAAAATTTATTCCATTTTGAGAGTATTTTCTCCCTGTTGATCGCCGTTTACGCGTGGAGTTTTTTCTCCAGCTTCTCTACGATTTCTTCAAAATATCCGTCTTCAAACGGAACCTTTAAGCCGCATTCCCGCAGCATTTCAGGATAAAATTTTGAAGCAGACAATCTGCAGAGCGCGAGGTAGCTCTTCCATGCCTCTCTGTAATCCTCATCCATCCACACCTTGTACTGGAATGCGCAGCTTTGTGCCAGTACATAGTCAATATAATAAAACGGGCTGTTGTAAATGTGCTGCTGTTTCTGCCAGAATCCCCCCCTGGAAAAGAACGGATCCTCTTCGTAATCCAGATGGGGCATGTAGATTTTTTCCAGTCTGCTCCACTCCCGGCGGCGTTCTTGCGGTGTCAGCTCCGGAGTTTCATAGACGATATGCTGGAACTCGTCCACCATCGTTCCATATGGGATAAAACGGATCGCATCCTCCAGCTGCATGCTTAAGAAGTCCTTTTCACGATCTCCGAAAAATTCCTTCATCCACGGATCCGTGAAAAATTCCATCGACATGGAGTGGATTTCCGCAGTTTCCATCGTGATGTCCGCATGCTCCATGATCGGATCCTGCCCGGACAGATAGCCCTGAAATGCATGTCCGCATTCATGCGTGATCACGTCTACGTCGCCGCTGGTTCCGTTAAAGTTTGCAAAGATAAAAGGAGAATGATACTGGTACAGATAGGTCATATAGCCGCCCTGTTTTTTATCCTTTCTGCCGAACACATCGAAGAGCTCATTCTCCATCATGAAATCGAAAAATTCTTTGGTTTCGGGAGACAGCTCCGCATACATCTTCTGTCCGCTCTCCAGAATTTCCTGTGCAGTGCCCACCGGATCGGGATTGCCTTCTTTGAAATAAACCTCGTTATCGATATAAGAAAGCTTCTCCAGACCGAGGCGCTTTCTTCTGATCTCGTGTACGCGCTCCGCAAACGGTACGAATACTTCCTTCACCTGTCGGCGGAAATTCTCGACATCGTTTCTGTCGTAGCTGTTACGGTTCATTCTGTAGTAGCCCAGCTGGATATAATTGTCATAACCCATCGCCTTTGCCTGTGCGGTGCGGTTTTTTACCAGCTTGTCATAAATGTCATCCAGTTCATCCGCAACTGTCATAAAGTAATCGCTGTAAGCCTTCCATGCCTGTCTTCTTACGGTTCTGTCGTTTCCGGTCAGATAGGGACGCAGCAGGGACAGATTGCATACCTGCCCGTCAAACGGAATCTTTGCGGACGCAATCAGCTTATTGTACTGAGTCGTCAACGCGTTTTCCTCCTGCATCAGGCCGATAATGCTTTCGTCCATACTCTTGATCGCATTGTCCATCGTCGCAAAGGCAACCCTGCCGATCTTTTCTTCCATAAAAGAACGATACGGCGATTCGTACAGGGCGCGCTGATAATCGGTTGCCAGACTGCTCAGCATCGGCGCTGTCTCATCGTAATAATCCTTTTCTGCCGCGTAAAACGGATCTGCGGTATTGCCGTCGTGACGGATTTCCGCAATCGTCATGGAATCCATCATATTCTGATAAACCTTATAATATTCCTGATGGATCTCCCAGAGTTCTTCTCCGCTTTTTGCTTCTTTGACCCGTTTGGTCAAAGCTTTAAACTGCTCCGCTGTTTTGTCATAATCGACCCTTTTATAGGGCATGTCTTTGAACTTCATACGCACTCTCCATTCCCCTGATAGATTTGATTTTGCAGACAGCTTAATCCCGCACCGCCGCCTGTCGGATCCTCTCCGCAAGTAAGGAAGGTTCCTGACTTTTCAGGATCCGCACCTGCTCATCCGGATTGCTGTAGCTGCTTTCCTTCGGCACAACTGTCACATCAATCCGATAATCCCAGTTGTAAACGCCGAATTCCTCTCCACTAATCCAGCTTAATTCCACCGGATAGATTGCGTCAAGCATTTTTTCGATATCCTCCTGATCGGAAAGGGTCACCTGGATTTCCTGATCCGAGATTTCTCCGGGTTCAAAGAAGCTGTCACTGTTTTCCTCTTCGCTGTCATCGTCATAATAATAGTAATCTACCTTGATCGATTCGATGTCATCTGCGCTCTGGTGGCCGGCACGGGCATAAACCTCAGCACCATCCTGCACAAGCAGGTCGTTTAAGGCCAAATAGGACCCATAGACCGGATAGGTCCAGGTGGTCATCATCGATGCATCCTTCTCCTCCGGATCCGCCATAGCAAAGGTCAGTCTTCCGTTTGGAAGCTCCGACGAGATCAGACTGTAATCATACTTCTTCATTTCCTCCTGCAGCGTCTTTAAGAGGGTCTGCTTATCTCCGGTGTAAAAGCTTTCCGTAACGCCATTATAATAGCTTACTTTCATCTTACCGACATTTGCCAGAAAATCCGGGTCATTTAACTGATATCGCTCCCGCTGGTAGGAAGCATCCCGCATTACAGTATCAATTTCATAACGGTTTTCGTTTGAATCGGCCAAAAAGCGACGGTATACCTTTCTGCCGCTCTCCATGGTATAGCAGACCACCCATCTGACATAGCGTTTCTCTTCCTTTGGGTTAATTTTCTCTGCAGAAATCTCTGTCTGCGCTTCCTCCTCCCTAAAGCTCCCCGGCATTCCGGCATCCTGCCATCTCTTCTGCATCCGGATTGCCGCATCGATCGTCTTTTCCTCGGTTGAATTCATCCGTCGGAGCATCCGATCATCGAAAGCCTCATACATAATGTCATCGGAGCCGAAGCTTTCGCCCTGATAATAACCAAAAGCCGTATAGTCATCTTCCATCGTCACAGACACGGCTGCAATGTTCCCTTTCTCCGGAATCCAGCGATCATAGCCTGCCCAGTCAAACTGAAAGCCTGCAAGGATCAAAACCGCTGCCGCTATACTGAAAATTCCGGCAAGCTTTCCATCCAATATGGTTTTTAACTCGCATCGGTAAATCAGGCGGATCACCACATGTCCGACAAGGACACCTACAATGCAGCCACCAAATAAAAACAGCCCCTTATTTGCTGCTACACGGGAAATGATCATGCCAACAGCAATGCCAAAGGGCACTGCCATCGCAGCCTCCAAAATACCCTTGAGGGGTGCAAATGCAATGGCATGCTCATAGCTTTCTGTTTTGCGCCTGCGGTAAAGCCAGAATGCAAACAGGCCTGCAGCAGCCGCACAGGCAAGAAGCAAAATACATTCTACCCCCACAGCCCTGCCCCAGCCGCCTGCATTTTTATAGCTGCACAGTCGTCCTTCGTCTCTGTACCAGATATGATTCAGCAAGTCCCAAAAGCCTGCAAAGGGTGTCAGATAGCTTTTTTGCATCCACTGTCTTGCATCTGCACTGCAATAGCTGGCAAAAAACATCGTTTTTAATTCATCGATCAGGAATCTCACTGCCAGCTCATAGGAAAAAAACACCGCGCATCCCAACAGCGCCGTCAGGATGTTTCCGGTCAGCATGACTGCCACAAGCGCCACCTGATACATCGCAATAAACGCAAGCTGCTCCACGAACCATGCCAGTAATGACTGTGCCGCCAGAATTCCTGTCATTCCATGAAATGCTGCGCCAATGATCCAGTCCAGCAAAAGTGCTGTCAGGGTAGAAAAGCTATAGACCAAAATTCCGTTTCCACAGATCAGCATATAACGCTTTTTTAAGGATTCCGGGACCGAAAAGTACAGATCTGTTTTTCTGCGGCTGTAAAGCCAGCAAAAGCCCTGCACGGCAAATAGAATTGCAAAAAAAGCAGCAAACAGGACGTGTATGAAGGAAAAGCCGATCACATCCGTGATCCTGGACTGAATCAGCTCCCGCAGGGACTCTGCGGCCTGCGCTGCATTGTAAACACTGTCATTTGCATAATTGTTCTGTAAACCAGTCAGTACAACCATCAGATACAGCGGACCGCAAAAGAGTGCCATCACCAGGCACAGCAAAAAGGTCCAGCTTCTTCTTCTGTTATTTTCCAGCCATTTAGCCCAGTACGATTTTTTTAATATCATAACCTTGCACCTCCGTCTCGCTGATAAAGATTTCTTCCAGGGAAAGGGGCAGCACTTCGTGGAACAGACAGTCTGCCGCTGCAAACATGGCGATCATCTCTTCTCTGCTTCCTCTGACTGTCAGAGTCAACAAAGATCCCCGTCTATCGCATTTTACAATGTCTAACTGCTTTAACAGCCGCTTCTCTTCCTCTTTGGAAGAAAAGACGCACTGGATTTTCTGGATGTTGCACTTCATCTCCTCCAGATCCTTCGATAAGAGCACGCCGCCCTGATGTAAAAGCCCCACATGATCGCAGATATCCTCCAGCTCCCGCAGGTTATGGGAGGCGATCACCGGAGTAAACTGCCGCTCCTGCATTTCTTTTGCAAAAATGCTTTTGACGCTCTGGCGCATTACAGGATCGAGCCCGTCAAAGGTCTCGTCACACAGAAGGTACTCCGTCTTTGCGCTCAGCCCCAGCAGAATCGCGAGCTGCTTTTTCATCCCTTTGGAAAAGGTGCTGATCCTGCGTCTCGATTCCAGCCCGAAGCTGTTTAAGTATAAGTAAAACCGTTCCCGGTCAAAATTCCGGTACACACTGCTGTAATAACGCTCCATGTCCTTCGGCGTTGCACCGTTGAAAAAGTACGGCTCGTCCGCGATAAAAAACAGCTTCGCCTTTGCATGCACATTGTCGTATACCGGCATATTATCCACAATCGCTAATCCGTCATCCGGCTTAAATACCCCGCACGCCAGGCGCAGCAGCGTACTTTTGCCCGCGCCGTTTGTCCCGATCAGCCCGAAAACCTCTCCTTCCCGGACTGTCACGCTTACATTTTTCAGAGCTTCAATCCCGTCAAAGGATTTGCTCACGTTTTTCAGTTCTATCATGTTTTCCGCTCATTTCTGCGCACGCTTTTTGCGCATGTCGAGTTTGTGTCAAGTGCGCGCAGACACAAATCCCGCGATTGAAAAAATATATTTTTCAATCTTCCTCTCATTCCGCTGCATGGGCTTTGGTCTCTTTTTGCCCTGCCGCAGCTGTATCCTCTTGTTCCAGAAACTCGGTCAGCTCCTTAACCGTCATCCCCATGCTCAGCGCTTCTTTTTTCAGATCCCGGAGCTTTTCCAAAATTTCCTGCTTCCGGACATCCTTTAGACTGTCACTGTAGGCAACGTAATTGCCCTTTCCTTTTACTGTATATAAAAATCCGTTCCGCTCCAGCTCACTGTATGCCCGCTGAATCGTGTTCGGATTGATCGACAGCTCCACCGCCAGGGAGCGTACGGACGGCATCCGGCTGTTCGGCTCCAGCGCACCGCTTAAAATCAGCATCTGGAACTTGTCCACGATCTGCTCGTACAGCGGTCTGGTATCCCGGTAATCCAGTATAATCATCCTTTCCTCTCATTTCTGCGCACGCCTTTTGCGCATGCCGAGTTTGTGTCAAGTGCGCGCAGACACAAATCTCGTGATTGAAAAATTTTATTTTTCAATTTTACTCAGCGGTACTTTCCATCTCCGGCATCGTCGTTTCGATGACAAAAAATCTGCTGCCGGTCATACTGCGGAACAGATCCGGCGTAGAGGCCGCTCCGGTATACCACTGTCCATCGTAATAAATATCGTTTTCATAAACACCGATCTTCAATTCTCTTCCATCCTGAAAAGTGAATACATAGCAGGTATCCGGCTCATGCTCCTGTGTCGTCTTAAACCGTCTCGAAAGGACACCTGCCACTTCCGCCGCACGTACGATATTGTCCTGATCCGTAAAAGCCTGCTCTGCCCCGTTTTGTGTCACAACGACAGATACGAGATCTGTACGCCTGTCCAGTGTCGTCGCCAGCGGTCTTCCCTGCATAATGAAAAAAGCAAGCAGCACTACAGCAACACTAATCACTGTCGGACGTATAAAATGCCATGTCCTTTTCCACTTTGGTTCTTCCTGCATCTTCTGATTCATAGATTCCTCCGTCTCCGCCGCATATCCGACGTGTTTTGATCCCGCCTCATGAACAATTACAGATATTGTATCAATTGTAGCATAAAAGCGCAAACATTAGAATGCGCTTCGTGGCTCCCTGCGGACAGATTCTCA
>ERZ780223.4234-NODE-4234-length-9838-cov-4.270571_pt1 | contig 9838 bp, 6 predicted proteins | sample MGYA00511016_ERZ780223 | MGnify/ENA primary metagenome ERZ780223 (study PRJEB29588, sample SAMEA2159032) | human gut metagenome | biome: human gut; feature: human-associated habitat; material: faeces | place: Denmark | collected 2008/2010 ... | reverse complement strand
CCAGCGCAAAGGTTGCCTCGCGGGCCGCCGCAATATCGGCGGGGTCGTCCGTTGCCGGGGTGCAGATGCGCCCGGTCGGGGCCATGCCGACCCGGGCATCCGGGTCAACCCTGCGGATCGCATCAGCCGCAAGGCAGTGGGCGTAGATCGTATTGTGCCACGCCGTAAACACCGAGCCGTCATCCAAACGGAAGCCTGGTGCGTGCACACCGCTGCTGTAGCCCAGCCCCACGCTGCACTGCGGCTCATTGAGGGTAAAATAGTACCGCACCCGCCCCTTAAAGTGTGCGGCAACCGCGGCGGCGTACCCGGCGAAGGCCTTTGCCGTATCAGCATTCAGCCAGCCGCCCTTGTCCTGCAGGGCCTGCGGCAGATCCCAATGGTAGAGCGTGACATAAGGCTCGATTCCTGCCGCAAGCAGCGCATCGACCAGCCGGTCATACCAGGCAAGACCTGCCGGGTTGACTGGTCCCGTGCCCTGCGGGAAGATGCGCGGCCAGGCAATCGAGAACCGGTACGCCTTCAGGTGCATCTCCTTCAGCAGTGCAATATCCTCTGCCCAGCGGTGGTAGCTGTCGCAGGCGATGTCCCCGGTATCACCGTTCCTTGTTTTGCCCGGCGTATGGCTGAAGGTATCCCAGATGGACAGTCCTCTGCCATCCTCCTGCACTGCGCCCTCGACCTGATAGGCTGCGGTTGCCGCGCCCCAGACGAAATTTTCCGGAAATGACATCGTATATTCCTCCGTATTTTGTCGTTTGCTTTTTTCGCATAAACACCAAAAAAGGTACAGCGCAAGCGCACTGCACCTCCGTAAGTGTTATTTTACCCTTTCACGCTGCCCAGTGCAACGCCCCGGACAATGTACTTGGAGAGCAGCAGATAGACGATCATAACAGGCAGGATTGCAATGGTGATCATCATATACACCTTGCCCATATCGAACTTCAAAAAGTCCGCGCTGCGCAGCTGTGCTACGAGAATGGGCACCGTTTTCCACTTGGCATCGTTGATGATCAGCGCCGGGATAAAGTAGTTGTTCCATGCGCCCACAAAGCTGAATATTGCCTGTACCGCCATGGCGGGCTTCAGGATAGGCAGAATGACCGTGTTAAAGGTGTGGAACTCCCCCGAGCCGTCAATGCGCGCCGCGTCAATAATGTCGCGCGGCAGGCTCGAATCCATGTACTGCTTCATGAAGAAGAACACCGTCGGCGCGGCAATACTCGGCAAAATCAGCGGCCAGAGGGTATTGGTCAGCTTCATCGAGTCCATCAGGTTCAAAAAGCCGAGCGCCGAAACCTGTGTGGGCATCGTCATGATGAGCAGAATGACGGTGAATGCCAGCTTGCGCAGCTTGAAGTCATACGCATAGATGGCGTAGGCCGTCAGTGCGCTGAAATAGACCGACAGCGCCGCACAGGCAGCCGACACGATCAGGCTGTTGCGCAGACCGGTCAGGATCGGCACATTGGCATCATGGGTGGTGTTGAAGAAGTTGACGCCAAAGCTGCCGCGGGGCAGCGGGTCAAACCCCTGCTGGATGGTAAAGTTGTTGTGCGTGGCGTTGACGATCAGCACATAGAAGAAGAACAGGCAGATAAAGCAGAGGACAAACAGCACGATATAGGCCACTGCACGCTGCAGTGTCAGCATAGGGTCGTGAATTTTGCTTGCCTTTGCGGTAGTGGTGGCTGCAGTTTTGGTTTCGTTCGGCATACCGTTCACGCTCCTTTCTCAGTGGTTCGCTTTTGCAGCGGCTTTGGCCGCCTTGATGCGGGCTTTCTCAGCCTTGCGCTGTTCACGGGTCAGGCCGTCATCCTCCTGCGTGAGGGTAAAGTAGATGATGACGCAAAGCACCGCGCAGAGCAGGAACATCAGCACCGAGATAGCGCCGGCTGTGCCGTAGTTTTTGCTGTACAGGTGCTGGTTCAGGTACATGATAATGGTGTTGGTCGAGCCGTTCGGGTCGCCCTTGCCGTTGGTCAAAACCTGCGGCACATCAAACATCTGCAGGCCGCCGATGAGGCTGGTGATCAGCGTGTAGACGAGCAGCGGGCGGATCAGCGGGATCGTGATGCGCCAGAACATTGTGGTCGAGGATGCACCGTCCAGCTGGGCGGCCTCATACAGGCCGGGGTCCACACCCATGATGGCAGCCATCAGAATGATGGTCGTATTGCCGAACCACATCAGGAAGTTCATCAGCCCAACCAGACCGCGCGCTGTCCAGACATTGGAAAGCCAGCGCACCGGCTCGGCCACAATGCCGAGCTTGAGCAGGATCGAGTTGATCGGCCCTGTCTCCGCGTTTGAAAACAGGGTAAAGAACAGCATGGCGAACGCCGATGCCATGATAAGGTTGGGCATATAAATGACGGTCTTGAAGAAACCCTGAAACCGCAGCTTCAACCGAAGATCGGTAAACCACGCCGCCAGCACCAGCGATACAATAATCTGCGGGATAAAGCCCATCAGCCACATGATCATGGTATTGCTGAAATACTTCGGCACCTCTTGGATCATGGCGGCATAGTTTTTCAGCCCCACAAAGTTGGGGCCGATGATCTTTAAGCCGCTGCGGAAATACTCAAAGAAGGAATAGTAGATGGTCGTTGCCAGCGGCCAAAACTGGAAGATGAAAAAGGTAATAAAGAACGGCGCCAGAAATATATAGCCCCATTTGGCGTAGCTCATGCCCTTGCTTTTTGTTTTCATAGGTCTCGCCCTCCTTAGCTGTGTGGGCATTGCCCTGCTGGGGGCAGAGCCTTTCAAAATCTGATAAAAACAAAACCAGGGGCGGGCGTCTCTCCCCGCCCCTGGCATGGCGTTTGCGGTTCAGTTCGTTTTGTTCAAGGTAATACCGCATAATTCTAAGTGCCGATACGGCGAGCGAGGTGCCGCAGCCGCCGGAGCGGTGCTTAGCCGTCAGGCGGGAATTGTGCGGTGTTGCCTTAAGGTCGCGCAGGTATTTATGCGGGCCATTCGACGCTGCTCAGCTCAGGATACTTGACCTTGATCTGATCCTCAAAGTTCTTCTTCGCGGTCTCAAGGTCAACCGTACCGTCAAAGTAATCCTTGAAGCAGCTCTGGAAGGTCTCGTTGCAGCCCTGATCATACGGACCGGCGTTGGACATATCAATGGTAGGTGCAACCTCTGCAAAGAGGGCAATGTGGTTCTGGCCGCCAAGGAATGCGGAGCCGAAGTTCGGGTCAGCTGCGATGGAATCCATAGCGCTCTTGCAGTTGGTGTAGTCCTGCGTATCCTCGGTGATCTTGGTCATGATGTCGGCATCACAGGTCAGGGAGTACATGACATCCTTGATCGTGGGGATGTTGTCGGTGCCGGCTGCTGCGCAGATCCAGGTGCCGCCCCAGTAATAAGGCTGAGGACCCTGACAGACTGCGTAATCGCCGAAGATACCGTTGCCGACTTCCTGCTTGCCTCCCTCAGACTCAGGCGTGGCAAGAGAGTTGCCCAGCAGGGTGAAGTTGATGCCCCAAGTGGAGTAGAAGAAGCCAAAAACCTTGCCGGCAGGGCCCTGATCGGCGGCCCACTGGTCGCTCCACAGGCTGGTCTTGTTGTTGTAGCCGTTATCGGTGTAGGTCTTGGTCTGATCGACCCAGTTCATAATGTTGGGGTCGACCTTGACGGTTGTGCCGTCCACCCAACCGGCGGACACATTGTTGGAGAAGGTGCGGTAGGAATCATCATAACCGGAGAGCATCTTGTAGCCCTTGGTAGCGGCCTTCTCAGCCTCATCGTTGAACTTATCCCAATCGCTCAGTGCGGCCTGGACCTCAGTCGGATCATCAGTGCCCAGCACATCCTCGGCGATGGAGCGGCGGTAGGCAAACAGGCCCGGGGTTGCCTGCCATGTGGTGCCCTTCTGCACGCCATCCACGGTAACGATGTCCTTGGTGTACTGGTACTGATCCTTGAGGTCATCATCGGTCAGGCCGACATCCTTCTTGACATCCAGCGTATACTCGGAATCCACATATTTCAGCGCGTAGTCCGCCTCGATCAGGAAGATGTCGATCTTGTCATCGGCAGCGGCGCTGTCCTGCTTGAGCAGGGCCTCGTCCAGCTTATTCTGGTAGTTGTTGTTATCGTTGGGGTTGATGGTCCACTTTACGGTGACACCGTTATCCAGCGTCGTGGTGGACTTGTCGGCGGCGATCTCCTTGACGCCGGGGTAATAGTCGTTGAAGCGGGACTGGAATTCATCGTTCCAGCACCAGATGTTCAGGACCTTGCCCTCCTCTGCGGCTGCATCGGCAGCGGGTTCTGCGGCCGTGCTGCTGGCTTCGGTAGAGGTCGAATCAGCGGCGGGGGCTGCGGACGAGCTTGCGGTGCCTCCGCCGCAGCCTGCCAGCAAGGTGGCTGCCATTGCAGTGGCGGTCAATAAACTCATTGCCTTTTTCATAATGTGTTTTCCTCCTTTTTAATAAAAAGAACTCATGTATGAATCAGATATTGTGACCCGCATCCTTGCGGGTTTGAACCTATGGATTGGGGACATCAACGGACTGCCCTTTCAGTAAACTGCCGGAGATCAGTTTCTGTTCCGGCAAGGCCGTGCGCGGGGATTCGATCTGCTCGATAAGCAGCTCTGCCGCGGCGCGGCCCAGCGCTTCGGTGTCCTGCCGGTAGGTGGTCAGCTGCGGGGACATGATCTGCGAAATCAGGTTGCCGTCATAGCCGGCCACCGAAATATCCCGCGGAATCAGAAGTCCTTCCTGCCGGATCGTCTGGATGCCGCCGATGGCGGAGAAGTCATCCGGGAAGAGGATCGCCGTGGGGCGCTGCGGCAATGCCAGCAGATGACGGGTCGCAGCGGCGCAGCTTTTCGCATCTCGGTAGGTGCTCGGCACGATGTAGGCGTCCGGCACCGTGATCCCATGGGCGGCGCAGGCACGGTAGAAACCGACCAGGCGCTTCTGGGTGACTGCGCTGTGATTCTCACCGTGGATATAAGCGATTCGCTCATGCCCCAGCGCGGCAAGCTGATCCACTAACTTGTGGACACCATCGGTGTTATCGGAAAGTACGGCAGCCCGGTTGTTAAAGACATGGTCGACTGTGACGATCGGCAGGTTGCTGTAAGCCAGCTCAATAACCTCCGGGTCATCGAACTTGATGCAGGCAGCAATCACGCCGTCAACGCCGCGGTAGCGGCAGTGCTCTAAGTAACTGGAGTGTCCGTGGCCAATGTTGTGGTTGATAAAGGTGATATCATAGCCTCTGCCCTCGGCGTGGCGTTTGAAGCTGTCCAGAACAGCCGCGAAGAATTCATGCGTCAGACCGCTTTGCGCCTCGTCCACGAAAAGGACGCCCAGATTATAGGTACGGTTCGTTTTTAAGGCCCGCGCTGCGGAGTTTGGCATGTAGCCGATCTGCCTTGCCGCCTCGCGTACCTTTTCTTTGGTAGCCTGACTGATATCGTTGTGACCGTTCAGCGCCTTGCTCACGGTAGCCACCGAGACCCCGCATGCCTTTGCGATGTCTTTGATGGATGCCATGATATCGCCTCCTTGCATCTTCCTTAATCGTTTTCGCATCTTCACTATACAACATGTCAACCATAAAATCAATGCCTTTTTTGCATTTTTTGTGCATTACGATTCAATTTGGCGATTTGCAAAAAGCAAAAACACTTGTTTTGGTTATTTCGTTTGGAGTTTCGCTGAAAAAGGGACATAATTTGCGCCCCGGCTTGCCGTTTTTACACTTTTCGGCCCGGTGATGCAGACCCAAATTTGCTCTTTATGGTGCCACAACCGGAAAACACTCTTATATAAAATAGGTGGCATTCGATTTTCGTGCCAATTTTCGGTTTTCAAAATTGTGAAACTTGCCAAATCATCGTTAAATTCAGCCGCAGCCCTTGCAATTATCCGAAAAACGCGGTATTGTAAGGGTAATAACTTAATCGTTTTCGACTTGAACTCACGATTTTATCTGCTTTCCATAAGTAAGGAGAGGGTCTCTATGAAGTTCGGTCATTTTTCCGATACCGCACGCGAATATGTCATCACCACGCCGCGCACGCCGCTGCCGTGGATCAACTATCTGGGCAGCGAGGCATTCTTCAGCCTTGTTTCCCACACGGCCGGTGGGTACAGCTTTTACAGGGATGCCAAGCTGCGGCGTATCACTCGCTACCGCTACAATAACGTACCTGCGGACTCTAACGGCCGGTATTACTATATTAAGGATGGCGATACCGTCTGGAATCCCGGCTGGCAGCCCACCCAGACCGAGCTGGACAGCTATGAGTGCCGCCACGGCCTCGGGTACAGCATCATTACCGGCAAAAAGAACAGTCTGACCGCGAAGCTGGAGCTGTTTGTGCCGGTAGGCGACAACTGCGAGATCGACCGTCTGGTGCTGACCAACGAGAGTGATGCACCGAAATCGTTTACTGTATTCAGCTATCTGGAGTTCTGCCTCTGGAATGCTGTGGACGATTCCACCAACTTCCAGCGCAATTTCTCGACCGGCGAAGTCGAGGTCGAGGGCAGCACCATCTACCACAAGACCGAGTACCGCGAGCGCCGCAACCATTACGCATTGTTCACCGTCAACACGCCCATTGACGGCTTTGACACGAGCCGGGACGCCTTTTTAGGCGCATGGCGCAGCAATGCGAATCCCGAGGTCGTGGAAAACGGCCGTTGCACCAACTCTGTTGCCCACGGCTGGGCACCCGTTGGCGTGCATCAAGTCAATGTCACCCTGCAGCCCGGCGAAAGCCGCAGCCTGATTTTTGTTTTGGGCTATATAGAAAACCCGGAGGACGAGAAGTGGGCCGCGCCCGGCGTCATCAATAAGACCCGCGCCCAGGCGATGGCTGCCCGCTATGCCACGGATGCGCAGGTCGATGCGGCACTTGCCAGGCTGCACGACCACTGGAACAACCTGCTGTCCACCTACTCGGTCAAGAGCAGCGATGAAAAGCTTGACCGCATGGTCAATACCTGGAACCAGTACCAGTGCATGGTCACCTTCAACATGAGCCGCTCTGCCAGCTATTATGAGAGCGGCACCGGCCGCGGCATGGGCTTCCGCGATTCCTGTCAGGATCTGCTCGGCTTTGTGCATCTGATCCCCGCCCGCGCGCGGGAGCGCATTCTGGACATTGCCGCCACCCAGTTCCCCGACGGCAGCGCCTACCACCAGTACCAGCCGCTGACGAAAAAGGGCAACATGGACATCGGCTCCGGCTTCAACGATGACCCGCTGTGGCTGATTGCTGCCGTGTACGCCTATCTGGGCGAGACGGGCGACTACTCGATTCTGGACGAACCGGTGGACTTTGACAACGACCACAGCCTTGCACAGCCGCTGCTTGAGCATCTGCGCCGCAGCTTCGGCTATCTGCGCATTCAATGTCTCATCAAACTGTGGTTCCCGCTGAGAAAGCAGCAAGTCACGACGTTCTTTGGTAGCAGACATAAAAGCATAGAGCCCTTGATACATGCTGCGGAAAGTAGTATCCATCGCATCGTGTTCGATAGCGTAAAGACTATCAGACGGAAGAACTGAAGAATTCTGCTGTGTAGCACGAAGGCGGATACAGATTTCATTCTCGTTCAGAAAGTCGATATTCCCTTTAAATACCATCTTATTAGTAACGTTGTCCGCATCCGAATTCCGTTCATAAAGAACGATAGCATCGCCTTGACGAAAGTTAGGAAGGACGTCTGACGCATCTTCTGCCGGCATTCCCGGAGGTGCCGACGGTACCAGCAGTAAATGGGCTTTATGCTCATCAGCTGCGTGATTCTCTTTAATTCTTAAATCATAGATAATCTCTCCCGATTCACATTTCTCCGCTAAAGTGGAAAGCCATAGAGAAGCTGCTCCTGTACACCCTTCATAATCCACATCACCGGATTTGGATGTATAAAGCTCCTTTGTTATAAAATTATAGAGGGCATAGAAATAGCTTTTTTCCAAAGAAGAAAGAGAACTCAGTTTTTCTTGAAAGTTATCAATGGAAGGGCGCAGATACGTTTCCCAGAAACGTCCGGACAGCCCTCGCTCATTTAATACGGAAGCCTTGATTTCTTCCAGCTTCTGTGCCGTGTATTCAAGACTGTTCCGCAACTGGACACCATATTCGTCCGCCACAATCCGGTTGCGCAAATCGATCACCCGACGGACCATTGCCCACGAAGGACGGGAAGGATAGAGCAATGGATAGCGAGTATAGAGCAGATAGGCTTTCACCTTCCGGTGATCCATCCCCATTGAGTATTGCAGAACAGCCTGATAAAGCAACATCTGCACTTTATTATTCTCTTTCGGCTCTACTTTTCCACGAATCGCATATTCGTCAGCTTTACCCGATTTCATTTCGATAAAGGAAGACATATCGCGTTGCATATAGTCGAGCCGTCCTTGCAGACCGAGTGCTTCGCATATATAAGAAGGTTCGAGCACGGCATCCGTTTTATCCAGTTCATAGCCGGCTGCATGAAAGGTGTCATTCACCGTCTCACGAATATGATCGAAATGAAGTTTGCAGTCATCAAAGAACTGCCGTTCCTTTTCCCGGTCACGCAGATCGGCACAAGCCGCCAGCTCAATAGGATAACGGCGGAAAGCTTTCCGCATACATTTCAGATAGTCGACCTCTCCCTCTGCATGTATCCACTCATCGAGGAAAAGGTTGGCTATATTTCCTAAAAGTAATGGACGTGCATTCTCTATCGGCTGCAGGCGGGAAAGGAAATAGTTTGCCGGATGATGTCCATAATCCCGATAACATTCTGCCAATGAACTGATATCAATCAGGTAGTCCGGTTCAAGGACAATGAACGAAGGGGTGAGAAAGCCAGCTTCGTCAACAGAGACATCCAGCAAGTTGAGTTGTGCATGACGCCAAAGTAACCGGCAAGTCTCCGCAAATTCTTCATTTATCTGAGGAATATTATAACGAACGCGCAACGGTTCATCCGCTATTTCATCCAAAGGGGTCACATACAGATACTGCTCATCGGAATACTGAAAACAGACACGCATCCGCTGGACGCGCTTGTGTGCCGGAGGAGCCACGATATAAGTGGCATCCGTCCGGGGAAGCAAACGATACAGTTCCTGTGGAATATCTTCCTCAAAAAGTTTACGGATGAAGAAAGCCAACGTCTTCGCATCCCGCAGAAGATGTTCACGGGTAGGTTCCTGCTGTCGGTTCAGAATCGCATTGGAAGTCAGCCGGAAGGTATGTAGCCTGTTCTGTTCTGCCGCAGAAAGCCCCACTTTAGCCGCTACAAAACTAATTCGTGCGGAAAGATCGGTCATCTGCAAGCTCCCATTGTGCATATGTAAGCGACAAAGCCTTTCGAGCAAATCGCGCATCTGTTTGTAACCGACTGTCAGTTGCAAATGATCTGCTTTACAAACAGCTAAAAGGATTTCATAAGATTCTCTTCCTTCATTTTCCATACGACAAAGGTACATGATAAAAATTACATCTGAAGAATATCTTCTTCAGATGTAGAGCAACGAACGATAAATAATTAGGTTTATCAGACTTTTGCCACGCCTTCTTCCTCTTCTTCTTCCAATTCAGGCACCTCTTTCTTATCCTTTATCATCAGAATCCTCATTTCATAGAGCAGATAAAGCGGGATAGCTACCACACTCAGTGTGAACGGGTCGCCAGTCGGAGTGATAATAGCCGCAGCGATTACGATGATGACAACTGCATGACGGCGATATTTGCGCAGGAAAGACTTATTGACGACTCCCAGCAAAGACAACAACCAAGTCACCAGCGGAAGTTCAAAAGCCAGTCCCATACAGAGAATCAGCATCATAAAGTTA
>ERZ780223.4228-NODE-4228-length-9854-cov-7.605878_pt1 | contig 9854 bp, 10 predicted proteins | sample MGYA00511016_ERZ780223 | MGnify/ENA primary metagenome ERZ780223 (study PRJEB29588, sample SAMEA2159032) | human gut metagenome | biome: human gut; feature: human-associated habitat; material: faeces | place: Denmark | collected 2008/2010 ... | reverse complement strand
TTATGTTTCGCATTCAGTGCGAACGCACAATTATTGTGGAAAATATCTGGTAACGGACTAACGCAACCCTCCTATGTTATGGGAACACATCACCTTGCTGCACTCAGCATAAAAGATAGTATCCAGGGATTGCAGGCAGCACTTGATAATACAAAACAAGTATATGGTGAATTGAAAATGAGTGAAATGCAAAGTCCCACCAAGGTAGCCGAAATGATGAAGAAGTATATGACCACCGAAACAGATACTACTTTCAAATCACTATTTACAGAGGAAGAATACGAACAAATCAATAAATTTGCAAAAGAGAATCTGATGTTTGACATAGCCATGATGCCTAAAGTTAAACCAGCCTTTCTCAGTAATAATCTGGTAGTGATTCTCTATATGAAGCACGTAGGTGGCTATAATCCACAGGAACAACTGGACACTTACTTTCAGACACAAGCCACCGAAAAAGGGAAAAAAACAAACGGACTTGAAACTATTGAATTCCAAATGTCGAGTAGGTCAGCCCCCTTACGGGAGCTTTCCCCTCTAAGAACCGTACGTGAGAGTTTCCCCTCATACGGCTCAAGCAATTCAAAACTTTTATTTGTAACTAAAAGCCGGCTCATAGTAACTTCCATTTATTTCTGTTAGTAATTCGGCTGCAATGGTCATGTATTAGGACTTTCGCCTTTCTACTGCTCCCTGTCATTTCAGTAATTTTCCAGGGAGTTTCCCGTGTGATGTGCTTGCCACACACAGGGCAACATTGCATTTGCTGATTCCACAGGCGATAGATATATTGCTTGCCGTCTAAGTGTGCAAGCATTCTTCGGGTCTTGTATTGATCGAAGAAATCTTTCCAATCGGCATCATATGGGTTGGCCTCACTGCGGATTTTGATATGTCGCTTTATTTTCGTATCCGACAATCTCACAAGAGTGTGGTATTTATCCACTTTCCTGTTTTCAAGCGGTACGGCAAAAGTCCAGCTTCTACCTCTTACAGTGTGATAATACTTGTTGGCAATCCATCGTTTACCTTTTTTGGGATGTCTTCTGCGAGACCATCGCCATAGTTTGTTGAAAATTTGTGCATCTGTTTTACGGAAAGTTTCCGATGCAGAACACCCCTTGTAGTAGTTCGCCCATCCTCTAATGACTGGGTTTAGCAATCGTATCAAAGATTGTTGCTTAGAAGACTTGTTCTTGTCCACTATTTCACGAACCTTATCTAAAAATCTCTTTCGACTCTTCTTGGATGGTTTTGTGATAAACTTGCCTTTATATTTTCTGATATTGAACCCAAGAAAATCAAACCCTTCTTCTATATGAGTTATCTTAGTCTTTTCTTCTGATAAGGTAAGCCCTCTTGCTTGAAGAAACTCAATGACTAATGGTTTAACATGGTTCTCCAACAACTCCTTACTCTCTCCTGTGATAATAAAATCATCCGCGTAGCGAACAAGATTTATCATAGGAGTATAGTAATTTTTCTTCGAGCGGTTTATCGGAAAGCTATCGGCAAGCAGTTTTTCCAGTCCGTCCAAAGTCATATTTGCAAGAGTTGGGGAGATGATGCCGCCTTGAGGAGTTCCCTCCTCTGTCGGAAAAAGTTGCTTGTTGAAAATAAATCCACTTTTCAACCATTTACGGAGCAAAACTTTATCCATAGGGATATTGTCAAGCAACCATTCATGACTGATATGGTCGAAACAACCTTTGATATCACCTTCTAAGATCCATTGTGGGGATGTCGTCCTTGCCAGGTCATTGAAGCATTGTTGAACGGCATCTGCCGTGCTCCTTTCTTTTCTGAAACCATAAGAATTGGCATCAGCCGTTGTTTCAGCTACGGGAGCCAGTGCCATCAGATACAATGCCTGCATAGCCCGGTCTTTCATAGTTGGTATACCCAATGGTCTTAATTTCCCGTTACTCTTTCTGATATGTACTCGTCTCAGAGGTTGGGGTGTATAACCTCTCCTTTTCAGTTCGGTTATTGCACACACTTTAGCATCTGGCGTTTTCCATGTTACCATATCGACGCCAGCCGTTTTACTCCCATTATTGGAAGTTACACGTCTTACCGCTAATGCTTTAGCGTAAAACGAGTGGGTCAGTGTCCACTGCAAGGCTTTGACCTTGTTGTGGCGACCCTCTTTTTGAGCCTTTACAATACGCGCTTGTAGCTTTTGAACCGCAGCTTCGCATTTGAGCCAATTTATACTGTCCCATTTGCTCTGCGTTTGGTCAGTCGATGCACACGATTTTTTAATTTCGTTCATTTGCTTTTCTCCTTTTAAAAGTTCTAAAAGTTTCTTGTAAAGAATCACCTACCGCAGAAGTCAGCCTGCTTTCGCAGCGGGATGATGTTTCAATCCCTATTCACCCCATTACAGGGTGGCATTCGCTTTTTCTGCAATCCTATACCCGCACTCCATTCGGCATTCCTTACGGTCTGCTTACCTGTCATTGGCAGGAGAAATACGGGCTTACTACGTTCCGTGCAAGTAACTTATAAGTGGGTTAGGTTCTGTCTATTACACCGGCAGTACTCTGTTCGTGTATTCCCAGAATGGAGAGGAATAACCGACTGCTTCCCTTTTGGGCTGAAGCCTATCAGTATCTTTGGCTTCTTCAACCTTACGACGTTTAGACGACAGTTCGCTTACGCTAACCATACCACCCAAGCCAAGCTCCCTGACTGTATGATACTAACAGCCATTGTCTTTCCCTCACGGTTCTGACTGCTCCTTTCGGAAGGGCTACCTTGTCTGGACAGCTTTGATACAGTATATTACTATTGGTGCATCTGTCCATAGGCTACCGTTGACGAAACAACGGGTTAAATCTAAGTTTAACAATTACTTACACAGCGACGTATCGCACCCACTCCTTGTTGATCTGGTTCGAGCGCGAGTAGCGTGCCAGCGAGTGCATGTTGCGGGCGCTCTTCTCGAAGCGGCGCAGGTTCTCGGCGCTGTCGTCCAGAAAGAGCCACTGGTTGTAGATGTGGTCGCACGCCAGCAGCAGGCCCACCGGTGCCGCGAATGAGAGCAGGCAGTCCGAACGGTCTGTCGAGAGACGCTCGTAGCGGCTCTCCGTACTCACGCGCCCCGGCAGGTCGTCCGTATCGGAAAGCGTGTGCAGGCAGACGTGCTTGTTGCCCACGCGGAACCCTTCGGCTTTCAGTTCCATATCCTGCAACACGGTCGTATCGTCGAGCGAGAGGGAGAAGTATTTCTCGATCAGACCCGGACAGTCGGGTGTGCCGGTGATCTCCTCGTCCGTAAGGCGCGTGAGGGTCACCAGTCCCGAATCGTTCATGATGCGCTCGAACTGATCCGCCGATTCGAGGAACGCGCGGGCCGTGTCCGGATTTACCTCTTTGGGAATGATGTTGCCTCGGCAGAGGGTCGAGAAGTCGGACTGCATGCGGGCCCGCTCCTTGGTCGTCTTGGTCAGATAGAGGAAACATGCGTGGTTCAGAAAAGGACGCTCGTTGAAGTGGCGCTCGTAGCTGCGCGAAAGGAAGCTCGCCTGTTCGCCGCAGATTTGGCCGCGCCTTTTTCCTTCTTGCCGGACGGAGCCGGAGACACCTGCTTCTGCTTCGTTCGTCACCTCCGGACGGTATCGCTCGCGGATGAACCAATCCTGTTTTAGCACAACGCTGTATTCGGGCAGCACCTTCACGGCCTTGCACCAGGCAGCGTGCATCGCCTCGTACTCGGCACCCGTCACGGTAAAGAGTTCGGGCAGCTCGACGCGAAAGGCTGCCGTGATGTCGGCGTCCTTGCTGATGATACAGCCGCCCTCGACCGCCAGCAGCGGAAACTTGCTCTCCAGCGTGGAGGCTTTCATCACGTTACGCATGACGCACCTCCTTCCTGCGGTTTAGGAAGCGGCATGCGCCTTTGCGGTTTATCAGGTAGCGGGGACGGCGGCGTGCGGCGGCGAGTTTCATCAGTCCGTGCTCGCCGTAGCGGGCGTTCATACGGAAGGTGTAGAACACCAGCATTGAGGCAGCCCCCGCGCCGAAGCCGATGCACGCCCACTGATCGACGCCTGCCGTGTAGAAGATGACCAGCAGCACGAATACGGCGAGCAGTCCTCCTGCGAAGAGGAAGAGGTACTGCGCCTTGAGCCCTTTGAACTCCACGCTGCGCCCGATGCCCTTATTGATCGTGTACTTCATGGCGGACACGCTTACAGGAAGAATGAACGCAGCACCGTGGCGCTTACGATCAGGAAGATGCACGCCCCGAACCAGCTCGCGGCGGTCTTGCTGGTGTCCGGGTCGCCCGACGAAAATTTGTTATAGACCTTGATTCCGCCGATCAGCCCGACCACGGCTCCGATGGCGTAGATGAGCTTCGTGCCCGGGTCGAAATAGGAGGTGACCATGTTGGTTGCGTCGTTGATGCCGGCAAGGCCGTTGCCTTGGGCCAGAGCCGAGGAAACGGCAGACACGACGAGGGCTGCCGACAGCAGAACTTTCTTGTTTCTCATAGATTTCGGATAGCTTTTTTGTTTTGTGGCGCAGAGGGTGGATAAGCCCCTGCGCCGGGGTTCGACATGGATGTTTCAGTGGCTCGGAGGACAGGGCGTACCTATCCGTAATCTCTCTCTTTCATATTGTTTTGGTGTCGGTTCATGCGAAATCGCGGACGTCGAACCCTTCGGGAACCGGCGCCTGCGGGGATGGGCCTCCCGCATCCTCTGCGGCGATCCTCCGTTGGAATGCCGTGAGGTAGGCGTCGATCAGGCGACTCACTTTGTCGTTCCCGTCGGGAGCGGCCGAAACAATGGCCTCGAACATATCGGTCTGTTTCAGCCCCAGCAGGGTGCGTCCTGTCTCCTGCTGCTTCTCGTCTGTAAGGGGATTGTCGTGTGCTACGGTGCGGTAGGCTTCGCTGATCTGTTCGAAACGTACACCCTTGGCTAACGAACGGCCCGCAGGGGGCTGCGTATCGTCGTGTTCGCCCTCGTCCTCGTCCATCTCCCTCTCTATCTCCGCTTCGAAGTCCGGGAAAGGTTCTTCTTCGTAGAGCGGGGCCTCGTAGGGTTCCGGATCGTTGTTCTCGCCTGCGGGCGGGACGCCGAACACTTCGTCCAATTTCTCCGGCGGGATCTGCCGGGGGTATTCATGCACACTTGCTCCGGCAAATATACCGGCTTTTTCGGCCTCTTTTACGTTTTCCGAACCTGTGGCAGCGGTTGGCGTCGCTTGGCTTCGATGTGGCATCGTAAAGCGGCTTTTGCCGATGATCGCGGGCCGCGCCTCCGCTTTCGGGGGCGACGCCTGCTTCGTGCCCGCTGTCCGCTGCCCGCGCAGGAACCAGCGGGCGACCCATAGGGCGTAGCCAGCGGCGAAGAGCGCGAGGGCGACCAGTACGGCGGTTCTCAGCGCGTCCATTGCTTTCTGCCTCGTGATGGGTTGCGACTGCGGCAGTAGCGGTCGATGCTCTCTGCGTAGTCTTCGAAGTGGGCATGCAGTACGTTGTCCACATAGGCTATCATCGACACCGCTCCGCTGCGGGCCTGCCGCAGTCGTTCGTAATGCTCCGGACGGATGCGTACCGTCTTGCCGGAACGGAAAGCGCCGTCCCATCGGTTCAGGACATAACGTCTCCGGTAGCCGTCGTCCTGCGCCGTATCGGGACGGGGCTGCGGCTGCGGAGCGGTTCCCGCCCTGTGCGAACGCCGGCGGTAAATCGCCGCGCGGCGGATAAAGAGGGCCGCTGCTGCGGCCGTTGCGGCCAGCAGGATGCAGGCCGTCGTCGTGTAGTGTGTCATGACTGAAAAGGTTTTAATGATCGGTTTGCAGTATATCGTCTATTCCGCTGCGGTACAGCTCGGCGATCTCGTTGTCGATATATCCCCCTACGCTGATCTCCTTGCCCGCGAGCGCCAGCAGGTGTACCAGCTTGATGATGGAGCGGTGTATCTCCTGACTGATGTAAACGGGCTGCCGCGTCTTGAGTTCCCTGCGTTTGAGATACACCTCGTCGTAGCTTCCCCTGCGGCGGCGGGACTTGCCCTTCGCGGTGCCGTCGGTCGGTGCGGCGGCCTCGTCCGCCGCCGGCTCCTCTCCGTCCCTACGCAATGCCGCCGGACGCTCTCCGGCCTCCTGCAACACGGCATTTGCGGGATCGGCCAGCAGGTCGGCATCCTTGAAGGACTGGATGATGAGCGATTCGTCCAGCGGCCCGGCTTTCATGCGCTTAGCCATTGTCGCGGAGGTTGAGCAGGATCAGCACCTCGTCCGTCAGCGCATCGATGTTGCTTCCTCTGAGCAGCGAACGGTCGGCCGGGAACAGCGTCGAGCGGAACAGCGGGCGGTGGCCTGCGGACAGCTCGCGCCGGAAACGCTTGCTGTCGGGAATGAAGGTCTTCAGCACTTGCAGGCCCAGCTCGGCGATCACCTGCTCGTACACCTCGTACAGCTCCGACTTCTCGCGCCCGTCCACCATGTTCCACACCAGATAGGTTCCTTTGATGTTCGAAACCCCCGTTTTGCGGATCACGTCGTTCACGACCGTCATGTAGCGCAGCGTGCTCTCCAGCACCACGCGGTCGGCGCTGATCGGGGCGATGATGTAGTCCATGTTGGAGAGGGCGCGGATCACCGACGGATTGTTGACCGTGCCGGGCAGGTCGAAGAATACGAGGTCGAACGCGGCCTGCTCCGTGATGCGGTCGGCATCGTCTATGGCCCGTTCCGTGCTGCTCTCCACGACCGGATAGGCTTTCTTGCCGAGGCGCGTGAACTGTTCGTAGGCCAGCGCCTTGTAATGGTTGTCTTCCAGGGCCAGCTTCAGGTCGCGCTGCCGCATCCCTGCGATGGAGTGCTGCGGGTAATCGCAGTCCACGACCGCCACGTCGTAACCCTTCACGTAGTGCAGGTATGAGGCGACCAGCACCGTGAGCGTGGTTTTGCCCGCTCCGCCCTTCTGGGTGGAAAAGGCCAGATAAACAGGTTCTTTTTCCATAAGCATTGAAATATTAAAGCGTTTGACCGTGTATGTAAACCCTTGCAGGGTCGTTCCTTTATGGCTGCGACGCTCCGTTTCTGTACGGGAACGGCGCTTTGCGGAAATGCGGCCGTATGCCTCCATGTCTCCATGCCTTCATGCCTGCATGTCTGTACTGCGATGCCTGCATCGGTATCGTCCGTCCATACGTCCGTGCATAAACCGTTATGGATTGTCCGTATATCTTTCGATATGGATATATGGATTGGCCATAGGTATCATGTGTCTGCACATACGCGCCGATACGCTTTCCGTACGTCGGTAATGAATCGTCGCAGCGCATCATTGCCGATTGTCCGCAACGGCAAAGAAACACCCTCCGGCACCCGGAGCATGCGGCCGCAAACATCCGTGGCACCGCTTGGCGCAGGTTTGGCATAGGTCTGCGCTGCCTACTGGTATACAACGGATTGCATAGGCCGGTATCTTTGTCCCGTGAACCGATTCCGGTCTTTACGGTTGCGCCTCTCTGTGCTGGCCGGCGACCGTGGCGGGACTGCCTCCGCAGAGGGCAGTCCCTTGTGTCCGGAGAACATTTCATGTTCGGGACACAGCAAGCTGTGTTTTCCGTTACCCGAAACGATTTCGGTAACGGAAAACAGCTTGCCCGCAAGGGGGAGAAAGCTCCTCCGAAGTCGTCGCTTTTTACGGGGCGCCGCCGTGCGCCGGAACGGAATTTTTACCGCACCGGGAGCCTTGCGGCCTTCGGTAAAAATCGAAAGGCATGGAACAAACCAAAGCCCCCGTCCGGGGCAGGGGCGGCAGGCCGCCCAAAACGGACACGGCGAAAAATTGCGTGATGGTGCGCTTCACGGACGAGGAATATGCCCGGTTCCTCGCGTTGTTCGAGCAGTCGGGCACGCTCTCGAAGGCCGCTTTCGTCAAAGCACGGGTCTTCGGCGATGAGTTTCGGGTCATACGATCCGACCGGGGGACAATGGAATTCGCTGCGCGGCTGACCGCTTTCAACGCCCAATTCAGAAAAATAGGCGTGAATTACAACCAGATCGTAAAGGAATTGCACGCGCATTTTTCGCCTAAAAAGGCGCTCGCCCTGCTCTATAAATTGGAGAACGAGACGCGCGAATTGGTCGCTGTGGGAGCGAAAATAGCGACTCTCGCCGAGGAATTTCGACAGCGATGGTAGCCAATATCACCACCGGAAAGGACATCTACGGGGCGCTCGCTTACAATCAGCGTAAGGTCGATCGGGGCAAAGGGACGGTGCTTGCGACGAGTAATATCCGCTTTCCGGCCGACGGACGCTTCGGTGTCGCGGCCCTCGCCGACGAGCTGCTCCGATGGATGCCCTCGCACATTCGCACCGAAAAACCGGTCGTCCATATCTCGCTCAACCCCGACCCCGAAGACCGGCTTTCGGACGATGAACTGACCGACATCGCCGCCGAATATATGGAGGGTATGGGCTGGGGCGGCCAGCCCTACGTCGTCTATAAACATACCGACATCGACCGCCCACACATCCATATCGTAACGGTGCAGGTGGATAGTTCCGGACGCAAGATCGGCGACAGCCGGCGCAACGAGCGGAGCGTGGCCGAAACGGAGAAAATCGAGCGTAAATACGGCCTGCACCGCGCCAAAGGACGGAAACGGGGCGAACTGTGGCAGCTCGCACCTGTGGAACCTGAAAAAGGCGACCTGAAGCGGCAGATCGCTTCGGTGGTGAAGCCCGTTCTCTCGATGTACCGCTTTCAGACCCTCGGCGAACTGCGGGCTCTGCTCTCGCTGTATCGTATCGGTGTGGAGGAAGTCGGGGGTACGCGGTGCGGACGGTCGTACCGGGGATTGCTCTATACGGTACTGGACGAAAACGGAGAGAAAACGCAGGCTGCGCCGCTGAAAGCCTCCCGACTGGGTGATGACGCGTCGCTGACGAAAATCGAACGTGTCATGGCCTCTTCCGGGGAGAAGAGCGAAGGGAAAAAATTACACGAACTGACGCGACACCGCGTCGGGGAAGCCCTGCTGGATACGATGGACGAGACGGAGCTGCGCGAACGGCTTCGGGAGCGGCATATCGACCTCTGCCTGCGGCGCAACGACACGGGACGGATCACGGGCGCAACGTTCATCGACCATGAAACCCGCTGCGTGTTCAACGGCTCGCGGCTGGGCAAGGCGTTCTCGGCCAATGCGCTGCATGAACGGTTCGCCGCCGGCCGGAAAACGGAGCCCGAACAGCTGCGGCAGTCGCGGCGCAGGCCGCAAATTCGGAAGACATATCCCTCGCGCCGGAAATAGCATCGCATAGAAAAGGGGCCGTCGGAAGTCTGGCGGCCCCTCTGGGATTTTGTTTCCGGATAAGCTCGCTTATCCGGCGTGGGGTTTCCAGTCGCTACGGACGCTGGTCTTCACGGCGCCGGGCGAATAGGACGAAATTGTCGCGGATGAATTGCTGCACGTCCGACTCCTTGTAGAAAGCCTTCTGGTTCAGCATCCGGTACTTTAGGCCGCACTTCGAGCGGTAGCGTTGCAGCGTGCGCTTGCTTACGTGCAGCATCCGGCACAGGTCGTAGTTGTCGAAGAGTTTCTCACCGTTCTCCAGCGTCGGATACTCCTGCGCTTTGGGTGGCTTCTGGCGTTGTTCTATTGCTTCGAGCCGCTCCATGATGCGGCGCATCCATATATCGAAATATTCTTTTTCCAGTAACATGATCTTTGATTTTTTGATTCGTAATGATTCGTAGTGCTTCCGTTACTGGTGCATGGCACGGATCGCCGCGCGGCAGGTGTCGCGGGTGTTCTTCGTTCCGGCGGGTAAAAACGCAGGAGGGCTTCGATGCGTAAACGCATCGAAGCCCTCCTG
>ERZ780223.4217-NODE-4217-length-9879-cov-2.251730_pt1 | contig 9879 bp, 4 predicted proteins | sample MGYA00511016_ERZ780223 | MGnify/ENA primary metagenome ERZ780223 (study PRJEB29588, sample SAMEA2159032) | human gut metagenome | biome: human gut; feature: human-associated habitat; material: faeces | place: Denmark | collected 2008/2010 ... | reverse complement strand
TGCATATACTGATTCCGATTCTCTTCAAGATAATACGCTGAGCCATTCTGCACATTCAAAGCTTTTATAAAATGTACATTCGCCATCTGTTCCAACATCTGTTCCGTGTTGGTATCATATCCCGTTTTGGCAATAGCACGCAGAAAATCCCAGGATAAATTTTCGAATGTAAATTCGTATTTCATAAAGTAGGTACATAAGAGCTGACGTCCATTTTCAGTCTCACCCAAGTCGCGTACCACCCGCTGGAATAAAGGACTCGACATATAATTTAGCTCTCTGGCAGCCGCTTCTACTGGAAGTTCCAAGAGCCATTCGCTGCTTTTTTCGCTTTCAGGGTACTGTTCAAGTGCGTTTTTTTTATTCTTCAAAAAGTCCACTTTAAACAGACCGTTATCAAGATTCAGAAGGCAGTAAAAGGCGTCTCCCTGGCACATGACAGCAGCATTATTGCCGAGATAACGCATCGCATAAACCATCAAACGGCAACAACCTTCATTATTTCCTATATGAAAGAGTGCCGGATTAATGATAGTTGAATCGTGAAGCAACGGCGACTCATACCTTGGACGCTCTGAGATATGTGTTACGATATAATCGTATACCGCTGCCGCTTGAAAAAAACGGCTTGAACCTCTTCTTGCCTCAAAAGTGATTCTGTCCATTACTTTATCCAGGTCAGCGGTTGTGGTTAACATCTTGTAGGTGAGCTGAATTTCATCCCCCTCTACTGAAAATCCATTTAAGAAATAGAACTCTGGGTGATCATTGCGCAATGCCTCTATCGATGCGGTGACATTTTTGTCAAGCTCAGGGTCGGTAAAATTTATTTTGAATTTATCTCCACGTTCTTCATAATTTTTAAACATATCCCAGCTTGCGCAGGCCGGACTTAACAGCACATAATCTCCTGCATCTGCATACACAGCGCATACCTGCACCGCTTCTTTTAAGTCCTCTGCATACATGATCTCTGTGAAACCATATTTTTTCGCGCAGGCTGCGATCTTATCCCTGGTCTTTCCGATCAGGACTAAATACTTCACCCTGCCGGCAAACTCTTTTGCCCACTCATCATAGGTGCTGTTTTTGTCATAGCCACCTGCGATCAGAAGAACAGGCCCCGGCATAGCTCTAAGTGCCTGGATCGCCGCATCCGGATTGGTTCCCTTGGAGTCATTGTAATAGCGCACACCTGTACGCTCCCTTACAAATTCGATCCTGTGCTCAACCGGTTTGAATTTCCGGACTGTTTCCCGGATCTTTTCAAAAGGTACTCCCATTAACAGGCCGATGTAGGCAGCTGCCATTACATTTTCATAATTGTGGCGTCCTAAAAGCTGCAGTTCCTTTACATTTACAAGGATCTGCTCTTTTGTTCCGTCTGCATAGACAATATTGTCTCCATCTAAGAAAAATCCCTCTTTCAGACGCTCACGGCTGGAAAACCAGAATACCCGGGCCTTAAGACCGGAAAGAACTTCCTCCGGATCCGTTTCTTCAGCTTCTGACTCAGAAACAGTTTCTGTAACTTCTGTCTCTGACTGCTCTGGCTCTTCACCTGCAGTCTCATCTGGCTCCCTAAGATCTTCTGCACCATCTAGTCCGTCTTCCCGGGCCACAGCTTCTGTTTCTGTATCCGCTGCATCCTCTGCAGGTTCCGGCTCTTCGATCCGGCTTTCTCCAAATTCCCTTAAAACAGGATCATCATAATTTAAGACCACTGCGTCTTTTGCAGTCTGGTTCATGGTGATACATTCTTTGATGCGGATATAATTTTCCATAGATCCGTGACGGTCCAGATGATCCGGGGTGATATTTAAGATCGCGCTTACATCCGGGTGGAAATCCATAATAGTCTCCAACTGGAAGCTGCTCACTTCCGCTACAGTCACAGACTGGTCTGTCATCTCTGAAACTTTGGATGTATAAGGCTCGCCGATATTTCCTACTACAAAGGTTTCCTCATACTGGGATCTTAAGATCGCGCCTGTAAGAGCTGTTGTAGTGGTCTTTCCATTGGTTCCTGTAATAGCAGCCAGTTTTCCCAGACCACACTGATATGCTAACTCGATCTCTCCCAAAACAGGGATCCCTGCTTCATCTACCACTGCCACAAACCCACTGTTTAAAGGAATTCCCGGACTGATGATACAAAGTTCCACCCCTAAAAGATCCGAGCGCTTGATCTCACCAAGGACGATTCCCACTTTCGCATCTTTTCCGAACTTTGCCCGGATCTCATCTGTATTTAACGCTGTGTTGCCGTCATAAAGCACCACTTCGCCGCCTCTTTCAAGAACCAGCTTTGCAGCCGCAATGCCGCTGATGCCGGTTCCTGCAACCAATACCTTGCTCTGGTTCATGTTGCTTTTAACCTCCTGTTCTTTTGATGTTCTCTCGGAGTTTTTGCTACGCCTCTTTTATCTTACAGCCCCAGGTAAGCGATCATGCACAGAAGCGCTGTTACGATAGAAAATACAGCTACTACCCGTGTTTCAGACCAGCCGCACAGTTCAAAATGATGATGGATCGGAGCCATTTTAAAGATACGCTTTCCCCCTGTTTTCTTAAAATAAGTAACCTGGACGATAACGGAAAGCACTTCTACCAGGTAGATCAGTCCAATGATCGGGATAAACAGAGGCAGACGCATCATATAAGCTGCGGAAGCCACAAAACCGCCAAGAGCCAGGGAACCTGTATCTCCCATAAATACCTTTGCCGGATAAACATTAAAAAGCAGAAAGCCCAGTAAGCTTCCTACCACTGCTCCTGTAATAGGACTGATCCCCATATTTTCCCCGATGGCTACGATCGTCAGGAAAGTAGCTACCAGAATGGTAACGCTGGTACAGAGGCCATCCAGTCCGTCTGTAAAATTTACACCATTATCTGTACCAAGAGTGATAAAAAACAGAGCTGGTACAAATAAAATACCAAGGGATAAGAATTTACCATTTTCAAAACCGCCTGTAAAGGGGATCAGCATATCAATGCCCACTTCTCCGCTGTGCAGCAGATACCAGGCAAAAATACCGGTAATGATAAACTGACCGATCAGTTTCTGGATCGGATTTAAGCCTTCGGACCGTTTCATGATGATCTTGATATAATCATCTAAAAATCCGATGATACCAAATCCAACGGTCATAAACAGCACCGGAATGATCCTTGGATATGACGGGATGTAAAAAACAGATGTAATGATAATGCTGGTCAGGATGATCAGGCCACCCATTGTAGGAGTTCCCTGCTTCTTTAAATGGCTCTGTGGACCGTCATCTCTTACCTGCTGGCCAAATTTCAGTTTGTGAAGAAACGGTATGATAACCGGGCACAGCAGCGCGCTGACAGCAAATGCGATAATAATAGCTAATATTGTTTCACGAATCATAAAGCACCTCAATCTCATATGTATGTCTTATTTGGTAAATAGTATACGTCTTTTTTGCAGAATAATCAACTTAAAGGTTTGGAAGTATCCATGCAGGGAAGAATATTTTCAAAAAGTGTTCCGATCACCGGAGCTGCTATGGTACCTCCATAATAGATCCCTTCCGGCTCATCAATAGTGATCAGAGCGATCACTTTTGGATCATTTGCAGGGGCAAAACCTAAAAAAGAAGAAATATATTTTTTCCTGCTTCTTGGCAATTTTTCGGAAGTTGCGGTCTTCCCGCCAATGGAAAATCCTTCCACTGCTGCCTTTCTCCCACTTCCTTCTGCTACTACCTGCTCTAACACATAGCGCATGGTAGCACTGGTCTCTTCTGACAGGATCCTTTTTCCCAATGGCCAGGAAAATTCCCGGTAATTTTTCCCATCAGGACTGACTGTCCCCAGAGCGAAATGAGGCGTGATCCGTCTTCCTCCATTGACGATAGAGGCGGCTGTCGTGATCAGCTGGATGGGGGTGATCTGAAAAGACTGTCCAAAGGAAATAGTCGCCAGTTCTACAGGGCCTATATTTTCTTTCTTGTGCATGATCGTAGCTGCCTCTCCCGGAAGATCAATGCCTGTTTTTTGTTTTAACCCGAACTGCACAAAATATTTATAATAATTATCACTGCCAAGTCTCTGTCCCACATCAATAAATACGGGATTACAGGAATTCATGACTCCCTGTAAAAAAGTTTCTGCTCCATGTCCTCCTGCTTTATGACAACGGATCCGCCGATCTTCCACTACCCTGAAACCAGGACAGCTGAATGGATCCGTCAGCTTAACTACTCCTTCTTCCAGTCCTGCAGCCGCTGTTATGATCTTAAAAGTAGAACCTGGTTCATAGGTATCATTGATACAGGTATTGCGCCACATGGCATTTAAAAGCTCCTGCTGTTTTACAGTTTTATCCCTTTCTGCCGCCTGATTGCGCAGGCTCTCGCTTCGCAGGTTCTGGTCCGGGGTAAAAGGATCATTCAGATCAAACTCCGGCACATTGACCATGGCATAGATCTCCCCATTTTGCGGGTTCATCACGATGATGGATACTTTTTTCGCGTTTTTCTTCTCTAATGTCTGGTATGCCAGCTGCTCTGCATACTGCTGGATTTCCATATCCAGACTGATCCTTAGATCATTTCCAGCCACAGGTTCGATCCGGTCCTCTGCCCCGTTTTCCATTTCCACACCTCTGGCATCTGTCATTGTAAGGATCTTTCCATTGGTTCCTTTTAAATAGGCATCATACTGTACTTCCAGCCCGATCACTCCCTGGTTATCGCCCCCGGTGAAACCTAAAACTTTAGAAGCAAGACTTCCATAGGGATAATACCGTTTGTAATCTTCATCCACCTTTACGCCAGGCAGTTCCAATTTACGCACTGCATCCCCTGTTTCCTTATCTACATTGGTTTTAATGATCTCCCTGGAACTTCGTTTCTCCACCTTTTTTTGCACTGTTTCCCGGTCGATCCCAAGAATTTCACTTAATTCATCTGTGACTTTTTCCCTGTCTTTTACCTGGTTATAGATCACAGAAACAGTACATACTGTCCGGTTATCAGCGATCACCTTTCCTTTTGCGTCTAAGATCCTTCCTCTGGCCGCCTTAATGGACCGTTCCCTCTGATGCAGTTCAAGGGCCATCTGGCTGTAATGCTCCGACCGGAAGACCATAAGAAAAACAAGCCGTCCCAAAAGCCCCAACACTGCGATCGCAATGAGAAGCCACAGGACGGCTATATTTTTTCTGTGTTTCGTTAAATTTCCACCGCTATGATCCATAACAGCCTCTTTCCTGCTGTTTTCCTAAATATATACGGTGTAATTTCTCTTTTTATTCATTTTGGAACCTTTATTCACTTTGTGACTGGGAAGTTTCTTCTTCTGTACTGTTTTCCGAAGATCCTTCCTGAGAGTTTCCTGCCTCACTGCTGCTTTCATTTGCTGAAGGCAGCTGGGCCCCGGCCTCTGTATCACCACCCGGATCAGCCGCCGGCAGTTCCGGCGCATTAGGATCTCCCGGCACTGCATCCGGTATACCGCTTCCGCCATCTGTATCTACATATTCATCGGTTTCATATACCTTCTGGCTTTCCTCCGGCTGGGACTCTCCGTTTTCTTCTGAACCTGTTTCAGATGGAGCTGGTGTATTAATTCCCTCAGATGGTGTCTGTCCATTTGCATCCTGGCTCTCTTCCGGAAGATCTCCAGTTGGAAATACATTCAGATAAGGCAGGGCTTCTGACATGATCTTTGAGAAGATATTGCTTGCAAAGGAGCTATGTGCCTGCTGGTCGCCTGGCGGGAAACCAGGTACGTCCACTACTACATATACAAACAGCTGAGGATCATCTGCAGGTGCAAAACCTGCGAAAGATACCAGATAGTTCTTTGCGGAACGTGGCTGCTTCTCTGCTGTACCTGTCTTACCGCCTACCTGATAGCCAGCTACCTTTGCTGCGCCGCCGGTACCATTTTCTACTGTCTGGAACATGGCTTCTTTTAAGAAATCAGAGGTAGACTGGGATACAGTTTCACGTACCAGAACAGGATCTTTTCGCTCTACTACAGACCCCTGCTCATTTAAGATCTGGCGTACTACATGAGGCTCATAGTAGGAGCCGCCGTTGATCACAGAACAAAGAGCTGCTGCCATCTGGATCATGGTACAGTTGTAGTTCTGTCCGAACGCATTGGTAGCAAGTTCTGTAGGGCCCATTTTGTCAGCAGAATAAACCAGTCCTGCTGCATCTGCTTCACCAGGCAGGTCTACTCCTGTTTTCTGTCCCATACCAAAGATAGTCTGATATTTGGTAAAAATATCACGGCCCATCATAGCACCGATCCGCATCATAGCCACGTTACAGGACTGCATAATGGACTCTGTCAGGCTTAAGGAACCGTGACCACCTCTTCTGTAGGCCGTACACTTAATGTCCCAGTCACCTACGTGAAGATATCCGCCGCAGTCAAAGTACTCATTTCCCTTTAAAATCCCTTCTTCAAGTCCCGCAGCAACTGTCAGGATCTTGGATGGGGAACCTGGCTCAAAGGTATCGCTGACACAGAAGTTTCGCCACAGCTGGTTCCAGGCAACCTGTTTACCATAGGAGATAACTTCTTCTCTGGAATAGTGGTCTAAAACCTGATCTTCTGTAATGGTCTGGTCCGGATTTTCACGGCGGTATACACCAACTGCCTCTTTCTTTCCAAGAGCCAGCAGTTCATCTTCTGTATATCCGTCTGTATTTCTTGGATTATTTAAGTCAAATGTATTGCTGGTTGCCATTCCCAGGATCTCACCGTTATTAGGGTTCATGGCAATGGCTGCCGTTACATGGCTTCCCACACTGGTCTGCCATTCATCAATGTATTTCTGAAGGATATTCTGTACATTTACGTCAATGGTGGATACAACGGTCCGTCCATTTACTGCAGACTTTACCACACCTTCCAGATTGGCATCTTCATCCAGATAGCCATACTCTCTTCCGTTTACACCGATCAGGCTGTCATTATAATACTGCTCAATGCCGCCGGTACCATTGCTGCCGTCCCCGCTTGCAAAACCGATCACATTGCAGGCAGTGGAACCATATGGATAGATCCTTCGGTATTCATCCTCAAACCATACGCCGGTAACGCGAAATCTTGACTGATTGTCATCATCGCTTTTTCTGTAAGCAGCATTTCTCTCTTTCTCAGTCTGTTCAAATTCCGTTTTCTGGTCATAAGAAAGCTGACGGCCATTTTTATAGCGCAGATACGCCTGTTTTGGACGTTCCTGGATCAGCCCGCGCAGTTCATTCCCATCAAAGCCAAACACATCTACTAATGCCTGGATGGTAGGCTCTAAATAATAATCCGGTTTATCCATGATCTGGCTTGGGTCCAGGATCAGATTGTATACCTTTTCACTGGTTGCCAGATAGGTGCCGTTTCTGTCAACGATGTCACCGCGCCTGTAAGGAATAGTCCTGCTTGCATACTCCTGCTGTCTCTGGGACAGAACGATCTTGTTGTACCGCTCGCTGTTTTCATTTACGATCCTGTATAAAACAAAAATAAGAGCAAACAAAGCCAGCGAGATCAATATGATCGTGATCGCCAGCTTTTCCTGCATGTATTTAACGAATGTCCTTCGTCGAAATAAATTTTCTTTTTTATTATGAGCACCGTTTTTAGTGTTCCGGGATGTCTTCATATTGCCTTACGTACTCACTTTCCGTCTTGTCATATAAAAGAACCTGGTCCTTTTTTGCGTAAACCATACCCAGTTCCTTGGTCGCGATCTCATAGATCTCGTTTAAATCAATGCTGGTATTGATGCTTGTTTCCAATGCGCCATTTTCTGTACGCATTTTTTCCAGCTTTTCTTCCATCGCCTCGATGTTGTGCATTCTGGCTGTGATGGCAGACTGAAGATGAAGATAATTAACGCAAAGGTATAAGGTACAGATCGACGCCAGGGTCAGCATGATAACATATGGCAGGTCCATGTACATGGCACGTTCCTGATTTCTGCGGATCCTGTGCTGCCGTTTTACACTTCTTCCAACATCCTGCCTTCTCTTTCTTTGCAGTCTTTCTTCTCTTTCGGAAGGCGCCAGCTTTTCTGCTCCGGTTCCATGAATGTAAGAAGCCATAACCTTATTCCTCCTTTCCCGCACGCTCAAATACCCGAAGTTTTGCGCTCTTTGAACGGCTGTTCTCCTCCAGTTCTTCTTTTGATGGAAGGATCGGCTTTCGTGTGATCACTTTGCCCATACTCTTCCTTCCGCATACGCACACCGGGAAATCCGGTGGACAGATGCATGGATTTTCATTGGTACGAAATCTTGTTTTTACGATCCTGTCCTCCAAGGAGTGGAAGGTGATGATACTTAATCTTCCCTCCGGATTTAAAAGACGGATCATTGTATCGATTGAATTTTCCAGTACATCCAGCTCATGATTTAATTCAATACGGATAGCCTGGAAGGTACGTTTTGCAGGATGTCCTCCTGTAGCACGTACTTTTGCCGGGATGGCTGCTTTTATGATCTCAGACAGTTCACCGGTGGTCTCGATGGGCTTTTCTGCTCTCGCCTTTACAATGTGCTTTGCAATGTTTTTTGCAAAATTGTCTTCCCCGTAATCCCTGATAATGTGGAACAGTTCCATTTCACTGTATCCATTTACAATATCAGCTGCTGTGGTAGGATTTCTCTGATCCATACGCATATCAAGAGGAGCATCTTCCCTGTAGGTAAATCCTCTGGACGCTGTATCTAACTGATAGGAGGACACTCCCAGATCCAGATAAATACCGTCTACCTTCTCGATCCCCAGCTCCTGCAGAACACTCTCCAGGTACTCCAGTTCAGCACCGGCTCTGGTCAGCTGCTCCGTGAGGTATTTTTCCGCGGTCTTGGCTTTTGTATATTTTTTGAAGTATTTAGCGGCATTTTCCTGGGGTGAAAGGCGGACATCCAACGGAATATCTATGTCTTTGCACGCCGGATCATAGTAGTTCTGCGCCGTGAGGCGGCTCATGCCGCGCTCCATCCGATACAGATTTGCCGTGATCAATTCGCCGTAAATGCGCCACTTATCCCGGTCTTTGCTGTCCAAAAGCTCCTTTTCCTGCATGGTGATCTTGCGGCGCAGACGGGCGGCGGCGTTATTGGCCGTTTTCAGCAGGTCCTGCCCCTTCTGCTTGACACGGTCCGCCTGCTCGCGCTTGGCGTAGAAGTCATCCAACAGGGCGGAAAAGCTGCCGTACTCCTCTGCCGCTGCCGCGCTGCCGTACTGACAAACAGGCAGGTAGGTGAAGTCCATAGGCGCGCCGGAGCGTTTCAGCATAACGGGTGTAAAGTTGTTAGCATTCACAGTGTCGCGCCATACGGAGAACGCGGCCCAAAGTGTCTCGGCTGTCCGCAGCGCAGGGGCATCCACGGCACCGCAGGCACGAAACACGATCTCACGGGCCACCAGCGGTGAGATACCGTTGAAGGTGTCCACCAACCACTTATCCGCAGGCATATCCTCCCCTGCCACGGCGGCAAGACGGGAAAACATCTCCCTCTCCACTGTGAAGGGGTCAACCTTGTCAGGCGCTGCGGGCAAACGATAAAACAGGCCCGGAAGTACCTGGCGGTCCGGGTTCATCTCGAAGTCGATGCGCCGCAGGCAGTCGATGATCCGGCCGTCCTTGTCGGCCAGCACCAGGTTGGCCCGGCGGGGAAACGCCTCTAAAATGAGGGAAAAACGGCGGCGTTCGCCCAGCTCATCGGCGGCGGAAATGTGTATGTTTACCACACGTTCCAGCGGTATTTGTTCAATTTTTTCAATAATTCCGCCTGACAGATACTTTCGCAAAAGCATACAGAACATGGGGGGCTGGGCAGGATTATCCCGGAGCAGCTCCGTCAGGTGCAGGCGGGGCTGTCC
>ERZ780223.4216-NODE-4216-length-9879-cov-2.767406_pt1 | contig 9879 bp, 8 predicted proteins | sample MGYA00511016_ERZ780223 | MGnify/ENA primary metagenome ERZ780223 (study PRJEB29588, sample SAMEA2159032) | human gut metagenome | biome: human gut; feature: human-associated habitat; material: faeces | place: Denmark | collected 2008/2010 ... | reverse complement strand
TAATGCGCTTACAGCCATATTCATTCATCAGTTCGCATAAATTCAATGAACCGGAAATATTGTTCTTGTAATAAGCCAGCGGCTTCTGAACGGATTCGCCAACGGCTTTGAGTGCAGCAAAGTGAATCACCGCATCAAACTTATGTTCTTCAAATATAGGACGCATAGACTCTTTGTCCAGCATATCCGCTTTATAAAAAACCAATTTCCTGCCGGTAATCTTCTCCACTCTGTCAACAACATCAATCTTGGAATTGTAAAGATTATCAGAAGAAGGAGATAGCATTTTACTATAAATATTACCGCATACATGATCGCAAAAGGCTTTCGGGATGCATATGATATTGCTGTATATATTTATACTGGAAAGTAGCGAATATTCAATTAGTGAATGAAAATGTAGACATATTGTGGATGCAGATTTCTGCATTTTGTGTTAGGATAGAGTAGTAAATACAACTTAAGAATTGTAAAGATGATTCGCAGATTATTTATTTCAAACATTTTGTGAAAAGAAAGGTGAAACGCAATGAACGTTATATGTTTCCATAACCCGGATGAAGAAAATGGCTATTTGAGCAACTGGTATCTTAGTCATTTTACAGTCAAGGGAATAGATTTTTCGTCAATGGAGCAGTTTATGATGTATCAGAAAGCATGCCGCTTTCATGATGAAAAAATAGCTAATGACATACTTCATACAGATGATGTTGCTGAGATTAAGAAATTAGGTCGTAAAGTACATAACTATGATGAAAATGTCTGGAATGGTGTAAGGCAGGTTATTGTGTATGAGGGATTAAAAGCGAAATTCAGTCAAAACGCAGATTTAAAACGGCAACTTGTTGATACAGGTGATGCTGTGTTAGCTGAATGCGCAGTAAGAGATCAGATCTGGGGAATAGGTTTATCCATGGGAGATCCAAACAGGTTTGAGCGAAGCAAATGGAAAGGCACCAATCTTCTGGGATATGCTTTAATGTTAGTGAGAGAACAGTTATAAACGGAGGAACACAAAACAAATGCACCTTGAGTTAGCCAAAACATTGCGAAATTACGACAGAAAAAATTTATCAAAGGACATCCTCACCGGGCTGATCATTATGGCTGTCTCGATCCCGATTTCCATGGGCTATGCCCAGATTGCGGGGCTTCCGGCGGTTTATGGACTGTATGGCTCTGTATTCCCGATCATTTTGTTTGGGCTTTTTTCCACATCGCCTCAGTTCATCTTCGGAGTGGATGCAGCACCTGCAGCGTTAGTCGGGGCGGCACTGGTGGAAATGGGAATCCAGAGTGGTTCGAAACAGGCAATGGCGGTTGTGCCGGTGCTCACATTTTTTGTGGCAGTCTGGCTGTTTGTATTTGCATTTTTAAAAGCAGGAAAACTGGTAAACTATATTTCCGCACCTGTAATGGGAGGCTTTATCACAGGTATCTGCACCACGATCATTCTCATGCAGGTGCCCAAATTAATGGGCGGAACTGCAGGAACCGGAGAATTGTCGGAGCTGGCAGAGCATATCTGGGCTACATTAGGGCAGATCAATCTGCCTTCCCTGATTTTAGGTCTGGTTTCTCTGGTCATCCTTCTGGTGATGAAAAAAATCCTGCCCAAGTTTCCTATGGTAGTAGTTCTGATGGCAGCAGGTGTATTATTATCCTATTTCGTCCCGATTTCCAACTGGGGAATCCGTACACTGGATGCAGTAGAACCGGGGCTGCCTGTATGGAGTATTCCTGATTTCTCTGCCATTGGTCTAAAAGAAGCGGTCATCTACAGTCTGTCAATTGCAGTAGTGATCATGGCGGAAACTTTACTTGGTGAGAATAGCTTCGCACAGAAAAATGGTTACAGGGTAAATGCTAACCAGGAGCTGGTAGCCTTTTCCATGGGAAATCTGGCAGCAGCTCTGACAGGCTGTTGTCCGATCAACGGTTCGGTGTCACGTACCGCCATCAGTGAACAGTACCAGGGAAAAACACAGTTGACCGGAATTGTTGCAGGAATTTCCATGATTCTTGTGCTTCTGGGAGCAACCGGGCTGATTGCTTATCTGCCGGTTCCTATGCTGACTGCAATTGTAATCTCCTCACTTCTGGGGGCAACGGAATTTGATCTGGCTGTACGTCTGAGGAAAATCAGCAAAAAGGAATGCCTGATTTACTGGGGCGCATTCTGGGGAGTGCTGACGCTTGGTACCATCAATGGAGTATTGATCGGTATTCTTCTCTCCTTTGCCGAGATGATCATCCGTACTGCGAAACCGGCACGCTGTTTTCTGGGAGTGCAGCCGGGACACAGACATTTCGAAGATCTTACGGAAAGTCTGCATAACTGTGAGATTGAGGGAGTAGTGATCTACCGATTCAGCAGCAGCCTGTTTTTTGCAAACATAGATATTCTACAGCAGGATATTGAGAATGCCATTGGATCGGATACCAAAGCAGTCATTCTGGATGCCAGCGGGATTGGTAGCATTGATGTTACGGCTGCAGACAGGCTTGCAATTCTGTATCGTTCTCTGAAGTCAAGAGGAATTCGTTTCTACATAACAGAGCATATCGCTGAGCTGAATGAACAGATGCGCGCACTGGGACTTGGATTTATGATCGAAGAGGGACGTGTGCGTCGGACTATACATGTGGCATTGAAGGATATGGGAATCCATTATCCTTATCCTTTGAAGGGCAATGTAGATAATACAGAACGTTCTCCGTTCAGAAAGCGTGTGGACAACAGTGTACAGGAATTTGTCTGGGCTTTTGGTTCTGATTCTGAGGCAGAGATAGAGAAACAGATCCGTCTGCAGATTGAACAGCTGAAAGAGAACGGAGATATGCAGGAGCTGCTCCATGGTCAGTGGAATCATATGGATGAACTTGATGCAGATGCATGGATTGAGCATCTGGAAGAGCATATGAAAGAAATTGTAAAGATTTCCGGACAGGATGAACAGGAATTGACCGTACGTTTTGAGAAGCATCGAAAAAAACTCCGGGAACAGATGATGAAAGAGCATCCGGAGCTGGTGGTAATGTTCGAGGAGCGCAGGCGGCTTTTGGATGAGCAGCTTGAGAGAAAATGGCCGGATGTGTATGCTCTGGTCTTAAAACAGCGTGAGAAAGATAGCAGGTTAAAATAACAAGCAGTCTGGCATACAAATCAGAGCTTCTGAATCAGCGGATGTTCCCGGTAGTACATCTTGGTGAAGTTCAGGAATTTCTGCATATTGTCACTGATATATTTCCCCTTTTTCCATATCATTCCGATCTTTATGCGGATGGGTGGACTGAGGGGAATTCCTTTTATGCCAGAAGAGGCAAATCTGTCAGTCATGCTGGAATAGAGAAAGCTGCCATATTTACAGGGCTTTACTAACTGCAAAATGGTATAAATCTGGCTGCTGCGCATGACGATGTCCGGGACGTAACCGTCCGTTTCAAAGCGTGTTTTCAACAACTGATTCTGTACGGAATCGGCATTGAAAAAGATCAAAGATTCTTTAGACATTTCTTTTGTGGTCACAACTTCTTTGTCTGCCAGTCGGTGGTCATCACTCACACAAAAAACAACCTGGTCGTTGGCCAGGAGAGCCTTATTAAACTTATCAATATTATACTGTTCCATGTTTACCAGAGCCAGATCCAGAGTGTCGTCCTGTACCAGATTGCAGGCACGGACAGAACCATATTCCTCCAGAACAACAGCGATTTCCGGATATTGGTCATGAAATGCGATGAGAAGCTCAGGAAAAAAGACGGTGCTCAGCATAGGCGGAATTCCGATACGAAGAGGGGGTTTTACTCTCGCCATACTGGAGTAATCTGCCTGAAGCTCGGTGCAGTACTGAAGAATGTAGGTAGCTTTGTTATAAAGCTCTTCGCCTTCCTGGGTAAGGATTAGACTGTTTCCTTTCCTATAGAAGAGACTGATACCGAATTCGATTTCCAGGTCACGGATGGCCACGGACACAGTGGGTTGAGTAACGTATAATTCCTCGGCTGCCTTTGTGATACTGTGGCAGCGGCTGGCTGTGCAAAAGTAACGGAGTTGGTTAAGTGTCATAAGTAAGTACCTCTAAGTTCGTTGTAATGTGTCGAAATATGTCATTTATATAGCAAGTATAGTATTTTCTGAAACTGCTTTAAGTTATCTTCAAATAAAAAATACCATATACCTATCATAATTTCCATATTTATTTCTAAAGTTTTTTTTAATGTAGTAATATTGCATAAAAAAAACCTGCTAAAATTGAGATTATAAAAATTTTTTATGGGGATATACGACCCATTAATTTGTTTTTTTATACGTGCATGATTTATAATAAACTCATCAAAGGAAACGTGCACGGCCGGTACCTTTCAAGAGAGATTAATAAAAAAAAGACGGATAAGTAAGACAAAAGCGAAGAGCAAAATAAAAAATGAAATCACAGAAAAAAGTGAAAGGAGATCAATAAAATGTCTCAACAAACAATCACACTGTTATTTCTTGTGTTTACGATCATTAGTTTCATCCTCGAAAAGATACCACTTGGGCTTACAGCTTCGATCTGTGCAATCGGATTGACACTCACCGGAGTAGTGGATGTATCTACAACGTTTTCACAGTATGTAAACAGTAACGTAATCCTTTGTGTCGGCATGTTTGTAGTAGGTCAGGCACTATTTGAAACAGGAATGGCAAATAAAATCGGAGGTCTGGTCACCAGATTTGCCAGAACAGAAAGAACATTGATTATTGCAATCATGGTAATCGTAGGTGTGATGTCCGGATTCTTATCAAACACAGGTACAGCAGCAGTGCTGATCCCTGTAGTCTGTGGAATCGCTGATGAATCCGGCTATTCAAGAAGCCGCCTTTTGATGCCACTGGTATTTGCAGCAGCGCTTGGCGGGAATCTTTCCATCATCGGTGCACCCGGAAACCTGATGGGTGTAAACGCACTTCAGGAAATGGGGCTTTCCACAAGCTTTTTCATGTATGCACCGGTGGGAGTCCCGATGCTTCTGGTAGGAATTATCTACTTCGTTTTCATTGGATACAGATTTCTTCCGGATGGAAAAGGGGCTGTAGGGGCAACTGTTGAAAAACAGAAAGATTTCAGTGATGTACCGAAATGGAAACAGACTGTTTCACTGATAGTTCTGATACTTGTGATTCTTGCAATGATTTTTGAGAAACAGATCGGAGTCAGCATTGAGATTTCTGCATGCATCGGAGCAATCATTCTGGTGCTGGTTGGAGTTCTTTCAGAAAAAGAAGCACTGGCTTCCATTGATCTGAAAGTAGTATTCCTTTTTGGAGGATCTCTTACACTTGCCAAAGCCCTGGACACAACAGGTGCCGGTGAACTGATAGCAGATAAGATTGTAGGACTTCTGGGTGCAGACCCGAACCCGATCGTGCTTCTTCTGGTAATATTCATTGTAACCTGTGCACTGACAAACTTCATGTCAAACACGGCCACAACCGCACTGATGATCCCAATTGCAGTTTCTCTGGCAAACAACCTTGGTGCGGATCCGAGAGCTGTTGTTATCGCAACTGTTATCGCAGGCTCCTGTGCATATGCAACACCGATTGGAATGCCTGCAAATACTATGGTAGTAGGACTTGGAGGATATAAATTCAAGGATTACGTGAAATCAGGTTTACCGTTGATTCTGGTATCCTTCGTGATCTGTATGATCCTTTTGCCTGTTTTGTTCCCGTTCTATCCGTGAGAGGATAAAACATATGAGACGGAAGATTTTCCGCTTAATGTAAATGTATCAATAGAAATAAAGCAGAAAACATGCTGCTTTAGATAAATAACCCAAAATTAAAAGCCAAACAACCCTAAACCATTGAATGATCAGGAGGTAAATCATGACTAAGGAAAATGGAGTTAAAGTATTAACAGACATGGTAGCAGATTTTGTTGCCCACATTGGAAAAAAATTACCGGACGACGTAGTAACAAAACTGGAAGAGCTTGGTTCTCAGGAAAGCGCAGCACTTCCAAAAGTACTTTATGAGACAATGACTAAGAACCAGGGACTGGCTGTAGAACTGAACCGCCCAAGCTGCCAGGACACAGGAGTTCTTCAGTTCTGGCTGAAATGCGGAACTAATTTCCCGTACATCAACGAGTTGGAAGCCCTTTTGAAAGAAGCTGTTGTACAGGCTACTTTTGCAGCACCATTAAGACATAACTCTGTAGAAACTTTTGACGAGTACAACACCAAGAAAAACGTTGGAAAAGGAACTCCGACTGTATGGTGGGACATCGTTCCAAACAGTGATAAATGTGAGATTTACGCATACATGGCAGGAGGCGGATGTACTCTTCCGGGAAAAGCAATGGTACTTATGCCAGGTGCAGGATATGAAGGCGTTACCGATTTTGTTCTTGATCAGATGACAACTTACGGACTGAATGCTTGTCCTCCGCTTCTTGTGGGTGTAGGTGTAGGAACATCTGTAGAGACAGCAGCCCTCAACTCCAAGAAAGCACTTATGCGTCCGATCGGTTCTCACAATGACAATGCAAATGCAGCAAAAATGGAGAAGCTTCTGGAAGACGGAATCAATGCAATCGGCCTTGGACCGCAGGGAATGGGCGGAAAATATTCTGTAATGGGTGTTAATATCGAGAATACCGCAAGACATCCATCTGCCATCGGTGTAGCAGTAAATGTTGGATGCTGGTCCCACCGCCGCGGACACATTATCTTTGATAAAGACTTAAATTACACGATCACAACACATTCGGAGGTGACTTTATAATGGTTGAGGTAAAGAACGGAAAAAAAATTCTGACAACACCGATCAGCGCTGAGGATCTCGAGGGGATCCATGTAGGCGATATCGTATATTTAAACGGAAGCATGACGACCTGCCGTGATGTGGCACACCGCCGTCTCGTGGAAGAGCACAGGGAACTCCCGGTCGATGTAAAGGATGCAGCGATCTTCCATGCCGGACCGATCATCCGGCCGCTTCCGGATGACAAATTTGAGATGGTCTCCATGAGAATGGAAAAGTTCGAGAAGGAATTTGTGGAGCAGACCGGCGTCCGCGTGATCATCGGAAAAGGCGGCATGGGCCCGAATACGGAGTACGCATGCAAGAATTTCAAGGCGATTCACTGCGTATTCCCGGCCGGATGTGCTGTTGTTGCCGCAACCCATGTTGAGCAGATCGTGGAAGCACAGTGGAGAGACCTCGGAATGCCAGAGACCTTATGGCACTGTGATGTGAAGGAACTTGGACCGTTAATTGTCTCCATTGATCCGGACGGAAGAAATCTCTTTGAGGAAAACAAGGTCACATTTAACGAGAGAAAAGATAAAGCGTTAGAGGAGATCTATCCGCAGGTAAGTTTCATCAAATAACTGAAAGAAAGCAGCAGATCAAAGAGATGCTTCCATAGATCGCTGCAGGTTCAGATAATACGGGGGAGCACAAGATGGATAACAAACTGGTCATCTGTATGGTCATTTTTGCACTGACACTTTTGAGCTATATCATCAACAAGATCCCGATGTGGGTCACGGCACTTTTATCACTCAGCGCACTTTACATTACCGGGTGTGTGGATGCGAACGGAGCACTTGGGGGATTCGCAAATGTCAACACGATCCTGATGGGCGCCTGTTTCATGGTGGCGTCGGGATTCCGCCGCACATCTCTTGTAAAACTGATGTGTGACTGGCTCCTGAAGCTGACAAATGGTTCTTTTATGAAGGTATATTTCGGATATCTCCTGCTGGGAGTGCTCCTGACAAACTTTATGAACAGCCCGATGGTGGTCTACGCGATCATTGGTCCGCTCCTCTGCGCATTATGTGACAGGACGGGATACAGCCGTTCAAAATACATTTTCCCGCTGATGGTGATCGTGGTTGCCTGCTGTTTTGCACTTCCGCTTCCGACTTCGATCCAGAAAGCGGGAGAGTTTAACGGATATCTCGAGACATATCAGTTCACCGGGCTGGAATTTACCCCGATCAGCTTTTTCTTCGCGAGATTCCCGGTGATCATCCTCTGCCTGATCTGGGCGATGACGAAGATGTGTCCGCAGCAGGCGGTCTCCGATCTGGCCGAGATCGAGGAGCAGAAAGATATCTCCAGCAAATTATCGCCGACCGTTGACAGGATCGGAATCGTGATCTTCATCGTCACCATGCTCGGTCTGATCTTCTCCACACAGCTTCACATTGCGTCCTGGTGGATCGCACTCGCGGGAAGCATCCTCATGGCAATGTTCGGAGTTGTAGATCAGAAAAAAGCACTGTCAGAGATCCCGTGGGAAATGCTGATCCTCTACGCAGGAGCGCTCGCCCTGGGAAATGGTCTTGTGAACACCGGAGCAGGCGAGGCGATCGGGGGATGGCTTGCTGCAGCAGTCGGAGGAACCCACAACAATTACCTTCTCGGAGCACTGTTCTTTGTAATTCCGTTCCTGATGACCCAGTTTATGTTAAACCGTTCTGTCCAGGCAGTATTTATCCCGATATGTCTTCTGACCTGCCAGTCCTTAGGGGCAGCCCCGATGGGACTTGTTATGTGCGTGGCATCTGCATGCCAGACTGCATTTATGACTCCGATGGCGACTCCGGCTGTTGCCATGTGCATGGGAGAAGGCGGATATGACCTGAAGGCACTCTTTAAGAGCGGCTGGCTGATCTGCATTTTGCTCGCAGTCGTGAACATTTTCTACACAATGACGGTATATCCGGCGTTCTAAGTCTGTCAGGAGGAAAAACAATGAAGATTATATTAGATACAATGGGAGGAGACAATGCGCCTGATGCCAATATAAAAGGTGCAATAAATGCAATAAATAAAGTAAAAGCAGAGGTTATACTAGTAGGAAAAGAAGAAGTAATAAGAAAAAGAGTAAAAGAATTATATGGAAAAGAAATAGAAGAAATATCAGATAGATTAAAAATAAAAAATGCTACAGAAACTATAGAAATGGAAGATACACCAACACTTGCAATAAAACATAAAAAAGATTCATCAATGGTAGTAGGATTTAAAATGCTAAAAGAAGATGAAGGAGATGTATTTATTTCAGCAGGAAATTCAGGAGCATTATTAACAGGAGCAACATTAATAGTAGGAAGAATAAAAGGAATAGATAGACCAGCATTAGCAGGAATTTTGCCATCATATAAAAGTCAATTATTATTAATAGATTCTGGATCAAATACAAATTGTAAGCCTATAAATTTATTGCAATTTGCTCAAATGTCTACAATATACTTAAAAAATACATTTGGAATAGAAAAGCCAGCAATAGGCTTATTAAATATAGGGACAGAAGAAACTAAAGGAAATGAATTAGTTAAAGAAAGCTATAAATTATTAAAAGAAAAATCAGAAGAATTAGATATAAACTTTATAGGAAATGTAGAAGGTAGAGATGCATTTTCAGGTAAAGTAGATGCAATTGTAACAGATGGATTTACAGGAAATGTTTTTCTAAAAACAGCTGAAGGATTAGGAAAATTTGTAAAAAGAACACTAACAGAGAGTTTTACAAAAAATTTATGTACAAAATTACAATATTTAGTAGCCAAAAAGCCAATAAAAAGTATGTCAAAAGCAATGGATTATAAATCTTATGGTGGAGCATTATTTTTAGGGGTAAAAAAACCAGTAGTAAAAGCTCATGGAAGTAGTGACGAATTATTATTTGAATATACAATTATTCAAGCAGAAAAATTTGTACAAAATAAAGCGGTACCAAAAATGATTGAAGAATTTGAAAAGACAAAAGCTATGGTAAAATAAAAATTGCAATAATATTAAGGGAGTAAAAGAGCAATAAAAAGTGATTTAAATACCTAATATGATAGCAATTTTGAACGGTTAGTATAAAA
>ERZ780223.4205-NODE-4205-length-9903-cov-2.139724_pt1 | contig 9903 bp, 9 predicted proteins | sample MGYA00511016_ERZ780223 | MGnify/ENA primary metagenome ERZ780223 (study PRJEB29588, sample SAMEA2159032) | human gut metagenome | biome: human gut; feature: human-associated habitat; material: faeces | place: Denmark | collected 2008/2010 ... | reverse complement strand
ACTTGAATAATCCTAAATATGCATTTTTGCCAGATGCTGTATATGTTTATAGAAAAAATGATCAGTCTGTTTCATTTCGTTATCGGGCGGATTCAAGAGAATGTTGGCTTACGATCGCCTATAAATTGAGATATTTTTTTAGAAAATATATGTCTGCAGATGAAAGAAAGAAATATCAAGGAATGATCTATTATTTATTATTTTTTGCGTGCTTTTTTGATGCAAAAATGGAATATGTACAAAATAGGCATTCATTACGCGCTGTTGTGAAGTTGCTAAAAGCATATCAGACCGATCCACTTGTCAATGAAACTTTTGTACGGCTTACACACAATTTTTATACAGGGAAGCTGTCTAGTCGATTTTGGAAAATTATGATAAAAGGATTTTGTATTGCAATGAGACTTCATCTGTATTATGGCTTGGCAATTGGAATAAAGCTGTTAATTGACATAAGAGTAGATGAACGTTTGTCAGATACCGGATTAAGAGAGTGAAAGGAGAAGCAAAAGAAAATAGATGCATTCTTTTGCTTGGCTGTATAACTATAGTATACGGTGTCATTTGCGTAAAACGGACATAAGTTTCCAAAAACAAGGACGGAGGGGACGTAAAAAAAGCCATAAAGAAGATGTAAAACGGTAAATTGGATTTTTGACATCAACGAATTTGCCATTTCGAACAAATCCAGTCAGCTTGCCACGAACTTGATCAGCGCGAAGTGGTCCTTCGATTTCTGTCTGATTGTCACCAACCATATAAAGGGAATTATCTGTGATCTTCCAGATGCGATGGAGAACAAGAATGCTTTTGTCGCGACGATAAAGAATGACATCTCCGCGTTTAAGAGAAGAAAAGTCAGTGCGCTCAATGCAGGCTTCATCACGTCCAGGAACAAAGAGAGGATACATGCTGTAGCCTTGTGGTTTGATTTTAATTGTCTTTCCATCAGCAAGCAGCTGCTCAATGTCGATGGAAAAATGTGTGGAAGATACAGATTTATCGTTTGAATCGTTCATAGAAAACCTCCTTGAAAAGATACTGATATTATAGCATTTTGTGAGGATCTTTTCTATAACCCTGTTATTATTTTATTTCAAAGGGAGGAATGTTATCATGAAAATTGTAAAAGAATTTATTTTAAGGGAAATTGCAGGTGAAACAATATTGGTGCCAACAGGTACGGCTGCACAAGAATTTAATGGAATGCTTTCAATGACCGATACAGCCAGATTTATCTGGGAACATCTTGAAACCGTGCAGAGTCTTGAGAAAATGGTAAAGATCATGCTTGATACTTATGAAATTGACGAGAAAACAGCAACACAAGATGTCATTGGCTTTGTCAATGCCTTGCTGCAGCATGGAATGGTAACATTTTCAAGGGAGGACCATACTTGGTAACAGGAAGATTTCTTATTGGTGATGCGATCATTCAAATTGATGGAGATGAAAAAATGTCGCATCCTGAAAATTTAGAATTGTTTCGTATAAATGACGTTAATGGATGTGCATGCCATTATAAAATTCAGGTAGTAGACGACTTTTCTGAACTTATAGCGCAGTTGAAAGCAAAAAGAACAAGTTCAATCGTAACAAGAGAAGATTTAACTGTTTTTCAGACAAATACAGGTGAGTGTCGGATTATGAATTTTAAGGGAGCAGATTGGCAGTATGCGGCTAGTCTGCAAACAAGTGCGAATCAGTGTGAAATTTGGTTCTTGCGCCAAGTACAGTCCCAGCTTTTTCTTGATACGATTTTCTGGGCGCCATTTTGTCTGGAACGCTTGATGATTGAGCAAGATGGGATCATTCTGCACAGCGCTTATATAGAACGAAATGGACATGCTGTATTGTTTTCGGCACCATCTGGTACAGGAAAAACAACGCAGGCTGATTTATGGACAAGGTACAGAAACACAAGAACGATTAACGGAGACCGCACCCTTTTAAAAAAGCAAAAAGATAGATGGTCTGCGTATGGATGGCCTATTTGTGGAAGCTCCGAAATTTGTGTGAATGAAGTTTTGCCTGTCAGAGCAATAGTTATGCTTTGTCAGGCGAAAAAAAATCAGATTCGACAACTGCACGGATTTGAGGCAGCAAAAAAGGTATTTGCTCAATTGATGGTGAATAACTGGAATCGCTCATATCAGGAAAAGGCAATGGATCTTTTGAGCGAACTGCTAAAAGAAATTCCGGTAGTGGAATTAGCCTGCGATATTTCAGAACAGGCAGTTACATGTCTGGAAGAGTATCTGGAGAACAGGTGGTGATAGTTAAATTATGAAATTTGTCAATACACAGGAATATGTCTCAATGCTGCGAGAACTTACTGAGCAAGGAAGAGAAGTGAACATGCTGATTTCAGGGAACAGCATGTCACCATTTTTGATGCATGGCAGAGATTCCATTAGATTAAAAAAGCCTGACCGCAAGTTAAGAAAAGGCGATATGGTATTTTTTCAGAGAAAAAGTGGGAAATTTGTTATGCATCGGATTATTCGAGTCAGAAAGGAAGGCTTCTATTTATTAGGAGATTCGCAGCAAAGCAGCGAAATAGAAGGACCGATAGAAGAATCCCAGATTTTTGCAATGATTACAAGTGTTTGCCGAAAGGGACGATGGATTGGGCCAGGGAATTTCTGGTGGGAATTTTTTGAGCATTATTGGATCAGAATGATTTCATTTAGGCGATTTCTTATAAATACCTATCGCTTTATGAGCAGTATTAGAAGATAATAAAAATGGATAACAGAAAGGAGGAGAAGATGCAGGATGAAGTAGAGAAAAATCATAGGGTGTCATTTGAATCACTTGAAATTTTGATAAGGCGCTTTAAAGATGGCACTTTTTCAGAGATTATTGATGATTGGAAATGGATATTTAGCTATAGTGTGCGCTATAAATGGGCAATCGTATTTTATACATTGCTTGGAATTTTAAGTACATCATTTGGACTAGTCAGCAGTGTGGCTGGAAAATATCTTATTGATATCATTACCGGTTACCAAACAAGCAAGCTTGCTATATTGCTGGTGATCATGGTGGGAAGTACAGTTTTTAGTCTTCTGTTTTCTAGTTTAATCAGCAGAATTTCAGCGAAACTAAGTATTAAAATTAACAATGATATTCAGGCAGATATTTTTGATAAGATTGTAGATGCAGAGTGGATGGCAATCAATCGCTATTCAAATGGAGATGTTTTAAATCGCTTTAACAGTGATATTGGAACAGTCAGCAATAATGCGATTAGTTGGCTGCCCACGATTGTGATTGCCATTTATAATTTTGCAGCAACATTTTTTGTATTGCTTCATTATGACTGGGTTATGGCAGTCATTGCACTTGCGAGTGCACCGTTTTTGCTTTTTATGTCTCAGTTTATGATTCAGAGGCAGCGCGAGTATAGCAAAAAAGCGCGTGAGATGAGCAGTAAAATGATGACATTTGAGGTGGAAACTTTCTATAATTTTGATACCATTAAATCATTTGGTATAGCATCACATTATAGCAAAAAGCTTCGCTGGTGGCAGGAAAAATTTAAAATTGTTAATCTGGATTACAATTTGTTTTCTATTAAAACAAATATTGTGTTGTCTATTTTGGGTGCCGGCGTGCAATTTGCTGCATTTGGCTATTGCCTGTTTAGATTATGGACACATGATATCACGTATGGAACGATGACTCTTTTTTTGCAGCAAAGAAGCAGTCTATCCAGTGCATTTGATAGTGTTGTCTCGATTATTCCATCATTTTTAAATAGCTCTGTTTCTGCGCATCGGATTCGTGAATTGGTTGAGTTACCTAAGGAAACTCATATAGAGGCAAGTCACGAGCTAAAAGCTTTGGCAGAGGATGGTTTCCAGATTTGCATGGAAAATGTGAGCTTTAATTATTCAGAGGACAAAAAGGTTATAAAAGATTCAAACTTTTTTGCTGCACCAGGAGAGATTGTGGCGTTGGTTGGTCCATCAGGAGAAGGAAAGACAACTATGATTCGTCTGATACTGGGATTAATTCGCCCACAGATGGGACAAGCACTTATCAAAGCATCTAATGGGCGGTCAGTTTTACTTAATGTGGAGACACGCCAGTTTTTTGCTTATGTGCCACAGGGCAATACGATTCTTGCTGGAACTATAGCAGAAAACTTACGGATGGTAAAGGAAAATGCCTCAGACGAAGAAGTAGAAGAAGCTTTAAAGGTGGCTTGTGCATGGGATTTTGTTGAAAAAATGCCGAAGGGGATTAATACGGCACTCGGAGAGCGGGGACGTGGATTATCAGAAGGTCAGGCACAACGAATTGCCATTGCTCGTGCTGTACTTCGGGATGCTCCAATTCTTTTATTGGATGAGGCAACATCAGCACTTGATGTGACAACTGAGCGAAGGGTATTGAAAAATATCATCACGCAGAGACCAAACAAGACTTGCATCGTTACAACACATCGTCCAAGTGTGCTGAATTTGTGCAAGAGAGTCTACCGAGTCGTTGATACCAAGGTGACTGAGCTAAGCGAGGAAGAATCGGCAAAAATGGCAATGGATTTTTAGGAAAGACTATTGACAGAAAAAAGATAAATGTTTTATAATAAAAAAAAAAACAAAGTAGCAAATATGGATGCAGATTTTGAAACTACGCACAGCAGATGAAAGTATTGCCACCTGACTCAAAATAGATAAAAAGTCAGACGAAAGAAAGAGGGATTGTTTATGGGTAAATTAGCGTATACTACACCAGTTATGAGTGAAGAAGTATTTGAAGCAGATGAGTATGTTGCAGCATGCTGGAAGGTTGCATGTGCGCGTCCAGGCACTGCTGATTTTAATGAGAATGTTCCAGGAAAGGACGTCACACATAAGTTATATGAAGGAAATAAAGGTTGTGGTTATGCAGACAACCAGTGGATTGTAGAAAATGGTGATGGCACATATTCTATGACTGAGAGGAATACAGTGAACCAGGGCAATTTAACCTGTATTATGACAAATTCAGAATGGAATAATCAGAGTACAAAGATAACTAGCGTGACGAATGGACAGACTCTCTATTGGATTACGAATGCAGCTGATGGTAGTAACAGAACTTGGCATCATTATGGAACTGTTGAGACAAATGGTAATCACTCGTGATAGACAATAGATAAAATTAGATAGTTGTAAATTAGAAAAACCATGCAGGTCTTGCGTGGTTTTTTCTTATTATGAAGTCTCCACGCCCATGCGGTGCATAGCTCCTATGGATGTGGTACTCTGCCTAGTTTGATAGAAAGGATAAATATGGAAGAAAGCTACAATACCTATGAAAAAGTACTCATCAATCGAGCCCTTCAAAAAGGCATTCCACTAAGTGCCAGCTTTGAACTTTCCCCTCTGTGCAATATGAATTGTCGAATGTGCTATGTGCGTCTTAGTAAAGAGGAGATGAAAGAGAAGGGGCGTTTGCGCACAGCAAGAGAGTGGCTTGAACTTGCGCATCAGATGAGAGATTCCGGAACGCTGTTTATAATTTTGACAGGTGGAGAACCACTTTTATATCCGGAGTTTAAAGAGGTTTATCTTGGGCTTCGTAAGCTAGGGATGATTATTACAGTTAACACAAATGGCACAATTCTTGATGAAGCGTGGGCAAATTTCTTTGCAGAAAATCCACCGAGGAGAATTAATATTACACTGTACGGAACTGATAAAGAAACGTATCGTGATTTGTGCAGATTTGAGAATGGATATGAGAATGCATTAAAGGGGATTGAGCTTCTAGTGAAGCGAAAAGTTGCTGTTAAAATTAATGGCAGTCTGGTTCAGGCAAATGAAAAGCAGATTGATGAGATTGTAAAGATTGCAAACGAACTTGGAACAGCTGTAAATGTTGATACATACATGTATCCAGCACAGCGAGAACGCACAAAGCCGTTTGATTTGCAGGCACGTTTAAGCCCAGAAAAAGCGGCGACCGCAAAACTTCATTTTATGAAACAAACTATGGAAAAAGGTGCATTTAAAGAAATGTGCAGACAAACTATGGAGTCGGTACAGCTGATAGAACAGGAAACGCTTAAAGATAAGCTGCCTGAAAAGATGCACTGCCAGGCTGGACGCACTTCATTTGCAGTAAGCTGGCAAGGTAAAATGCAGCCGTGTGTGATGTTGAACTATCCTTCATTTCCGATATTTGAGATAGGGGTGAAAAGTTCATGGCAGCAGCTTAAAAATGCAGTAAATGAAATTTATTTAAGTGGAGAATGCAGTGTGTGTAAATATCGTACAGTTTGTCAGACTTGTGCAGCTTGTGCATTACATGAGGGAGGAAGTTTTGATGCAGTTCCGAAGTATATGTGCAGGTATACATATATGCTGGCAGACACACAGACTGTATTGTTAAAGCATATAGAAGAAAATGGTTAAAGGAGTGACGCGGGATGTGGATAAAACGTCAGGAAGGATATTGCCTGAAAGAGATTGCAGGTGTGCATTATCTTCTTCCATATGGACAAAAGGTAGCAGATCAGAGAAAAGGAATAGTATTAAATGAGACAGGTGTCTTTTTGTGGAATGAATTGAAAACATCAATGACGGATGATGCGCTTGCAGAAAAATTAGTTCATCATTATTCTGCGGATGGCGAAGCGGCTAATGAAACTCAAGATGAGATTCAAGATCAGACTCAAGACCAAACTCAAGACAAGATTCAAAATCAGATGCAAGATCAAATCCGACAGGATGTAAAGCAGTTTGTTCAGGAATTATTGTTATTGGGGATTTTGCAGGAATGTTTGCGTCCTTGTTGTGCAGAGGACGCGGATGATGTAACTTGCGTATATCCGACCAAAGAGTCGTTTGGTGAGTGTCTGGAGATTGCAGGAATGCGCATTGCGCTGTATGGTTCACGGGAGTTGATTTCATCACAGTTTGATGCATTTTTGAAAGATTGCTCAAGTGCACAGGGGAAATCAAAAAGTGAATTGCAAACAGAATCACATATCAAAATGCAAATTAAAATGCCAGTGCAAATGCAAATAGAAATTTTGCAGAGAACCACGTCATTTCACCCGAATGGAAAAACACTTATCAGAAATGAAGAGTTGGTAGTTTGCGAGAATGAGCAGGGATACATCATACTATTTCCATCTATGAATCAAATTCGAGAGGCACATATGACATCTGATGGACGTTTTGCTCAGATTTATGTGAATGGGTTGGATAAGGAAAAAACAAAAGAGGAGCTTTTCCATGCAATTCGCCATTTCTTTTTATTCTTTGCTCAGAGACAGGGCTTTTTTGCGATTCATTCAGCATCCATTCTTTATCGAGATCAAGTATGGCTTTTTTCGGGTCATTCTGGAATGGGTAAAAGTACACATACAAATCTTTGGAAAGAACAATTTGGCACTGAAATCATAAATGGTGATTTAAATTTGATTGGATGGAGTAATGGTGAGCAGACTAATATTGGACAAAGTGTAGATAAACCAGGTTCAAAGGGACATCCAATCGTATACGGAATGCCATGGTGTGGCACATCTGGTATTGCATCGACAAAATCGTATCCGCTTGGAGGAATAGTTCTTTTAGGGCGTTCAGATAATGATCATTTTGAGTCATTGACGAATGATCAGAAAATTGTGCGCGTGATGCAGCGGATGATTTCACCAGTTTGGACAGAAGATATGCTTGAGACAAATCTAAAATGCGCAGCTAAGCTGGCAAAAGAAGTGCCGATTTACTATCTACTTTGTACGAAGGAGCCGTCAGCTGCACAGGTAATGAAAGCACAAATTGATCAGAAAGAAATACGTAGAATGAAGGAACAGGACTCCATTGATCGGGAGGAAATGCAGCGGTGAATCAGAAACTAAAGCTTATTAAAAAATATCTTCAAAAGGATAGCTTGCGCAAGCTGACTCGTCAGGGCTTATGGATTGGCCAGTATGCCAGACGTTACTGGAAGGCAATGGTGCTGTACACGCTTCTTGGTGTTATGGGTACGGGTGTTTCACTTGTATCTAGTTTAATCTCAAAAGATCTGGTTGATATTATAACAGGTCATGAGACGGGGCGATTAATCAGTACATTTGCGGCAATGATTGGATTTTCAATTGGAAATATTTTGGTAGCACAGGCATCAGGCTATGCGTCTACACTCATTAACCTGAAGGTGGATACCGAAATAAAAAATGATATTTTTGCGAAGATGATGGTTACTGATTGGGAATCGCTTACTACATATCATACTGGTGATCTTGTGACAAGGTGGAGTTCAGATGCATCAAACATTGCAAGCGGTATTTTAAACTGGATTCCTAACCTGATCATTTATACAGTTCGTTTTATCAGTGCGCTTGCAATTGTAATTTACTATGATCCGACATTTGCAATATTTGCATTGCTTGGAATTCCATTTAGTGCATTGCTGTCAAAGCCGCTTTTAAAGCGTATGAGTAAAAATAATCAGCGCAGTGCGCAGATGAATGCAAAGCTATATGGATTTAATCAAGAGACTTTTTCAAACATTCAGACAATCAAAGCCTTTGATCTTATTAAATTTTATATCGAAAAATTGGGTTCTCTTCAAAAAGAATATATTGGAATGCGCCTTGAGTTTCAGAGAATGTCAATTCTTACTTCTATTTTGATGTCTATCATTGGTTTTATTGTGTCATACAGCTGCTATGGATGGGGAATTTACCGTGTATGGAGCGGGGTAATCAGTTATGGTACAATGACAATGTTTTTATCATTATCAGGTACATTGACAAGTTCAGTAAATTCACTTGCAGGCTTAATCCCGTCAGCAGTATCACTTACGATTTCAGCAGGACGTCTAATGGATATTGTAGAGATGCCGCAGGAAGATTATAGTCATGATAAAGAAGTGGAAGTGTTTGAAAAAAAATATCGAATGGGAGGTATGGGACTAGTTGTAGAGGATATGGGGTATACCTATCATACTGGAACAGAGGTATTTAAGCATGCTTCGATGCAGGCATTTTCGCATGAAGTTGTTGCTCTTGTAGGTCCTTCAGGTGAAGGAAAAACAACGATGCTTCGTTTGATACTAGCACTTCTATGTCCAAAAGAAGGCCGTATGTGGGTATGCGCTGAGGAAAACAGAGAAGAAAAGATTTTACTTAGCGCATCGGCAAGAAAGCTGTTTTCTTATGTTCCGCAGGGAAATACAATGTTTTCAGGGACAATAGCAGAAAATCTGAGAACGGTAAAGCCAGATGCATCAGATGAGGAATTGATTGAAGCATTAAAGCTTGCCTGCGCATGGGATTTTGTAGAGAAGCTTCCTGATGGAATAAACAGTGCAGTAAAAGAGCGCGGCGGTGGGTTTTCAGAAGGACAGGCACAGCGTTTGTCAATTGCCAGAGCGCTTCTTCGAAAATCCCCAATATTGCTGTTAGATGAAGCAACATCAGCCCTTGATGTGGCAACGGAACGCAGAGTAATTAGAAATATCATGGCTGATACATATCCACGAACCTGCATTGTAACGACACATCGCCCAACTGTATTAAATATCTGTGCAAGGGTATATGCAATAAAAGATAAGAGCTGCAGGGAATTAAAAGAGCAGGAGATAGAGCAGATGATAAGAGAGTTTTAAAACAAAGACGCACTTCTTTTGGCAGAAGTGCGTCTTTGAATTGCAAAAATTAGTTTACAGAGTAGGTAAATCCAGTCATCTTAAGATCATCAATGCTGGTACCGTGGTTCAGGTGAATACCAATTGTAAGCGGATTTGTTGCTGTGCTTGCAAATGTTAATGTAGCAGTCTTTCCTGACCAAGTTTTCTGAACAGAAGCATCATCTGTTTCAACCTGATCAATAGTATCATTAAAGGTAATATTTAATGTAATAGTACCGTTAAGATCTGACCAGTCAGCCATAGCCA
>ERZ780223.4201-NODE-4201-length-9910-cov-3.237544_pt1 | contig 9910 bp, 4 predicted proteins | sample MGYA00511016_ERZ780223 | MGnify/ENA primary metagenome ERZ780223 (study PRJEB29588, sample SAMEA2159032) | human gut metagenome | biome: human gut; feature: human-associated habitat; material: faeces | place: Denmark | collected 2008/2010 ... | reverse complement strand
CAAAAAAAGAGGGAATCTGGTTGAGTAGATTCCTTCTTTTATTGATATTAATAGCCGCAATATGACTCTTTTTTCGAGTTTTACCGAGGGATTTGCTTACTTCACTATGATTTCATCAGTAAATATCCAGCCACCCAGTTCTTTGCCGGCACGCGCCTGATAACGTACATAGCGTCCCTTGACGGTTCCTTCCCACGAAACATCGGAAAACTTGATTGCTTCTTCCTTGTTAACAACAAAGTCCTGATGCTTCAGTTCCGTAAAATTGACTCCGTCATCGGAAACTGAAATAACCACAGACGCAGGCAAGAATACTTCAGCTCCCACTACCTGCATGAAAGCTGCTGTGACTGAATGAATAGTGGTCTCGTTTTCCATATCAACGGTTACATCGAGGCGGTTCTTCGAGATAAATCCCTGCCATGCACCGTCACCGTAAGTCCAGTCGCCACGGATACCGTCGGTCAAAGTCACATCACCTTGTGCTGCATAAGAGGAGTTGTAAGGAGCGTTATAGATCACTTTCTTTCCCAATGCCAGATGCGTAAGGGGTTGTAAAGATTCCGGCCGACTTCCGATCTCACTCTTCAAATCGAAAGTGTGATAGCCTTTCGCCTGCAAATCCGTTACCGCTTTCAGGGCACGTGCATGGAAGTCCGGCCATGACTTACGTTCCGGAGCCGACCAGGCAACTTCCGCCAATGCCAGCGTACGTGGATATAGCATATATTCCACGTGTTCGGGAGTCGGGACATATTCAGTAAAGAGATTAACTTGCGCACCATACACAAGTTTCGCTTGTTCCGCCGACAATGAAGTAGAAACCGGATTGTAAGAATAGACTTTTTTCAATGGCAAGTATCCACCAATCGCTTCCGGCTGAGAGTACGGAGCATCCTGATAACTATCCAGATAACAGTAGCCACCCGGCGTCATGATAGCCCGGTGTCCGGAAGTTACAGCTGTAATACCGCCTTCTTCTCCCCGCCATGACATTACAGTCGCGTTAGGAGCCAGTCCTCCTTTCAATATCTCGTCCCAGCCGAGCAGACGTCGACCATGATCGTTCAGGAACTTCTCAATACGATGAATCAGATAACTTTGCAGTTCGTCCACGTGAGAGAGATGTTCGTCTTTCATTCTCTTTTGGCATTTCGGGCAAGTTTTCCACGCTGCCATACCGGCTTCGTCACCTCCTATGTGAATGTATTCGGAAGGGAAAAGCGCCATGACCTCGGTCAGCACATTCTCCAAAAAGGTGAACGTTTCTTCGTTTCCGATACAGAAGTCCGCGTTCTTGTAAGGCTCACCCGCGCAAGAGAGTTGCGGATAAGCTGCCAGCACTTCTTCCGAGTGGGCAGGCATTTCAATCTCCGGAATAATCGTGATGAAATGCTGACGAGCATATTCTACGATTTCGCGAATATCATCCTGTGTATAGTAACCTCCGGAAGCTCCAGGCTCGTCGAAACGGAGGTACTTACGTCCGCCGTTCCACCACGTCTTCCAATTGGCGTCAGTACGCCAGGCTGCAAATTCGATTTCAATTCGCCAGCCTGCCGCATCTGTAAGGTGCAGATGCAGGCGGTTGATCTTATAGAATGCCAATGCGTCTATCTGTTTCTTCACAAATTCTTTAGAAAAGAAATGACGGGATACATCCAGCATTAAGCCGCGATAAGCGAAACGAGGACTATCCTGCACTTCAACAGAAGCAATGGAATAGCCTGTTCCCGAAGGCTGAGATAATTGCAACAGTGTCTGGATTCCGTAGAACAATCCCGCTCCCGATGTTGCACGGATAAGGATTCGTTCCGGAGTGACGGACAGGGTATAACTTTCGGGAGAAGGCAACTGTTCGCTCTTTTCGGTTATCAACAGAGAAAGTACGTTCTGCGTATCTTTTTTCTTTCCTTTCTTTAGATGAACCGGTAATGCTTGCAGATAGCTTTCCAGAAGTCGAGCTTCTCCACCTTGAATGTTTGTATAAAGTTTTGTTTTCTCTGAGAGTAAAAAAGAGCCCGTACCCTGCTCTATTTTCAGAGGGACAGGGATTACGGACTGTGCATGAAGAGGATGTGCCGCAAAGCACATCCCCAATACCCATAAGAAAAGACAAACTTTAGTGCATCTATTTCTTATATTCATTAATCTACTGTGATTTCATCTACAAACAAGAAAGCAGGATTTCCTTTGCCTCCATGCCATTCCGGTATTTTACTTTCAGACAAGGCAACCACCTTTACATACTGAGTTTTCACCGGAGTGAATGACAATTTATGTTCGTAGATACCATTCTTATCACTTTGTTCCATAGCAGGGTATTCTTCGGAAGCTACTTTGGTAAAGTTCTTACCGTCGTCTGATACTTCTACGGAAAATCCTCTTGCATCAAACACCCAGTCTCCCTTCTCTACGCAAGTAGAAATAGCAACGCTCGAAATCTCGGTAGGTTGCTGAAGGTCGATAGTCATATCCATATCGTTTTTATAGAATGCAATCCAACGACCGGTCTTATAGTTGCCATTTCCTTTCAGTCCGTCTACTAGTGTAGATTCACCTTTAAACATATATTGTTTGTTGACCGGTTGATTAGCTACAATCGGCTTCATGCTGGACTTACTGAAATTGATCTTCTCTGAAATCACACGACTGTTTCCGGTAGGACGAACAGCGATAGCGGAGAAGTCTGCATTTTCCTTGATTTTCAGGACACCTTCATAAAGCGGAGAAGCGGCAGTAGGTTCCGTACCGTCCAATGTATAGTGAATAGGGGCATTGTCAATGGTAGACAACGTGATGTCCAGTGTACCGTCTGCCGGGTTCGGCGTATATTCGGCTGTTACGTTAAACACATGTTTTGCATAATTGTATCCTTCTGCATCATACCACTTAATCAGTTGCGGCAAACGAGACAGGAAGTCTTCATAGTTCTTCTTGTCGGGAGTAGACCACTGGATTTCACACAATGCAGCCCAACGAGGCAATACCATATATTGCGCATGAGAGAAAGTAGGAATATATTCAGTCCAGAGATTAGCTTGCACACCCTTAATATATTTTTGTTCTTCCGGAGTAAGGGAAGTCGGCATAGGTTCGTAGCTATATACTCTTTCAAGCGGCAGATAACCACCAATTCCGAGAGGTTCGTTTTCCGTATCTTTCGTCTGATAATAGTCGAAATACAAATAGGTATTCGGTGTCATAATCACATCGTGTTTCTGTTTGGCAGCTTCGATACCACCTCTTTCTCCACGCCATGACATAACGGTTGCATTAGGAGCCAGTCCGCCTTCGAGAATTTCATCCCAACCAATAATCTGACGTCCGTGGTCGTTCAGGAATTTCTCAATGTGATTGATTACGAAACTCTGCAAACGTTCTTCCTTACTATGTTTATCATCCGATTTTAACCCCAATGCCTTGATACGTGCCTGACATTTCGGGCATTTCTCCCAGCGTACTTTCGGGCATTCGTCACCACCCACATGGATATATTCTGACGGGAAGATCTCAATCAATTCAGCATATACGTCTTCGAGGAATTTCAATACCTGATCGTTTCCGGCACAAAGCACATCTTCAGATACACCCCATTGTCTCCAAACTTCATACGGACCGCCAGTACAACCTAATTCGGGATAAGCGGCAAGAGCAGCCTGCATATGTCCCGGAAGGTCAATCTCGGGGATAACCGTGATATAACGTTCGGCAGCATACGCTACTATTTCCTTAGCCTCTTCCTGCGTATAGAAACCACCATAAGGTTTGCCGTCATATTCACCGGAGTTACGTCCGATAACTGTTTCCGTTCTCTTAGAACCTATTTCCGTCAGTTTCGGGTATTTCTTGATTTCCAGACGCCAACCTTGGTCTTCAGTAATATGCCAATGGAAACGATTCATATTATGCAAAGCCATCATATCAATATAAGTCTTCACTTCATCTACAGTAAAGAAATGACGACTCGTATCAAAATGTGCGCCACGATAAGCGAAACGGGGAGCATCCTTTATCTCTACTGCAGGCAAAGCAATCTCCGCACCTATTGCGACAGGCAATGACTTACGCAATGATTGAATTCCGTAAAATACTCCGGCCTCTGTAGGAGCAGTGATTGTAATTCCGTCACCGGTAACTTTCAATTGGTAAGATTCCGGATTTTCGGATTCTGTCCCAAGTGCCAATACAATTGCATTCTCTCCTTCTGTTCCGGCTTCGATAACAAAATCTTTTCCGGTAGCTGTTTTCAAGTAGTCTGCCAGAAATTTCGCGTTACGTTGCATATTCTCATTACCTTCCGGATAGAGAATCTTCACACTACTCTTCAGAATGAAGGGGTTTCCCGAGGCTGTTACAATTTCCTGAGGCATGGGAATAATCTGGTAATCAGCTTCTTGCTGAGCCGATTGACAAGAGGCAAAAAGCCCTGCTACCGCCAGACATCCCGTTAATTTTAAGAGTTGTTTCATAAACTAAAAAATTAGGTGTTAAGTTATTAATAGAATTATTTAATTATAGGTCTCACGAATATGCTTCACAGTCAGAGGCAGTTCCTCCCCTTTCTTTATTTGAGGAGAAGTAATGAGAATCGTTTTACGTTCTCCGGGCAGAAGATCGAAAAAGTTGTCACTAAAACGGGCACCCTGTAATGGTACTTCGATAAAGACGTCTTTTGCCAAAACAGGAGAAAGAAGTGTCAGTTCGCATTCGCCATCTGTCTGCTTCATTTTATAGGAAATAGTCGTTTCGGGCAAAAGCAGTTCTTTGGTCTTTGCAAAGAAATAAACCGTTTCATCTACCACATGTCCGGATTTGTCTTTCAAGGTAAGCAGCATGAAGCAGTGGAGGAGTTCTTCCGAAAGCGGGCGTTTTGTCGAAGACAGTAAGGCGTCAAGTTTTGTCCGATATACACATTGAGAGGTATTTGCAGGAACCGACAAAGATCTCAATAGCATCGGTTTACTGATCTTTTTTCCCTCAAAGTCTATGACTTTCATTTCTAATGTCATTTTCTCCAACGTATCAAGGCGATCGGAAAGAAGGTAGACACATAAGCTGTCATTCCGCTGAATAGGGTTGATATGAATAGGAGCAAAAGCACGTTTCGCCTGATAATGCAAAGCTTTCCAGTTACCATAATAGTCGATACTCGACCATGAAACAACGGGCCAGCTATCGTTCAACTGCCAGTATAGAGTACCCATGCAATAAGGACGGTTACGACGGTGAGCTTCCAAGCCATGACGCATTCCCTGGCCTTGCAAAACCAGTCCGACGTATACAAAGTCCTCAAATTTCTCAGGTACGATATAGTCACGTTCCATGTAAGTACGGATCAAAGCATTGCCAATACTACTCTTTTGGTGGGCATTCATCACTTCCGATTCGATTTGATAATCTTCAGGAGCTGCGAATGTAGCAATAGTTTTCATCTCAGGGAAGGATTGGAAACCAAATTCGCTCATGAAACGTGGCAAGTCGGTATCCAATGATTCAAAAGGTTTCTGTCCGTACCAAACACCCCAATTATGGCTATCGCCTATTCCCCATGATTCGGGACGTCCCCAGTTGGCTAGATAAGGGGAGCTATGGATATAAAAGCGGTCAGCATCGAGTTCTTTCACCTTGGCGGGAAGTAGTTCACGGAAGAGTTTGTCGTAACCGGACATCATTTCCTGATAGATTTCCGGAGTGTATTTTTTCTGATACCCCCAATATTTCAAGGCTTCCAATATCTCATTGTTGCCACACCACATAGCCAGCGAAGGGTGGTTGCGAAGACGGCGGATGTTGTAGCAAGCTTCCTCCTCTACCCGCTTCAAGAATGTAGGGTCAGACGGATAAGGGGTACAAGCGAACATAAAGTCCTGCCAAACCAAGATGCCGTTTTCATCCGCCAAATCATAGAAACGATCGTCTTCATACGTTCCTCCACCCCATATACGGACTACATTCATGTTGGCCTCTTTGATATCACGGAACAATGTCTGATAGCGTTCGGTAGTCACAGAGGGCAATAGAGCGTCCTGTGGTATATAGTTGGCACCTTTGGCGAACATAGGAATGCCATTCACTTCAAAATAGAAAGATTCTCCGTCCGCATCTTTCTCGTTCACCAACCGGACGGTACGTAAACCGATACGGTGGGATTGCTCGGCTACCACTTTACCGTCAAAGACAACTTGAGCAGAGAAATCATACAAAGCCGGTTTGCCCCAACCATTCGGCATCCAGCGTACCGGAGACAGGACTTCGGAAGGGATATGGATAGAGTTGAGTCCGGGTTGCAAAGTGACAGAACGGCTAATTACAGTTTCTTCTCCTTTTTCAAATGAATAATTAATCCGTATTTCTGCTTGAATCGATTGAGGAAGTATATTGTTTATTTCCAGTTCATTAGATAGTTCGGCAGAGTGTTCTGTCAGCGACAGTTGCTTGATATGATAATCATTAATGGAAGCGGCGTCATAAAAACGAATTTTTACCGGACGCCAAATACCACTAGTTACCATACGGATTCCCCAATCCCAACCGTAACTGTAAGGAGCTTTACGGGAGAACACACTCAGATGTTTCTCATGGTGGTCATTATCCGCCGGATAGTTGAATCCGTTGGAGGCATATTGAGGAAGAGTTTGCCGGATAGGTGAATGGAAATATATATGGAGTAAGTTTTCCCCTAGACGAAGTTGTGGCTTTACAGGTAACGAATAACCGACAAACATATTATCGGACTTTAACAGTAAGGAACCGTTGAGATAAACATCTGCATAGGTATCAAGACCTTCAAAGATGAGCTGGGCATCATCCCGCTCCAATTGTTCCATTGTAACGGTAAAAGAAGTGCGGTATTCCCAATCTTCGTTTTCCACCCATTGAATCTTCTGTTCATTCATTCCATAAAAAGGAGAAGGAAGTAATTTGTGGTGAATAAGGTCCTGATGTACTGTACCGGGCACTTCTGCCGTTCGCCATAGTTCTGTTCCTGCTTGAGAAAATTCCCAGCCTGTGTGTAGAAGTACAACTTCTGAATTGTCATTACTCTGTGCATACGCCATGCTGCAACAACATAGTAGTCCGCATGCTATCTGAGCCTTTTTTCCTGTCAAATTCAATATCATAGTGGGGGTATTAGATATTAACGGAGTCAAAGATATTACTTTTTTGTCAATTTTCCCCCATTATTCGACCGTTATTTTTATAATTTCCGGAGTACGGACACCGGGCTTCAATTCTCCATTAATATTATAATATGTTTTATCCCACCCCACTAACGCAGCTCCGGCACGCGCTACCAGCGATGTACGGGCAACTTCCTGCCAGATGTCCAGATTGATATTATAGACCAATATACGGTCATTAAACTTATACCATTCTACCGGATGAAGGAGGTAATCTTTTTCAGGACACCGTAGAGCCGCTAGAAATATGTCTTTGTTTACTCCACCTGTACATAATACCAAGCTATCATTTAATGCAACGGCAGCTCCCCCCCCTAAAGATACAACCTCTCCGTCACTTCCTTTCGGAGTAGCTACAGGCATCCATCGCCGAGATACGGAAGAATAACAGTAACCACTTGTGGAAAGTGTTGCCGGTTTTCCTTCCGTAGAAGGAGCAAATCCTCCCCATAAATAGAAACGGTAGTCGTCTCCCCTACGCTGGCCGGCACAAACGGCTTGTGTACGTGCATCTCCGGGATATTCCGGTAACTCATGCCAGCCTACAGAAAGATTAGTTAAATCGAGTCGGAGGAAGGAATTGGATGGCTTTCCGTTTCTATTTCCTCCGGCTATGAATAGTTGTTCCCCAATTAGCGTCCCACACATATTATCTAGAGCATAAGGTAAAGCCGGTAATGTTTCGATGACGACTTTTCCTTTCTTCTTATTTTTCCCATTCTTTTCGCTTTTCTCATCCCAGCGGATTTTATAAACAGAAGTTAGTGCATCCTGACCGTCAGTTCCTCCTATACAGATGATTCCATCCGAACAGGATACAGAAACGCCATAAGCGGCAGAAACGGGAAGTTCTCCAACTTTATTCCAGACAAACACTGTATCTGGATTCATCTCTGCTACATAAATCCCCTGATAGTATTTCTTTTTTCCTCCTTTACCGGCGGGGATTCCGGGAAAATTACAACCTCCTGCCAACAGCAGTTTCCCATTCAGCATTCCTGCATAACAGGCAGAGACTCCTGATTTAAGTCCTTTCTCCGACTTAGGAAACCCCTCCATTCTTTGTAAATGGAGATCGGCAACAAAAGATTCGGGCGCTTCCGCACGAAAAGTTGACGCGGGCAAACCTGCCTCATTCACCAAATTTGCACGTGTGAAAGGTTGCCAGCCATAACGGATATATCGCGGACGTTTCACTTGTTCGCTATATACTTTTATCTGACCGTTTATTATTTCGGCAACTGCGGGATAATAAACGCCGTCTGTCTCGGCAACTTCAAACGTACGCAAAGGACCACCGTCCGAACTCTTCAACCCCTTGCCGTAATCAAAAGTAACATATACGACATCTTCACAAAAATCGGCCCGACAAAATAAGGGTCCGGAAGGCAACACATCATGCATTCCATAAGTTTTATTCAATGCCCAGCGAGCCAAGCGTTCTCCAACCGGTTTTTTATTTCTAGGATGTACATCCAACGAATCACCATAATCACTTGATACTGCCATACCGGTATTCGGAATTTCAGCCATCATTCTACGCTGGCTGTCACGGAACCACGGCCACGAAGGACGAGCTATACTGGAAAGCTGTACATAATAGAATGGCAAATCCTCATTCTTCCAGTTCTTACGCCAACTACCGACTAAGAGTTTAAAGAGCTTCTCATGAGCTTCGCAATTATGAGCGTTTGATTCCCCCTGATACCAGATCACACCTCTGACGGGATATTGCTCCAACGGCCGAATACCGGACTCGTATAAATAACAAGGTTCATAAGGGTGGCGCTGAAACTTCTCCTTCGAGAGTTTAACATTCAATGCAGCTCTTCCACGTACCCAGTCCTGTATAAAGTCATTACGCGTCCAATCTTTTAATATAGCCGGGAATTGATATTCCAACGTATTCCGGTCAATCCATGATTCGGTGGGTGAACCGCCGATAGCATTACAGATCAACCCCACCGGAACCTTCAAGCTATCCCGCAACATCTGACCGAAATAATAAGCGATTGCAGAGAAATGGGCAGCATTGGCAGGAGTACAAATTTCCCATTCGGTCTCCTTATAATATTGAAGATGATTCAAGGAATCGAGAACGGAAGCGTCCCATTGCACTGCGTCCGTGCGCCAGCGCGCTTTCATGTCATACAAACGTAACTGTTCGTCGGCAGCTTGAGGAATGTCTTTTTTGCCGGTAATAGTCTGCCGTAACATAAATTCCATATTCGACTGACCGGAGCATAACCAAACCTCTCCTATCAAGACATTTGTATATTTCAAGATTCTATGAGGGGTAGAAATTGTTAGCGTATAAGGTCCTCCCGCTTTCAACGGTGATAATTTCACGGACCATTTACCGTCCGGTGCAGCCTTTGTAATCCACCGCTGGCGGTCTATGCAAACTGTTACTTGCTCTCCTGCATTGGCTATCCCATGAACCTTCAAAGGAGTATCGCGCTGAAGAATCATATTATCCGTATAAAGCGGAGATAATCTCCGGTGATAGCCGAGTAAACTGTTCTCGCCATTATCGCTGCCCCTTCAGCAGCAGGATGAACAGCGTCCGGCAAAAGATAAGGATATGGATAAAGCGGTTCGTGGAAATCGATTAACTGTACCCCGGCATAGCGTGCCACCGTTTCAATAGCCGTTTGTATCTCTCCATGCCAATCACGGGTTCCCGACAAAAAACGGGTATGGCGGTCGGCAATCGGAGTCATTCG
>ERZ780223.4193-NODE-4193-length-9925-cov-6.700203_pt1 | contig 9925 bp, 8 predicted proteins | sample MGYA00511016_ERZ780223 | MGnify/ENA primary metagenome ERZ780223 (study PRJEB29588, sample SAMEA2159032) | human gut metagenome | biome: human gut; feature: human-associated habitat; material: faeces | place: Denmark | collected 2008/2010 ... | reverse complement strand
CTGGCGCTGGTGCCCATCTGGCTGTATCGCGGGCGGCAGGGCTGCCACAGCAAACTGTTCCAGTATGCCTGCTACGCCTTTTACCCGGTACACATGCTGCTGCTCGTGCTGGCGCTGAATTTCGTGAACCGATAAGAACGTAACTGTATCCCTGCGGGCTATGGGTGCCCGCAAGCTGATGGTATCCCGGGGGGATCTATTCTGCACTTTCCTGAGTCTGCTCTGTGGGCTTGATGGTCTTGACCCGCAAGGTGAAATACAGAAGATGGCAGACCCACACCACTGCAATGCAGATCCTGCCGACGGGAGCATTTTTCATACAAAGAAAACCGATCGCCATGACAGCGGTGACCATTGCAATGATCTTGCATTTTGTTCCTGCTGTCATGGCTTTTTTCTGAACAAAGCTGTCCAGATGCTTTTGTACCGTGGTATACTGAATGGAACACCCGCAGGAGGTAAAATGCCCCATGAAAAAAGATAAATTGTTCCGCCCGGACCGGGTCCTCTCCTATTTCAGGGTGGAGTGGTTCCCGCTGCTCCTTGTGACCCTTTCTGGCCTTGTCTATAACATCGGTCTGCTGGCCGCGCCGTGGTTCGAGGGCCGGCTGGCCCAGTGCCTGGCGGATATCCTGGACGGCAGTGAGACTGCTGCCCAAATGGCGCTGCTGGTGCTGGCCTACATTGCGGTCACACTGCTGGTGCAGGCGGCTCGCTTCGTCAAACGTTTTTATGTGCGCCGCTTTGCCAACAACATCAACCGCCGGATGAAGGGCATCCTGTACGCCAATCTGGTGCGGCAGAGCCGGGCAGCGCTGGAAAAAGAGGGGGCCGGTGAGCTGATGACCAAGGCCATCGCCGATGTGGATGACTGCGTGGAGGGAATGCGCAAGTTCACCACGGAGGTGTTCGACACCGGTGTGGCGCTGGCGGGCTATGCGGTCATGCTGCTGGTATACGATTGGCGGTTGGCGATCCTGGGCCTGCTTTTTACTCCCGTGTCCTATGTCTGTGCGGCAGGGATGAAAAAGCCGGTGCAGCGTGCCGGTGCGGCCTATAAAAAGGCCGCCGGTGCCCTGAGCAGTGCCACGCTGGACCGTGCCCGGAATGCCGTGACCTACCGCATCTACGGCTGCGAGGAGGCCCGGATGGAAAAATACGAGGAGGCCCTGAGCCTTTACGAAAAGACTGCCGTGCGGAACAACGTGTGGCAGTCCGCGCTGCCGCCGCTTTATCTGGCGGCATCCGAGGCAGGGACCCTCTTCATCCTGTGGTTCGGCGCAAAGAATGTGCTGGGCACCGGCTGGAACCACTGGGATATCGCCGCCTTCACCACCTTCCTCTCCTGTTTCACCAAGCTGGTGGTCAAATCCTCCAAGGTGGCCAAGCTCTTCAACGCGGTGCAAAAGGCAGAGGTCTCCTGGAAGCGCATCAGACCCCTGATGAAAACGCCCGAGCAGCTGGATGCCCTGCAGATCCCGGCGGCACAGGATGTGACGCTGAAAGAACTCGCCTTCTCCTATGGCGAAGAGCCTGTCTTCTCCGGCCTGAGCCTGACGGCCCACCCCGGCGATATCATCGGCATCACCGGCCCGGTTGCCTGCGGAAAATCCACCCTTGGCCGCGTATTCCTCTGCGAAACGCCCTATCAAGGCTCGGTCTGCTTTGGCGGCAGGGAGCTTTCCGCCCTGACCCCGCGCCAGATCGCCGCCACGGTCGGGTATCTGGGCCATGACCCGGAACTGAGTGCCGACACCGTGCAGAATAATGTCCTCTGCGGCAGCGAACAGGATGCCATGCCGTGGCTTGCAGCCGCTGCCCTGAAGGAGGAAGTGCTGGCCATGGAAAAGGGGACGGAGACGGTCATCGGCAGCGGCGGCACCCGCCTTTCCGGCGGGCAGGCACAGCGTCTGGCATTGGCCCGGACGCTGGCCCATCCCCGCCCGGTGCTGGTGCTGGATGACCCCTTCTCGGCACTGGACCGCAGCACCGAGGATGCGATCTTTGCCGAGCTGCAGGCGTATGCCAGGGATAAGGTGGTGTTCCTGATCTCCCACCGGCTGTACCATTTTCCGCAGATGCAGCAGATCATTTTTATGGAGAGCGGCAGAACCACCGTTGGCACCCACGAGGAGCTGATGGCAGCGGTTCCGGTCTACCGCCAGCTGTACGAAAGCCAGACCGGCCTGAAAGGGGGAGAGGGCGCATGAAAAAGAAAAATGATCACGGCGTGTTTGCTGCCGTCCGGATGGCAGCAGCCTCGCACCGCCTTCTCACGGTGGGGACGGTGCTGTGCGTGGCAGCTTCGGTGGCGGCATCCCTGCTGCCGCCCCTGCTGCTGGCCCGGGTCATCGACCGTCTGACCGCGGGCCTCCCGCTGTCCTTTCTGGCCGTGCTGCTCTACTTCGGCAGTCTTGCACTGGAAGGTGTGCTCACCTCGGCGCAGGAAAGCCTGCTGGTGCTCTTTGGCCAGAGGATGACCCATGCCCTGCGCTCGGAGATGTCCCGGAAGCTGAGCCGTCTGCCCGCTGGCACACTGGCAGAGCAGAACCCCGGCGAGGTGGCCGCCCGCTTTTCGGGCGATGTGGACACAGTGGAAGCCCTGTTCACTTCTGGCATCATCAGCATGGCGGCAGATGCCTGCCGCATCATCTCCATCATGGGGGTCATTGCGGTGAAAAACACCGGCCTTGCGCTGATCCTGCTGCTGGTTCTGCCGCTGTTTGCTGTGTTTACCCGTTACGTCCAGAAGCGGATGCTGGCCGCGCAGCTGGACAACCGCCGCGCGGTCGCCGCAGTTTCCGGGCAGGTGCCCGAGACCCTGCACAACATCCGCACCATCCGGGCGCTGGGGCTGGAGGATTACATGGAGCGCCGGTATGACCGGTGCATCGGTGACAGCTATGCCGCCATGGAGCGCACCAATTTTTATGATGCCGTCTATTCGCCGGTGGTGCTGCTGCTGAATGCCGCTGTGGTCGGCATCGTGATGCTGCTCTCCGCTTCGGGGAACGCACAGCTCCTGACCCTGTTCGGCATGTCAGTGGGCACCTCGGTGGCCATCATCAACTACATCTCCCGCATCTTCGCCCCCATCGAAAGCCTGGGCATGGAGATCCAAACCATCCAGTCGGCCATGGCGGGTGTCAGGCGCATCGATGCCTTTCTCGACCAGCCGGAGCGCACGATCCCGCCCGCGCGCAGGGAGGCTGCCCGGGGCGATGTGGAATTTGCGCACGTCACCTTCGGCTATGGGAAACGGCACGTTCTGAAGGATTTTTCCATGACCGTGAAACAGGGGGAGCAGGTCACGCTGGTGGGCCGAACCGGTGCGGGCAAGAGCACCGTGTTCAAGCTCCTGCTGGGCCTGTATCAGCCGGAGGCCGGTACGGTGACCATCGGCGGCGTGAAGGTGGGAGACATCACCGACCGGGAGCGCCGCACCTGCATCGGCTGTGTGGAACAGCATTTCTCCCGCGTGCCGGGCACCGTGCTGGAACAGATCACGCTGGGAGACCCGCAGATCACCGGGGAAATGGCAAAGGATGCCGCTGCACTGGCCGGGATCGATGCTGCCATCCGGGCTCTGCCGGAGGGCTATGACACTGTCTGTACCGAGGGCCTCTTCTCGCAGGGCGAGTGGCAGCTGAACCCGGATGCCAAAATCGTGCTGCTGTCCATTGCCCGTGCCGCTGCCGCAGACCCCGCCGTGCTGCTGCTGGATGAGATCACCGCCAATCTGGATGCCGAAACCGAGGCTCGTGTGCTGGCGGCTCTGCGCCGCGCGTCTGCGGGCCGTACGGTGCTCTCCGTCTCCCACCGCGTCTATGAAAATCTTGGCGGCAGAACGATCGAGATCAGGACCCGGGAATGACGTATGATAAAAACGCCCCCTGTGCGCCGCAGCAGGCACACAGGGGGCGTTCTGGTATGCTCAGTTCTTTTCGATGTAGACGCTGGTGGAGGGGAAGGCGAAATCCACGCCGTCTGCCTGCATCACGTCCATGATGTTCAGGTTCAGATCATTCTGCTGCTGCAGGAAGGTGGCATAGACATTGGTGGTCAGGTAGGCCGAGATGAGGATGTTGATGCTGGAATCGCCAAAGCTGGTCAGCCGGACGATGTTGGTGCCCTTGTTGGTGTAAGGGCTGTTGTCCAGCATGGCCTGCAGGTCAGCCATCAGCTTTTCCAGCTGGGCACGGGTAGTGCCGTAGGTGACACCCAGTGTGAACTTATAGGGCCGCATGGTGCGCAGGGCTGTGTTCTGGACAGTGGAGGCGCAGATCTGGCTGTTGGTGATAATGACCACGCTGTGGTCCATGGAGCGGATGCGGGTGGAGCGGAAGTTGATGTCGATGACCTCGCCCTCCACATTGCCCACGGTGATCCAGTCGCCGATGGAAAAGGGTTTGTCCAGCAGGATGACGATGCCGCTGAACAGGTTGCTGGCGCTTTCCTGCGCGGCCAGCGAGATGGTCAGGCCCACAAGACCGGCACCGGCTACGATGCTGCCGATGGGGAAGCCGACGATTTGCGCACAGGTGGCAACACCCAGAATGATGACCAGCACCTTGTAGGTGGTGTCCAGCAGGGAGCGCAGGGTCTTGTTGTTCCGGATCTCCGGGCTGCAGGAGGCCAGCAGCAGGTCGGCTACCTCAGAAGCATTGTACAGGCCCTGGCAGAACAGGAGGGTCGTTGCGATCTTATAGGCCGTGAACAGAAACTTTGTCAGGCCCGGAATGGCCCACGGCAGGCTGGTCAGGGCCAGGTACAGGCCGCTGTAAAAGGCCATCCGCGCCAAAGGGCTCTGTAAGCTGCGCAGGAGGATGGGCGTGGCGGCAAAGTGCCAGCTGCGGGCCTGCAGAGCGGGAAAGATCTTCCGGCGCAGCAGCCAACCGACCAGAAGCCCCGCAAAAACGATGACAGCGGCGCAGACAGCCCGGGCAGCCAGCGCCCACCAGCCCTCCAGCAAAAAAGGCCCGATCTCGAACCCGAGGTCACGAACGGTAAAAATCATGGCAAAAAGCTCCTTGTATCAAAAATTGTAACATCCTGCCCCACAGTATACCATATCCGGCCCGTGCAGGGCAAATAAAAAAGGGGTTGACAAGGCGGAGCAACCGCGTTATACTCTTGGCCAGAAAGTTCGTTTCAGGGCGGGGTGAGATTCCCCACTGGCGGTACAGCCCGCGACCACCCGCAAGGGTGCTGACCCGGTGAGACTCCGGGGCCAACGGTATAGTCCGGATGCAAGAAACGGCAGGCAATACGATTTGTCTACGCGCCCTGTTGCAGTGTTTGCTGCGGCAGGGCGCGTTTTTGATTGTCTTCCCGGTTCCGAACCACGCGAAAGGAGCTTTCCAATCTTTGATTTGGGGCCAGAACGCCCCGGGAGGATATTACCATGAAGAAAAACACGACCCGCAACCTGACCGTTGCCGCCATGCTCAGCGCGGTGGCCTTTATCCTGATGTTCATCGAGTTCCCGCTCCCGATGCTCATCCCGTCCTTCGTCAAGATGGACTTCTCCGACCTGCCTGCCCTGCTGGGTGCCTTTGCCCTTGGCCCGGTGTACGGCGTGATCATCAGCTTTATGAAGAACCTGCTCCATGTGGTCATCAAGGGCACCTCTACCGCGCTGGTGGGTGAGCTGTGCAACTTCATGCTGGGTGCGGTGTTCTCCGCACTGGCCGGTTACCTCTACAAGCACCACAAGAGCCGCAAGAACGCCATCATCGGTGCCGTGGCCGGTGCCGTGGCCATGGCCCTGTTCAGTGTGCCGTCCAACTACTTCATCACCTACCCGGCCTACGTCAAGTTCTACCACATGCCGCTGGAAGCCATCCTGGGCATGTATCAGGCGATCCTGCCCTCTGCAAACAGCCTTATCAAGTGCCTGGTCATCTTCAATATGCCCTTCACTCTGGTCAAGGGCCTGCTGGATGCCCTGATCTGCATGTTGATCTATAAGCCGCTCTCTCCCATCCTGCATGGCCGGAAGTGAGTGACAAAACAAAAAAGAAAGGACGCGAGAGCGTCCTTTCTTTTTTGCTTTTATCGATTTGATTTAAGACAGCGCGCCCTTTTCCAGCCACTTGCCCCGGGCAAGGCGGATGAGGAACAGCAGGCCCCGGATGCTCAGTTCGCAGCACATAGCACCCCAAACGCCCATCAGGCCCAGCCGGGGAGCCAGCAGGAACGCCAGTGTCAGCCGGATGCACCACATGCTGAATATGTTCAGCACAAAACAGGAGGTGCTGTCGCCTGCACCCTGCATGGCACCGCTGGCCACGATGGAGGCACCGAACATGGGCTCGGCCCAGGCTTCGATGCGCAAAACCTGAGCACCCAGAGCGATGACAGCCGCATCGGTGGTGAAAAGGCTCATCAGGGTGGGGGCAAAGATCCACAGACCAACGCCGGAAAGGGCCATGACCCCCATGCCAAGACCGGTACACAGCCAGGCAAACCGCTTGGCCATATCCTTCCGGTTGGCACCCACGGCCTGGCCGATGAGGGTGACGGCTGCGCTCTGGATGCCGTAGCCCGCCATGTAGCACAAGCCCTCGGCGTTGACAGCCAGGCTGTTGGCGGCAATGGCCACGGTACCCAGGCTGGCCACGATGCGCACCACCACCACCTGCGCCAGAGAGATGGCGGCACGTTCTCCCGCCAGAGGACCACCGACCCACAGCAGGTTCCGCAGGCAGGAGCGGGTGATCTTCCAGGGGGCAGGCTTCCGGATGCAGAGAGGGCCTTTCCGCAGCAGCAGGATGGCCAAAGCCAGCAGGCCGCCCACCACGGTGGCCAGGGCGGTGCCCAGGGCTGCGCCGGGCACGCCCAGCCCGGCACCCCAGACGGTGATGCCCCACAGCGTCCGGGTGGGGTTGATGAGGAAGAAGTTGAAGATGGCATCCAGCACGCAGACCAGCACGCTGATGAGGCCGGGGGTCAGGGCGTCGCCGGTGGCCCGGAGCATGGCAGTATACATCCCCATCGCCATGGTGAAGGGGAGAGCCGCCGACCAGATGGCGAAGTAGGCGCTGGCGTTGGCCTGAAGGGAGACGTCTGCCCCCAGCCACCCGGGCAGAAAGCGGCTGATGCCGACGCCGAAGACCGCAGCGCCGAGCCCCAGCATCAGGTTGAAAAGCATAGCCTGCCGCAGCACACCCCGGGCGTCCTGCTGGCGGTCGGCCCCGAGGTACTGGGCGATCTGGATGGAAAATGCTGTGTACAGCCCCACGAGGATGCCATGGAGCAGCCATGTGCTCGAGCTGACGATGCCGATGGCGGCGGTGGCCTCTGCGCCGATGTGGCCCACCATCGCGGCGTCGATGTACTCCATCGCTGTGACCACCAGCTGCTCCAGAATGGAGGGGATGCTCAGGGTCAGGGCGATGCGGGCAGTATCGGACAGCGGAATGTCTTCGCCCTGCCGCATCCGGGCGGAGATCTGCTCCAAAGAAAGTGTCATGTCGTCTCCTGTTTCGTTATGGTTGGATTTGTTCTCCTATTATAAGTAAGAGGCTGAAATTTGTCAAACCAGCAGCTTCCGTAATGAAATTGATTCCGCATTATAACATCCCCCGGCCGGGGGATGCAGTCACCGCAGGTGACGAATGGGGGCGTCTGTACCGGAAGTACAGTTTCAAAGGGCGAAGGTCCCGGCATCGGCAAAAGCGGGTTACAGCTTTTATGACCGGGTGATTGATTTTTTGGCCCCGGCGTGATACACTCTCGGAGTAAGAAGAATATCATTGAAAGAGGTTTAAAATATGCTGCAGCTTATTTCAGCCACTGGCCAGCAGACCGTGGACGCGCTGGCGTTCCTGCTGGCGTTTGCCCTGACCGCCCTGATGGACTCGGTCTTCCACGACAAGCTCCCCCACGACCATGGCCGTGCCTTCGCGGTCAACGGCGAGCTTTCCAAGGGCAAGGCCCGGGGCTCGGGACTCATCTTTGTGCTCTGCATCGCGCTGGTGACGCTGGCGGTGGTGCCCTTTAAGGTAGAATACCTTATTTATACCGTCCTGCTCATCGCCTCCATGCTCTCAGGCTACTTCGATGACGCCTCCGAGACGGCGTGGAACGAGTACAAAAAGGGACTCATCGACTTTGTCATCGCAGTGGTGGCGGGCGTCACCTACCTGAACTTCAACAGCACGGCGGTGCACTTCCTGAGCATGACCTTCGCCATCCCGTACCCGCTCTACCTGCTGCTCATCGTCATCCTCATCTGGGCCAGCATCAACGTGGTCAACTGCACCGACGGCGTGGATGGCCTGTCCGCCAGCCTTGCGGTGGTGAGCATCGGCACCTTCCTGCTGGCCTACGGCGAGGAGCTGGGCGACTACTCCACCGCAGCCATCGTCTTCATCGGTGCGCTGCTGGCCTACCTGTGGTCCAACGCCAAGCCCTCGAGCCTCCTGATGGGCGACGCCGGCAGCCGTGCGATGGGCTTCTTCCTCGCGATCCTCGCCCTCAAGAGCGGCCATCCCTTCGCCTTCCTGCTGGCGGCGCTGGTGTTCATCGTGGACGGCAGCCTCGGCATCCTGAAGATCAGCTTCAAGCGCTTCCTGCACATCAGCATCCTCCGGAACACCCTCACCCCGCTGCACGACCATGTGCGCAAGCGTCTGGGCTGGAGCGACGAGCAGGTGGTGGCCCGCTGGCTCATCCTGCAGGCCGTTGCGTCGGCGCTGCTCCTGCTGATGGTCCGTTGATTTACGGATTTTAAGTATGATGTTTGTGCAGCTTTCCAAAATGCAGATAAGACCGTTCGGATTTTTGTTGCACTTTATGGATTGAAAGTTGAACGGAAAAAGACTATACTTTAGCTAACGAAAGCAAAGGCGCTTAAGTGAACGTGTTCACTTTGCGCCTTTTTTGTTTTTTCGTTTTTGTGTGCGGTCCGGGAAAGCCGCACCGGATGCGCTGTCCGTGGCGCTAGAGCACGGACGACAGAACTAGGATAGGGAAAGGCGGGAATCACAGTGATCAAACTCGAACACGTTGACAAGTATTTCGGCGACCTGCACGTCCTGAAGGACGTGAATCTTGAGGTGGCTGAGGGCGAAAAGCTGGTCATTATCGGACCGTCCGGCAGCGGCAAATCCACGACCGTCCGCTGCATGAACTTTCTGGAAGAGCCGACCAGCGGCCATGTCTACATCGACGGTCAGGAGCTGACCAACAAGAACAAGACCAAGATCGTCCGCGACAACATGAGCATGGTCTTCCAGCAGTTCAACCTCTACCCCCACATGACGGTGCTCAAGAACCTGACGCTGGCTCCCATGAAGCTCCACCACAAGACCAAGGAGGAAGCGGAGGAGCTGGCATATCATTATCTTGAGGTCGTCGGTCTCCGGGATAAGGCGGATGTCTACCCCACCCAGCTGTCGGGCGGTCAGCAGCAGCGCATCGCCATCGCCCGTGCCCTCTGCGCACAGACCAAGATCATCCTGTTCGACGAGCCGACCTCGGCCCTCGACCCGGAGACGATCCAGGAAGTGCTGGACGTCATGGTGCGGCTGGCACACGAGAAGAACATCACGATGGTGGTCGTCACCCACGAGATGGGCTTCGCACGGAATGTCGCCGACCGGATCGTCTTTATGGCGGACGGCCAGATCGTGGAGGAGGGCACGCCGGAGCACTTCTTCACCAACCCCAAGAACGAGCGCGTCCGGCAGTTCCTGAGCAAGATCGTCCGCTGAGGACGAACATCACAAAGGTTGACACGGCAGGGACTCACAAGTTGTGGTGAGACGCCGTTGTTGATAACAGGCCGTTTCGGAGCGGACAGGGAAAGCCGCTCGGGCCGAAAAAACAAAGAGGAGTGGTTTATTATGAAAAAGATCTCGCGTCGTGATTTTCTGAAGGTCACTGGTTTTGTGGGCGCTGCGGCTGCCCTGACCGCCTG
>ERZ780223.4176-NODE-4176-length-9956-cov-2.435815_pt1 | contig 9956 bp, 9 predicted proteins | sample MGYA00511016_ERZ780223 | MGnify/ENA primary metagenome ERZ780223 (study PRJEB29588, sample SAMEA2159032) | human gut metagenome | biome: human gut; feature: human-associated habitat; material: faeces | place: Denmark | collected 2008/2010 ... | reverse complement strand
TGTTATTATCAAAGGTGTACTCTGTATCGATGAGCTTCATCTCCAGCCCATGCTTCTTGATCTTTTCCTTGCAGATCTTAAATGCTTCTTTTTCTTTTTCCTTATTGGCTGCTGCCTGCTGGTCATCCTGCTCTGTTGCCATACGGATCACCGGCTTCAGTGGCTGCACTACACGGTCATCCTCTACATCACGGTTGCCAACCACCACATAACCATATTCCACACCGCGGGCGGTCTCCACGATCACATGGTCTCCACGGTTGATCTTCAGCTTTCCCGGCGAAAAGTAGTAGATCTTTCCAGCCTGACGAAAACGAACGCCTATTACCTTTATCATATCAGTTCTCCTTCATTGTCAGGAGAAGCAGTTCCATGGCCATATCAAAGTTAACATTTGCATTGAGCCTTACCTTTGCTTTCTCCAGCGCTTTAATAATACATTCCAGTCCTTCGTAGGAGCTGTCTTTTGCCTTGTCACGGATGCTGTTCAGTTCGTTGGAAAATACCAGATTATTTGCATCACAGGTTGCCTTGAACATGAGCACATCCCGATACCATACGGTCAGAAGATCCAGATAATCCTGAATGTCCATCTTGTATGTATTGATCTTCTTAAGATCCTCCACCAGGTCGGAGGGTTCCATCTCAGAAATATATTTTACCATATGAAGTGCATGCTCAAGCATCTCTCCGAAGCTGTCAGACAAAGCCAGACGCTTTGCTTTTCCTACATTTCCCTGTGAAAATGCGGCGCAGATGTCTGCACGATAATCAGGGATCTGCAGTTCTTCCATCAGATACTGACGGATCAGCGGCAGCGGCACCGGCTTCATGGTCAATGTCACACAGCGGGACTTGATCGTCGGCAGCAGCATACCTTCATTGGCGGTCAGCAGCATAATGATCGCATAGGCAGGCGGCTCCTCAATGGTCTTCAACAGAGCATTCTGTGCCTGCTGGGTCAGTTTCTCCGCTTCATCAATAATATATATTTTATACGGACTGCTGTACGGTTTGATCTGAATATCCCCGTTTACCTGTCCGCGGATATCGTCTACGCTGATGCTTCCCGGCTTCTCATGGGTCACATAGATAATGTCCGGCTGATTGCCGCTCTCTGCCTGTATGCAGGAGTGACATTTCCCACATGGTTCAGATCCATGGGCTTCACACTGCAGCGTTCTGGCAAATATACCGGCCAGCATCTTCTTGCCTGATCCTTTCTCGCCTGCCAGAAGATACGCATGAGATACTTTATTTGCTTCGATGGCACTCTTCATGTGCGCAATCGTCTGTTCATGTCCTAACACATCAGAAAATCCCGGCATATTTCCACCTCCTCGTTATATTGTATCATATTAAAATGGCTTTTTGAATGAAAAGTTTAATCTCTTCAAGGCATGCGTTCATGTCTTTATTTTCAAATCGTCTGGTGATTCCGGCGTTTTTAAGATTTTCTTCGGAAAAATCCTTCGCGTCTGCCAGAAATCTCCTGCACAGCTCTTCGTATCCCGGATGTTCCTGGGTCTGTTCCCTCTCGACAGCACGGATCAGACGCGTCCCGTCCTCCACTTCAATATAGACAGGGATCATCTTCTCACGGCCAAAATACTGGCACATGGCATTCCAGGCTTCCAGTGTACCGATCAGGCAGTAAGATTCCCTCTCCAGGTTCATCTGTTCTTCCCACACCGTAAAGTATTTCCATACACCATAGACCGTATCATATGCCCGGATCTCGATCACCCGGTCTTCTTCTTGAAGACGTGCAAGTCCGGCTTCATCTGTAAAATGGTATTCCACACCTTCCTGCTCCCCTTCCCGCATAGGGCGGGTCGTGTAGGGGATCAGCTTCCGAAGTCCCAGTGACTTGTCTTCCATCAGATTTTTATAAATTGTATCTTTTCCTGAAGAGCTCTTTCCCATCAGGCATATGATCTTACCCATTTGTTATCCTCTCTCATTCATAACTTTTGCAGTCACTGAACACAGTATCTTGACTGCCCCCTCGTTAAATCCTTCCACCACAAGACCATCTGCAGCACATGCTTCCAGCCGTTCAATAATCGCTCTGCTCACCCGTTCACCCGGCGTCAGTACCGGAATCCCCGGTGGATAAGGCGTCACAAAACCAGCACTTATGGAACCTTCTGCCTCATATAATGACATCCACATGGACGGCTGCTCCTGCGCCTGTCCCATGGAAATGACCTGCTCTGTGGAGATCACTCGATCCTGCTGCGGCACCAGCCATCTGGACTTTTCCTGAACCTTGGATGCTTCCGTTCCCAGATCCGCATCAATCGCCAGCAGTGCCTGTCCGAACCGTTTCAGTTCGTCCTCACCATCTGCCACAGTAGTGATCGCACACACATAGGTCAGCGCCGCCATCTCCAGTTCAATATGATAGTTCTGCCGCAGTCGGTCGCTTAAGTTTTCTCCGCTCATGGAAGTACGTCGTACAGAGATCAGGATCTTACTCCTGTCCATCCCCGGCACTTCCAGCAGTTCCAGATGCTTCATGGATCCCAACATTTCCCGGAAATCTTTTAACCGTCCGCAAAAATCCTCAAATGCCTGTCTGTGTTCCCGCACCCAGTCCATGCACAGGTCCATACTGCTCATCAAAATATAAGAAGGACTGCTGGACTGGTAGACTGTCAGATAATACCGAAGCCGCTCCCGGTTGATTCGATTCCCATTAAAATGAATGAGCGCCGTCTGTGTAAGCGATGGCAACGTCTTATGAAGGCTGTGGATCACCACATCTGCTCCCGCTGTCACAGAATCCTCCGGAAACTGTTCCGAAAATGGAAAATGCGCCCCATGCGCTTCATCCACGATCAGCGGAATGCCTTTTTTGTGAGTGATTTCTGCGATTTTTCGCACATCAGACACCACACCGTCATAAGTAGGCGAAGTGATCATCACTGCCTGGATCGAAGGATCCTGCTCAAGCATCTTTTCCACATCTGCCGGGTCAATGGCTCCATTTATCCCCAGATTCCCCGTAGACTGTGGATAAAGATATTTGACATTAAGATCCCGCAGCATCACACCGTGATAAGCAGATTTATGACTGTTTCTTGCCAGCAGGATCGTTCCTCCCCGGCTTACACAGCCGCTGATGGCCGTCAGTATTCCGCAGGTACTTCCATTTACCAGATAATGCGTCTCCTCTGAATGATACAGCTCTGCCGCCTGTTCCTGCACATATTTCAGCACTCCTTCCGCATGATGCAGATTGTCAGTGCCCTCAATTTCAGTTATATCAATAAAAAACGGATCGCCCATCTCCCCGGCACCAAGTCTTCTCTTGTGACCCGGCATATGCATGGGAAGATAGTCAGAATCCGCATAATTTCTCAGTGTTTTTACTAATTCACTCATAGACCTACAACGAAAATACGATGATACCAATGACTGTGATCACAATAGAAAGAATCGTTCTCTTTGTGGGACGCTCCCCTAAGATACTCGCCGCCAGAAGAGTCACCCAGATGATTCCGGTAGCCTCGATCATGGGTGTTACCTTCAGCTCGATTCCCCGATAAGCAAATACATTCAGAACTGTCGTTCCGAACAGCAGTCCATATCCAAGGATCACTCTCCAGTTCAGAAATTTGGTAATAATGTTCTTATGTTCTGTCTCTGCTGACTGTTTCAGGAGAATCTGTGATGCTGATGCCACAAACACTGCCAGAAATGCCAGAATATAACTAATGTTCATCCATTCCATGCAAACTGATCCCCGCTATAATAATGATGCTTCCGATAATATTCGGAATCGTGACTTTCTCTCCAAACAATATGACTGACCACGCCAGGATCAGAATATATAAGATTCCTTTCCGCAGATATGCAGTGGTAAGCGGCAACCATTCCAGCAAAAACTGCCACATGATTGCGAAGACACCCAGGCATCCCACTGCCAGCACATAAAAGATGATAAATTCTTTGGACATGGTCTCATAGGTGCCAGCATATTTGATAAATACAGAACTTAAGCTCTGGATAACCAATGACACCGCAAGAAGACCCATGACCTTGCCACGGGATGGTTTTTTCTCTTCCTGCATCAGAAAATCTCCTCTCCCCGGTTCACTTCCCGGTCTATATCCACATCGCACTCAGTGCTGGCAGATACATTATACATTGCTTTAATGACATACTGTGGCTCCCGGTTCATTCCCAGGAACATTCTTCCCAGATACTCACCGATCATGCCAAGGAACATAAAGTTCAGTCCGAAGAAAAATGTGATGGCACACATCAGAGATGGCCAGCCCATAGACATATCCGGCCGCATGAATTTCATGAAAAATACCACGATCGCCATGATAAAGCCCACACCGGCAAAGAAAAATCCTGCAATAGATGCCATACGCAGCGGAATTACAGAAAATCCGAGTACGCTGGACCACAGGCGGATCAATTGTCCCAGTGTATAACCGGATTCCCCGACTTCTCTTTCAAAATGTCTGATCGGAACGCTGGCAATATTCTGTGTGCAGCGCATAAACAGTCCCAACAGATACGTATAGGAGCCCTTATACTGGATCGCATAATCTCTTACAAATTTCCGAACTAAAAAATAGCTGGAAGTCCGCACATCCTTCGGTTTGTTGATCATCATATTGATCGTCAGGTCATTGAATTTACTTCCCAGATTTCGAAACCAGTTATGTTTTTTCTCCGGGTAATAGCCATAGACCAGATCATAGCCCTGATCAAAGGTCTCGAACAGCTTGCCCAGCTGAGACGGATGGGTCTGTCCATCATCATCCATTCCGATGATCACATCTCCATCTGCATGACGCAAAGCTGCCATCAGTGCATTGTGCTGACCAGAATTTCTGGCAAGATCGATGACCTTCACATCCCGATGTTCTGCTGCCATTTTCCGCAGCACCTGTATCGTCTTTCCCCCATCCGGGGAACAATCATTGACCAGTACAAATTCCACATTTGCCCTTCCAAGTCTTACCATCTCTTCTCTGGTCTGATCCACCACATGCTCAATGGTCTGATCTGAACGATAACAGGGAATAACTACCGAATAAAGCATTCTGCTCCTCTTTTCTAACTCAATTCTTTGACTGTAATATAATATCCCAGTCTGGTGGAGCTGTCAGATACATGCCCCAGATGGGACAGATCCAGCTCACTGATCCGGTAGATCTCCTCCGGATGTTCTTTCTCATACTGTTTCATCTCTTCCACATCATCCATCGTGAAGAGGAAACGTATCCGTGCTTCTTTCGGACCGGTCTTTGGCACGATCTTCGGCTCTTTGCCACATGCCACATCCACGATCATTTCCATAAAATCATAACCGGTGGACAGCGGCACCAGATCAGAACCGATACAGTCTCCGCCCATACGGGAACCGATCTCAATAATCCGCACATCCCCTTCCGGCGTGATCCGAAATTCTCCGTGAGAAGCACCGTCTGTGATCTTCAGCGCATCCAGCGCCGGATACATGACAGAACGAACCTTTTTAAGCATCTCTTCTGACAGACCACTGGGCTGTACATGTCCGGTCTCAATAAAATGCGGAGCACCTGTGGTGTATTTCTTCGTCACCGCCAGATTGGTATGTGTTCCATGATAAGAGATGGTCTCATAACTGTACTCATCTCCCTCAATATATTCTTCCACAATGGCTTTCTTTTCAAAAGACTGCTCCACTGCTTCTTTGATTGCTTCTTTCAGCTGGTCGTAAGCTGTGATCTTGGTAATCGCTCTGCTTCCGGAACGGTCTGTTGGTTTTACAATAACCGGAAGCTCCATCTCCATCAGTTCCGGTATCACCCGATCCACCTTGTAGAATTTCGGTGTGGGAAGTCCCGCTTTCAGAAAGGCGCTTCTCATAGCATATTTATTCGTGGACAGTTCAATGCATTCCGGTGTATTTCCCGGAAGTCCTAAGCCTGCTGCCACTTTGCTGACGGTAATATTCGCAAGATCCGATGCGATGGTTGCCACTGCATCCGGTTTGATCTCTCTGCATTTTTCCAGGATCTCATCGATCTCCACAATGCTGACCGGATAAAAATGATCCGCGGTCCGCTCACCGATGGAACCATCCTGCCATGCAAATACATGGGTTTCGAATCCCATCTCCTTTGCTTTCAGGATCAGCTGATTCTGAAAATCATTTGCTCCAATAATAACTATTTTTTTCATATACTGCCTCGTATTATTATTTATAGAAATTGAGCACCTGCTCTGCAATATAACGAACCTGCTCTTCTTTCAGACCATAGAACAGCGGAAGTCTTGCCAGACGCTCGCTCTCTTTGGTAGTATAGACATCTTCTCCATGGAACCGTCCAAATTTCTGTCCAGCCGGTGCGCTGTGCAGCGGAATATAATGGAAGACAGCCTGTACTTCATGCTCCTTCAGATAACTGATCAGTGCTGTTCGCTCTTCCAGATCCTTTGCTTTGATATAGAACATATGGGCATTGTGTGTACAATGCTCCGGAATATGCGGAAGCTCGATCTTACCTGCATCTGCCAGTGGCTTCAGCAGTTCATAATAGAGATTCCAGCTATTCATACGATCATCAAAGATCATATCAGCCGCATCTAACTGTGCCATCAGATAGGCAGCATTCATGTCACCCGGCAGATAGGAAGAACCTGCATCTACCCAAGTGTATTTATCGATCTGACCGCGGAAGAATTTCGCACGATTGGTTCCCTTTTCACGGATGATCTCTGCCCGCTCCACATCTTCTGGATTCTTGATCAGCAGTGCACCGCCTTCACCCATACTGTAATTCTTGGTCTCATGGAAAGATAGACATCCATAATCACCGATGGTTCCCAGAGCCTTTCCTCTATAAGTACTTAAGATTCCCTGCGCTGCATCTTCAATGACGATCAGATTATATTTTTTCGCCAGCTCCATGATCTTATCCATCTCGCAGCTCACACCGGCATAATGAACCGGCACGATCGCTTTGGTCTTCTCTGTGATGGCTGCCTCGATCTTATTTTCATCAATATTCATAGTATCTGGACGGATATCTACAAATACCGGAACTGCTCCACGAAGTACAAATGCATCTGCCGTCGATACGAAGGTATAGGATGGCATGATCACCTCATCCCCTTCTTTGATATCAGCAAGCAGTGCTGCCATCTCGGTGGCATGCGTGCAGGAAGTCGTCAGAAGCGCTTTTGACGTTCCTGTCTTCTCCTCCAGCCATGCATTGCAGCGTTTGGTAAATGGTCCATCACCACAGATCTTATGATTCTTCTCTACTGCTTCTGCCACATATTTCAGTTCAGTTCCCACATAGGGCGGTACATTAAAATCAATCATTTTCTTCTCCTTACCGACGCAGTAATACCAATCCGCGTCTCATCATCATAGGTTCATATCCTTTATTAAGAAAAGCAGTCCCGAATTCTGTATCAAGAATACTTTCATCATAATCATAACAATAGATCACTGTCGGCTGTTTTTCCGGTCTCACCTCATAATATGTGAAGATCAACGGATCTGTCTCCAGTGTTTCCCATGTAGAATAGGCTGCACACTCTGCTTCTGTATTAAGATACATCCACGGTGCAATGCCCACCACAAATAATTTATCCTCTCTGGTCAGCTGCAGGTCTTCCATATCCTGCATTACATCTTCATAAAGAAGACTGTTCTCTTCTGAGGTATGAATTCCTTTTAACGGACCTTCTTCTGCTGCCACTGTCAGCTTTGGAAGCTTCTCATCTCCCCATACATAAGTCACACGCTGCCAGATCCCGCCTGCAAACTGTACCGCAATCAGTACCGCCAGTACGGTTCCACATACAGCACTATATTTATGTGATTCTTGCATCAAAGCTGTATCATATCCATTCGGCTGCATTGCTGGCCAGCTCTCTTTAGCTGCCTGCATATGCTGTCCGATCAGCACCAGTGATGCCGCTGATGGAATCATGCAGGATGCTGACATAGTCAGGATTCCTGTATTGGTTGCAAAATGCGCCAGTAAAGTATAGAACACACCTGGCAGAAACCACCCGTAGAACACATAGCGATCTTTCTTTTCTGAGGTTACATATGCCAGCAGTCCTACAAAGGTCAGCGGAACCAGCATATAGTTGATACCGACCATCTCCCAGCAGAATCCATAATAAATAATGTATCCACCGGCTGCAACTGCCTCTGCGATCATATAAAGCGCTCCAGAGACCTGTTTTCCGGCTTTCCTGGCAATCAGATATACAACCGACAGAATAGCTGTCAGATAAACCAGCCCTGTATAATACCGATGGATCCGGATAAAGTATTTCGCCAGCTTCTCCCAGAACGACTTCTGCCGCTCTGTATCCATCACAATATATTCAAAACATTCCATGATCTCATTCAGGGTTCCTCTGGAAAATACGAACCAGATAAACACTAAAAGAATCAGAAATGCTCCTACACCCATGAAAAAATAGGTTCTGATCTTCAGCGCATCGGGAAGCCTCTGCTGACACTGCTTCCAATTATTCTTTGTGTGATGACTCCAGACTGCAGAACCCACACAGATCACTCCATACAGTAAAAACAGAATCACTACATACGGATTTGCCAGCACAGCTCCTGCGGTAAACATTCCACACAGAATACACATGGGCACAGACAGATTCTCACTGCCTGCCAATGTCACCAGCACCAACAGCACAAAGCCAAATGCCAGTGTATTATACGACATGCTGTTAATATTATACGGCGTTGTCACAAAATAGAATAATGCCGGAAGGATACGAATCCAACCGAATCGCTTCAGTCTGCAGAAACACCACACAGACACCAGTGCCTGAAATACCAGATATGCCATTCGAAAGATCAGTATAATTCCTTCGTTGGAATTATGAACCAGACGGATCAGCCAGTAGATCGGATAGGTAACCAATGCAAATAACTGCACATTATTCCACTCGTCCACCAGCATGGCATCCCCCTGGAAAAAACGATACACCGTGCTGATGTAAAAAATCTCATCATTCTTATTGAATCCAAAGAACTGTCTCCATGCAAACAGGCAGAATAAAACTGCCAGACAGACTGCATAGATTGCAGTTTCCTTTTTTATATGGATATTATGCCCCATTCAGGAAATCCTTTCCACTATTCAGTCAGCTCCAGTACCTGCTGAATTGCTTTTACACAACCCTCAATACCGATCAGACCGCTGTTCAGACACAGATCATAATTGGAAGCCATGCCCCATTCCTGATCTGTATAATATTTATAATGATTTGCACGGGCTTTATCCTTTTTCTTTAAGACTGCCGGTGCTTCCTCTCTGGTAATGTTAAAGTATTTCTCTGCACGTTCGATCTTGCTCTCATTATCTGCAAAGATGAATACATTAAGACAGTCTTCTCTCTCTCTTAAAATGTAATCTGCACATCTTCCAACGATCACACATGGTCCTTTATCAGCCAGTTCTTTGATAATACGATTCTGTGTAAAATAGATCTCATCCTGCAATGTCACACCGTTGTTGGTTGAAAATACATTATTGGCAAATGAAAGACTGCTGGCGATATTAAATAACAGACTGCCTGTCATTCTCTCACCTTTCTCAGCTACAAAACTCTGTGCAAATCCACTTTCCTTTGCAACCATATCGATCAGCTTCTCATCGTAACACGGAACACCCATTGCTTTTGCCAGGTTCTCTCCAATATATCTTCCACCACTTCCGTACTGTCTGCTAATGGTAACTATCTTTTTTTTCATATGATCCTTACCTCCCTGAGTCTAAAGATAGTTCTATTCTACCCTATTTTGCTGGTTTTGTCACCCTTTCAGCCCGTTTGTTAAGGTAAAAATAAGATTTTTGGAAATAAAAAAATCGCCACCTAACGCAATGTTAAATGGCGATTCATATTCATGAGGCATCGGGGATTCGAACCCCGGACAACTTGATTAAAAGTCAAGTGCT
>ERZ780223.4175-NODE-4175-length-9956-cov-3.043026_pt1 | contig 9956 bp, 8 predicted proteins | sample MGYA00511016_ERZ780223 | MGnify/ENA primary metagenome ERZ780223 (study PRJEB29588, sample SAMEA2159032) | human gut metagenome | biome: human gut; feature: human-associated habitat; material: faeces | place: Denmark | collected 2008/2010 ... | reverse complement strand
ATTACTGTTATAAATCGGATAAAGTGAAATTTTTAGTTATGTTTGCCGTATTCGGTATGCTCAGTGTATGTTTTTACGAACCGGCAATAGTGGTTTATATCATACTTACACTTTTCATTGTTTGGAACAACTATAAGAATAAAAAAGATTTGCTTCCGCTTGCAATAATGGCGGCACATATAGCAATTATCGGAATTTACTACATTTTAAATTCCGGTTCCGGCGAAATAGAATCGCGAGGCGGTTTCCTTGAAACAGATATATTGGAGCATACCGCACTCGTTACCGATTATACGAAAAATATATTCACCGATTTTACAAATTCAATATTCAAAAACGGTTACGATAAAGGTATTATTATCGTTTTCGGCGGTCATAAATTTATAAAAATATTACTTATCGCAATACTTTCGATTATATTCGGTGTATTTTCGGCTGTATGTATTAAAAAGCGTAAATTTTCTTGGAAAATACTTGTGCTTGGAATTGTGATGTTTTTTGGCGGACTTTCGCTAAACTACATTCTCGGTTCTGACAGAATACCGTTAAGACTTGTATTTTTCGCATATCTCGGAATAGGCATAGTAATTGATGAACTTATAGTTCTTTTACCGCTATCGTTTAGCAGAATTTTATGTGCGGTTTTACTTACAGTTTCGGCATTTTCATTTACAGTTACAGGTATCGGTGAAGTGAGCGATTATCAAAAAACCTCTGACATTGACGTCGCTCTTACATCACAGCTTATAAACCTTGACACCAAAGAGAATATCACGAATACAGACAAAAACGTATATGTATTCAGCGGTCAGCATTACTATGATGAAACAAAATGTGTAAGCTGGCTCGATCATATAAGAGGCGTCAGCGGTAATTATGCTGATTTTACAGGTTGTATGCGACATATCACCGGCGCTGCGAATACAAATAACGTTATGCCTTTCACTTACGGAGATATTCATAAACTTAAACCGTTTATTGATATTGAGGGTGTTTGCAATTTTTATAATATAGAATATGACAGAACAATCGTTCCCGTAAAACTCGTAGCGGATGGCGATAACTACATCATTAAACGCAACGATGATTCAATAGTCGGTACATTGACAAAAGTTGACGATGTTTCATATCAATTCTTCAATTAAAAAAAGCGACTGACAGTCGCTTTTTTAATACTCTCATTTTGTGCAATCCTTCGTACAGGCGACCATCGGTCACCCTAAACCTACAATATATTTTCCAACTTAAACTTATAATTTTTCGGCAAATGTTCAAACAAAAAACCAAGCACACGACAATGTGAAATTGCGTCTGTTTGCTCCCCGCCGTTAATATACCCCTCCACTTCGGATATATTCATTTCAATTTTATCAAAATCCTCGTGATTGCCTGTTGCGGCAAGTACAGTACGATTTTCGTCAAGATACTGTACAAGTTTTTCGATTTCATCACCGGCACTTTCATAATCGCCGTCATACAAAAACGCCATAACTCTGTCATTAATCTCCCCCAACTCTCTCGACACTTTATCAATATGGTTTGTATATGCAACACTCCCTGCCACAATAACCGCCGCAATAACCGCTGACGCTATAACTCCTTTCATTTTCTCCATTCCCCTTTTAACTGTATAAATAATTCGTCCTCTGCGTCAAGTGACGCAACAAATATCTCTTTTACATCTTTAATATTACGTTTTTTCAATTCCTTTGTAAGCCAAATGTGGTCTTTTTTCGCGCGAGTCAATTCACCCTCATTAAGTGTTCCGTCCGACACGATAACACAAGGCAATCCGTCGTGACGAACATTTTCAAGCTGTAAATCCTCCACCGTCACAGGTCTTGCCTTATCTTTCGGTATAACGCTCAATTTACCGCTTGTTTCCAAAACCGCCACCGCCACATCGGATATATCATGACAACCGTTAAGGCGAAGTTCCTCAAGCAAATCATTAATATTGAACCGAAGTTTTTTTAACTCGGCTTCATTTATGCACCCGTCATACACGACAATACTCGGCTCACCGCTCAAAAACTTGCGAATATTTTTACTTTTAAGGCTCAAATATGACATCATAACTTCTGCAACAATCAAAGTCAGCACAGGAATAATCCCCGTCAAAAGCGGTATATCAATAGCCTGCATAGGCACAGACGCCAAATCGGAAATCATTATAGCGACAACAAGCTCCGACGGCTGCAACTCCCCAAGCTGTCTTTTACCCATTATACGCATAGCGGCAATAACCATACCGTACAAAATCAAAGTTCTAATAACAAGTATAAGCATATTTCACCTCAGACATTTTCTTTTGTGTATTATTCTCTTTAAACACAATATTTATGTATTTCACTTTACTTTCACGTGTTAAAGTGGTATAATTAAAGTATATTTTGTAATGCACACTATCGGCTCGCAGATATATGTGCATTAGTGATTTATTGTGAGCAGAAAGGTTACTGATAACAAATGAAAGAAATAAATGACGAACGAATTGACACGCTTTTCAAAGCAGTTCTTGAATTAAAAACCGTTGATGAATGCAGAAGATTTTTTACTGATTTATGCACTATTTCGGAACTTAAATCAATGAGTCAGCGTATGGAAGTCGCACTTATGCTTAAAGACAAAAATGTCTATACGGACATTGCCGCAAAAACAGGTGCGTCAACCGCAACAATCAGTCGCGTAAACAGATGTATAAATTACGGCTCAGACGGCTACAATTTAGTAATTGACAGAATGGAGAATAAAGATGAATAGCTATACCGATTTCGCCTATATTTACGATTCGCTTATGCACAAGGATATTGATTATGAAAAATGGGCGGACTATATAGAAAATCTTTTTATTATGTATGACGTAAACCCCGACCTTGTATGCGACCTCGCATGCGGTACGGGCAATATAACAATACCTCTTGCCAAACGCGGATACGATATGACAGGCGTTGATATTTCGGAGGATATGCTTAACATTGCCCGTGAAAAAGCCGACGGACTTGACATACTTTTTCTGAACCAAAGCATGACCGATCTTGACCTTTTCGGCACAATGGGTGCGTTTCTATGCATGATTGACGGTATAAATTACGTTCTTCCGCCGAAATCGTTATTAACTCTTTTTACCAAAATCAAAACTTGCTTTATCGATCCCGACGGTCTTTTTATATTCGATATAAGCACAGAATATAAGTTAAAAAACGTGATAGGCTCAAACACATTTGTGCACAGCGATAAAAACATATTTTATACCTGGCAAAATCGCTTTATCGAAAAACGCAAATTATCCGATATGTTCCTTACTTTCTTTGTAAAGCAAGGCAAAAAATACAGCCGTTTTGAAGAACGTCATCTGCAAAGAGCATATTCGGTAAATGAACTTAGATTACTTCTCAAAAAAGCCGGTTTTAAGACTGTCGATACATATGACGAACTGTCGTTTGACAAACCGAAAAAAGACAGCGAACGCATAGTGTTCGTGTGTCGTTAAATACTGAATATTTATAGGATTTTCCTTGATTTTAAGCCCAATTTGTGGTATAATAAATAAGTTAAAAGTATTAAATTTTGTACTTGGAATTTACATTTCAAGTCTGAAAATTAGGAGGAAATTATGGCAAAAAAGTCCAAAGAATTGAAACTGGATATGGACGCAATCAATAACCAACATATTATTGATGTTGACCTTAACAGTGAAATGAAAAAAGCTTATATTGATTATGCTATGAGCGTTATAGTAAGCCGTGCCCTTCCTGACGTTCGTGACGGTATGAAACCTGTTCACAGACGTATATTATATGATATGTATGAGGCAAACCTATTATACGAAAATGATTTTAAAAAGTCTGCCGCAACTGTCGGTGACGTGCTTGCTAAATATCACCCTCACGGTGATGCGTCCGTATATGACGCAATGGTACGTTTGGCACAGGATTTCTCACTTAGATATCCGCTTGTACAAGGTAAAGGTAACTTCGGTTCTGTCGACGGTGACCCGCCTGCAGCTTACCGTTATACCGAGGCGAAAATGTCTAAAATATCGGCACTTATGCTTACCGATATTGAGAAAAATACGGTTGACTATGTACCTAACTATGATGACAAATTAAAAGAGCCTGACGTTCTTCCGTCAAGATTTCCGAATTTGCTTGTAAACGGCTCTGCCGGTATCGCAGTCGGTATGGCGACAAATATTCCGCCACACAATCTTACAGAAGTTGTTGACGGTATAATCGCAGTTATAGACGACCCTATGATAACAACCGAGGAACTTATGACTCATATTCAAGGTCCCGATTTCCCAACCGGCGGCGTTATTATGGGCAAAAGCGGTATAAGAAACGCTTATACAACAGGTCGCGGAAAAATTATTCTTCGTGCGAAAGCAGAAATAGAAGAACACAATGACCGAAACAGAATTGTTGTCACAGAAATACCTTATCAAGTAAACAAAGCAAAGCTTGAAAAGCATATTAACGAACTTGTTCGTGACGGCAAGATTGACGGTATTTCATCAACTCGTGACGAATCTACCGAACATATTCGTCTTGTTATCGAACTTAAACGTGACGCAAACCCTAACGTTGTACTTAACAATCTGTTCAAGTATACACAAATGCAGGATACTTTCGGCATCATCTTGCTTGCACTTGTAGACAAACAGCCGAAAATTCTTACACTTCGTGAGATGATTGACTACTACATCGCCCACCAGGAAGATGTTATTTCAAGACGTACACAGTTTGAACTTGACAAAGCACTTGACCGTGCACATATCTTAGAGGGTTACAAAATTGTTATAGACAACGTTGACGAAGTAATCAAAATAATCCGTGCATCAAAGAGTATTCCTGACGCAAAGCAAACCTTGTGCGAACGTTTCTCACTTACAGACGCACAGTCAGACGCAATCGTAAAAATGCAGCTCGGTCGTTTGTCCGGTATGGAACGTGACAAGATTGAGGAAGAATATCAAGCACTTGTTGTAAAAATCGAAGACTTACGTTCAATTCTTGCAGAGGAAAGCAAAGTTCTTGAAATAATTAAGAACGACCTTACCGATATTAAGAATAAGTACGGCGATGAAAGAAGAACTGAAATATCAATGGTTACAACTGAAATTGATATTGACGACCTTATCGACGAAGAAGATATTGTCGTTACAGTTACTCATAAAGGTTACACAAAACGTCTGCCTGTCGATACTTATAAATCACAAAGACGCGGAGGTCGCGGTATTTCAGGTCTTACAACTCGTGAAGAGGACTTCGTTGAACACCTGTTTACAACCACAACGCACCACACATTGTTGTTCTTTACAACTCACGGTGTTGTGTACAAGCTGAAAGGTTATCAAATACCTGAGGCAAGCAGACAGGCAAAGGGTACGGCGATTGTAAACCTACTTCCGCTTGAAAATGATGAAAAGATTTCCGCAATGATTCCTATTAAGGACTTCGAGGACGGCAAATACCTTACATTCATCACCAAAAACGGTATTGTCAAAAAGACAAACGTTATGGATTACTCAAAAATCCGTAACGGCGGACTTCGTGCGATTGACCTTGACGAAAACGATGAACTTATCAGAGTTAAACTTACAGACAATACTCAAGATATTATTATTGCTACACATGACGGTTATGCAATCCGGTTTAACGAAACTGAGGTACGTTCAACAGGCCGTACAACAAGAGGTGTTATGGGTATTCGACTTCACGACGGCGACTATGTTATCGGTGCGTCTGTTGCACTGCCCGACAGCCAGCTTCTTACTGTCACAGAAAACGGTTACGGCAAGAAAACACCGCTTGATGAGTATCGTATTCAGTCAAGAGGCGGTAAAGGTATTTTCACTTATCGTATTACCGAGAAAACAGGCAAACTTGCCGGTATGAAAACTGTCACAGATAATGACGATATTATTCTTATCACATCTGACGGTGTTATTATAAGAATGCACACAGATGAAATTTCTTCATACAGCCGTCAAACTCAGGGTGTAAGAGTTATGCGTCTTGACGACGGTGTAAGTGTTATGAGTATTGCACGAACAGAACGTGAAGAAGAAACTGATGAAGAAGCAGAAAATTCTGAAGAAGTCATTGCTGATGATACAACCGAAACTCAAATTGCTGACGAAAGCGAAACAGAAGGAGATGTCGAGTAATTATGAAAAAATCAATTAGTGTTATAGCTATAATTCTATCAATGGTAATGGTGCTTGCGTCATGCGGCACAAACCAAAATAGCAAAGATGAAGAGCCCGTTTCAACACCTGATCCGGAACTTGTAAAAAACACAGTCAACGCCACAATAGAACTTGAAGACGGTGACGAAATTATGCTTGAATTATATCCGGACCTTGCACCTGATACGGTTGAAAACTTCGTTGAACTTGCAGAAGACGGTTTTTATGACGGCACAATATTCCACAGAGTTATTGAAGATTTTATGATTCAAGGCGGCGGCTATGACGAAAATCTGAAAGAGCAAAAAACTGAGTCTATCAAAGGTGAATTTGCAAAGAACGGTTTTGAAAACACACTTTCTCACACCAGAGGTGTAATTTCAATGGCAAGAGCACAGGATTATGACAGTGCAACAAGCCAATTCTTTATCGTTCAAAAAGATGCGACTTACCTTGACGGTCAATATGCCGCTTTCGGCAGAGTTACAGAGGGTATGGATATAGTTGATGAAATCGCATCTGTAAAAACAGGTACGGTTGCCTCATCAAATATGGAGGACGTCCCTATCGAGCCTATCGTGATTGACACAATCACCATTGACACATCTGTATCAAGCGGTAAATCAAGCAAAACAAAGGCTACTTCAAAGCCGTCAAAAGATAAAGACACAGACAAAAACTCAAAAGATACTGATGACGAAGACGAAGATACATCATCATCAAAGTCATCTAAATCACCATCAAAATCAACAACTGCTCCGAAATCAACACCTAAGTCAAACTCAAGTTCAAAATCGAGCAGTTCAAATTCTTCATCAAGCAGTAAATCAAACAGTTCAAATGATGATGAATTAAGTGAAGATGAACTTAATGACATTCTTCCATTCTTACAGTCAGACTCAACAGAGTCAAATTCTTAAAAAGCAAGGAGATAAATTATGAATATTGAAATCGAAATGGAAAACGGCGGAATTATAAAAGCAGAGCTTTATCCGGACGTTGCACCAATCACAGTAGAAAACTTTGTTTCACTAATCGAAAGAAACTTCTTTGACGGTCTTATTTTCCACCGTGTAATTCCGGGATTTATGATTCAAGGCGGCGGTTTTACGGCAGACGGTCAGCACAAAGAAACAGATTCAATCAAGGGCGAATTTGACGGTAACGGTGTTACAAATCCATTAAAGCATACAAGAGGTGTGCTTTCAATGGCAAGAACAATGTTCCCGAACAGTGCGTCAAGCCAGTTCTTCATTATGCACGAGGATGCACCTCACCTTGACGGTCAGTATGCCGCTTTTGGTAAACTTGTTGAAGGTGAAGATGTATTAGACAGCATTGCTTCAATTGATACTGACTGGAGTGACAGACCTAGAACTCCTCAGGTTATGAAGACTGTTACTGTTGATACTTTTGGTGTAGATTACGCTGAACCAGAAACACTGTAATAGTATAATAAAAGCCCGGTATGCTTAATCACAATCATAAATATGATTGCTTTAATCATACCGGGCTTATTTTAAAATCCGACCTATATAAAAAATTTACATAACCTTATTTTATCCTATAGGTCTTATACACTTTTTAAATATATATCTTCTTAGAAGTGTCCGCCTGAACTTCCAGAGTTACCACCGCCAGAGCTTCCACCACTTGAACTGCTCTTTTCAATATGTCTTTTAGTAATTGTTGTATTGATAAATACATCTCTTCTGTCATTCATCTTATATCCGTGGTTCTTAGTATATTCTGTACTATTCACTGTCATCTTTGACCTGGCACTGCTCATCATTGCCAATACTGCAATAACTGCTACCACAAGTGAGATTAAAATCTTAACTGGCATATAATATGTAAGTCTTGATAACATATTTACATTAAGCTTTCTCTCAATTCCGTTTATGTATTTCTTACAGCCTGCATAATAATCGCCTTCAACAAGCTTATCCTCCGCACTTTCCCTGATTGAATCCAGACTTGACTGTGAAATGCTGCTCCTTGCTCTTCCTGATGTTACAATTCTGTCTGCTCTTGAAGTCATATCTATTCCATATACAACAGCCTCGCAGTCAGTTCCTGTTTCCTCATAACCATACTGTTCTTCAAGTATTGAACGAAGATAATTATCCATAGGACTATAATCTAAATTCTTGTTCATAGTTATGATAACAATATCAAGCTGACAGTTCTTAGATGCCTTCCTGCACATATCTGTAAGCTTCTGTTCTTCCTCACTTGTCAGAATTCCAGCATCATCTATTACATAGGTCTTATTATCTGTACCCGCATACGCGCTCTGTGTTCCTGTTAATACAAACATCATAACCATAACAGCTAATACTGCCATTACAGCCACTTTTAACCAGTTAAAATGTCTTTTTAAATCTACACACATCATATAAACAACAGCCCTCCTATCATTGTAATAATAAGTGTAAGCACAAAAATTCCAATACCATATGTAACGGCTTTTCCTGCACTTATAGGTCTGTCTGCCACTATTTTACCAGTCTGTCCATTAAGATAAAAATGGAATTCCTTATTATTGTATCTGAAATTGAGCATCCACACTGGCAAAAGTGCATATTCGCTGCCCCTGCCATTCATACTTATGCTGTTATTCCTTACTATGACACTTGAATAACCAGTAATTGAATCCCTTGCAATCTGTGTTATGTATGAGTCTGCTCTCTTCTTGGCACGACTCTGTATTTCATCAGCTGTATAATTATATTTTTCTGAAAGATAACCAGATAAGTATGGCATTGCAAAATCTGTAATCTCGCTGTAATTATAAGGCTCTAACATATCCATCTGTTCATCTGGCATTTTCTCTGAAGCATCGGCCGGAATTCTCTGAAATTCTGCTGATACATCTCTATACACATCAAAATGGTCTGTATATGTATATTCTGTATCGCCACGTCTTGTCGTTCTTACCTTATTAGCATTGGCACTCATCATAGTTCTTGCTGAATAATCATACAGCCAGAATGGGACATACACACCACTAATCTTCTCAATTGTACTTTTTCTTGATAATTCCTTTGGTGTAAGCATTCCTTTTTTCAGCCATTTCTTATATATATCTACCGCCTGATCTTTGTTAATCTTAAATGGAATTATTGACTTTGGCCTGAAGCTTCCTTTAAGTCTGTCCTCAACCAATGTGGGATTACCACAATATGAACAAAATGTAGCTGATGTATATTCATCTGCAACAAGTTCTGCTCCACAGCTCTGGCAATGATATATCTTCATATTATTATCGGTATCATTATCCTGTTCACTGTTATTAAATCCGTAATCACTATTATCTGATGTACTTCCACTTACTTCTTCCATTAAAGAAGCATATTCATCTTCATATGTCTTAACATCTATACTTGTACCACACCTCTTACATTCAAGCTTCTGCAATTCACTTGAGAATTCCATTGCCGCTCCACAATTAGGACACTTGTATATAATTGGCATATCTTACCTCCATTAATTTATGTAATATTATATATGTTCATAATTTGTTCATATTGCATTCAATAAGTTTTAACATTATGAACATTCTTTCTGCTGTCCTTTTGTTGGCAGGCTATGTTCTTGCTGCATTTGCAATTCAAGATAAGAAGAATACAAGCAAATATGTAATTGTGAGTGTAGTTTTATTTTTGATTGGGAATATTGCAAATCAAATTGCGTTTCTTACGGATAAACTTAGTATAATTTGGGCGCTAAAAGATTTTGTTTCTGTAGCCAGCCCCATTCT
>ERZ780223.4156-NODE-4156-length-9994-cov-4.169132_pt1 | contig 9994 bp, 7 predicted proteins | sample MGYA00511016_ERZ780223 | MGnify/ENA primary metagenome ERZ780223 (study PRJEB29588, sample SAMEA2159032) | human gut metagenome | biome: human gut; feature: human-associated habitat; material: faeces | place: Denmark | collected 2008/2010 ... | reverse complement strand
GTGGCAGGTATCGCGGTTGGTGCAGCGATCGGCGCCATCAACGGTTACTTCTATGTATACCGCAAGATTAAATCCTTCATCGTTACGATTTGTACGATGTTCTTATTCCGTGGATTTATCAAATATCTGACGACCAACGCGCCGGTAGCCGGCTCTGCGATGTTAATCAACTTCGACAGCACTGAATTAAAGCTGGCTTGTACGTTGGCGGTCCTGATTATCGGATTTGTTTTATTCCGCTTTACCAAGTTTGGTACTTATTTAAAGGCGATCGGAGCAGGTGAGAAAGCAGCGATGTTCTCCGGCATCCGTACCGACCGCATGAAGTTCCTTATCTACACACTGGCAGGTGCGATCACAGGATTTGCCGCATTTATCAATGTTATCAAGGTTGGTTCGGTTACTTCTTCCGGTGGTAACCAGCTTGAGACCCAGATCCTGATTGCACTGGTACTGGGCGGTATGCCGATTTCCGGTGGTGCGAAGGTACGTTTTGAGAATATCATCGTTGGTTCTCTTCTGTACATCGTCCTGAACAGTGGTCTGACGATGATGGGCTTTACCACACAGATGATGCAGCTCATCCAGGGTGTTGTATTCCTGATATTCGTAGCTGTATTCGCAGACCGCCAGTCCCTGCAGGTTATCAAATAGGACAGACAAAAGCGACATCTGGAGGTTACAGTATGAGGGAGAACAGCAGCCGGAATCAGGATGGACTTAAATATCAGAAGCTCTACAACTGGGGTCGGACGCTGATTATGAGCGGGGTGCTCCGGAATATGGACAAGTTTCCGTCCGAGCACATGCTCCAGAATAAATTTGGATACTCCCGCCAGACGGTCCGCAATGCGCTCGACCGCCTGGAGCAGGACGGGCTGATTGCCCGGGTCAAGGGAAGCGGCACTTACGTTTCCTACGCGCCGGAGAAGAATAAGGAAGAACGTCCCCGCATCGGACTGATTCTCAGTTATTTTTCAGATTACCTGTTTCCGCAGGTGTATGAGGGAATCGAGTCCGTCCTGCGGGAGGAAGGCTATGAGATCAGTGTTTCAGTCACGCGCAACCGCTTAAATGACGAGGCTCTGTATCTCAAGGGGATGCTGGGGCGCAATGTGTCTGGACTCATCATCGAGGGGACGCGTTCCAGTTTCCCGAATCCGAATCTGCGGCTTTACAAGGAGATACGGCGGAGAAATATTCCGACGCTGTTTATTCACAATCATTACCAGAATGAGACGTTTGACAGCGTGGAGATGTCGGATGCGCGCGCGGGTTATGAGCTGACGCGGATTCTGATACAGAACGGACATACCCGGATCGGCGGTATTTTCAAATACGATGACTGGCAGGGGATCGAGCGTTACCGCGGCTTTATTGAGTGCCTGTCGGATTTCGGGATCGATTTCCAGGAGGACTGGATCCGCTGGTATTCGACCCGGGATATGGAAGAGAAATTAAGCAAAAAAGGACTCCAGCGGATGTACCGCCGGACGAAGGACTGTACCGCGATGATCCTCTACAACGACGAGGTGGCAGGCAGCTATATGGATTTTTTAAAGGATCGCGGGCTGCGTGTGCCGGAAGATATTTCCCTGGTATCGTTTGATGATGCCGGACCGGCACAGGAGGGGGATCTCACGATCCTGTCCGTGATTCATCCCAAGTACAATCTTGGGCGGCTGACAGCGCGCAATCTTCTGCGGATGATAGAGGATCCGGACTGGCAGGAAAAGAAGTATTCGTACCGGTTTCCAGTGATGTTTAACAACGGAAATTCGGTTCGGGATATACATTGAAAATGACAAGGAGGCAGATTAAAATGAAAAAGTTATACTTTATTGTGGGTTCCCAGGACTTATACGGAGAGGAATGCCTGAAACAGGTTGCAGAAGACAGCCGTCAGATGGTTGCATTCTTAAACGAAAAAGTGGGCGATCTGGCAGAGATCGAACTTCTTCCAACCGTAGAGACTTCTGAAATCTGTATTCAGGATATGCGGAAAGCTTCGAATGATGATGACTGTGTCGGCGTTATCACATGGATGCACACCTTCTCCCCTGCAAAAATGTGGATCAAGGGTCTGCAGGAATTAAGAAAACCGCTGCTTCATTTACATACACAGGCAAATGAGAAACTTCCGTATGATGAGATCGACATGGATTTCATGAACCTGAACCAGTCCGCACATGGCGACCGTGAGTACGGCTTCATCGTTGCCAGAATGGGGATTCCGCATGAGGTTGTAGCTGGATATTACAAACATGATGATGTGGTAGCAAAGATCCGCCAGTTTGCATCCGTTGCAAAGGCTATCTCCTACTCTAAGTCCTTAAAGGTAGCTTCCTTCGGCAACAACATGCGCGAGGTGGCGGTTACCGACGGCGACCGCGTAGAGAGCCAGATCAAATACGGCTGGGAGTGCAACTACTATGCACTGGGCGATCTGGTTGACATCATCAACCAGGTAACCGAGGAAGAGATCGATGCGAAGATGAAAGAGTATACGGATAAGTATACAATGAAGACCGACCGCATTGATTCTGTCCGCGAGCAGGCTAAATACGAAGTGGGCCTGGAGAAATTCCTCTCCACGAACGGAATCGGTGCATTTGCAGACACCTTCCAGGATCTGCACGGCTTAAAGCAGCTTCCGGGTATCGCAGCACAGAACCTGATGGGCAAAGGCATCGGCTTTGGTCCGGAGGGTGATTACAAGATTTCCGCTCTGTCTGCAGTCCTGATGAAGATGTCCGAGGGCAAAGAGGGCGCAACCGGCTTTATCGAGGATTACACCTACGATCTGACTCCGGGACAGGAGTTAGAGTTAGCTTCCCATATGCTGGAGGTTCCGCCGGCATTTGCAGCAACCAAACCGGAGATCGATGTAATTCCGCTGGGTATCGGCGGCAAGGAAGATCCGGCAAGACTGATTTTCGACGGCGTGACCGGCGATGGTATCCAGGTAACGATGGTAGATATGGGCGATCATTTCCGCATCATCTGTGCAGATATCGAGCTTGTAAAACAGCCGAAACCGATGCCAAAACTTCCGGTAGCGAGAATTATGTACCGTCATAAACCGAACTTCCAGATCGGTACGGCTGCATGGTGCTACGCAGGCGGCGCTCATCACTCCGTTGTATCTACCGCTCTGACGAGAGATGACATCGCTATGTTCGCGCGTCTGACCGGTACCGAGTTAATTACAATCGGCGAAGATACGACAGAGGCTGATTTACAGAAATTCTTTATGAAATAATAGGGCGTTTGAAAGATAAAAATTTTTGAAAAAGACGTAACTGCATAAGTTTTTGCCACAACTGTGAAAATAGAATAGTTATGAATGACGGGGCGTGCCGCAGCCAAGGGGATGAAAATTCCGGCGGCGGTGCGCTTTTTGCTACAATGAGGAGGATGGATATGGGCCGCAGTGCGGAAGAGATCAAGAAAGACATAGAGAGCGGAAATACAGCGCTCGGAATTGAATTTGGTTCGACCCGAATCAAGGCAGTCTTGACGGACGGCACGACCGCGCCGATCGCGCAGGGGAGCTATGAGTGGGAAAACCGTCTGGAAAATGGTATCTGGACCTATTCCCTGGAAGATATCTGGAAAGGCTTAAAGGACTGCTACGCGGATCTGGCTGCCGATGTGAAGAAACAATACGGTTTAACGCTTAAAAAGGTTGGTGCGATGGGCGTCAGCGCCATGATGCACGGCTATATGGCATTTGATGCGGACGAAAAATTGCTCGTTCCGTTCCGTACCTGGAGAAATACGATGACCGCCGAGGCCGCAAGACGCCTGACGGATTTGTTTAACTACAATATCCCGCAGAGATGGAGTATTGCACACCTGTATCAGGCGGTGATCAACGGCGAGGAGCATGTATCCCGCGTGCATTTTCTGACTACCTTAGCCGGATATGTACATTGGAAATTGACCGGTAAGCAGGTACTTGGCGTCGGCGATGCTTCGGGTATGTTCCCGATCGACCCGGCAACCGGACAGTATGATGCTGAAATGCTGGATAAGTTCGAAGAAATGATGGTTCCAAAGGGATATCCGTGGAAGCTGCGCGACCTTCTGCCGGAGGTTCTGAGCGCTGGCGATGAGGCGGGAATGCTGACTGAGGAAGGCGCGAAGCTGCTGGATGAGAGCGGCAATCTGGAAGCTGGCATTCCGCTGTGCCCGCCGGAGGGCGATGCAGGAACCGGCATGACTGCAACCAATAGTGTGGCAGTCCGCACCGGTAACGTATCTGCCGGAACTTCCGTATTTGCAATGGTTGTTCTGGAAAAGACTCTGGAGACGGTTCACCAGGAGATTGACATGGTAACTACGCCGGACGGTCATCTGGTCGGCATGGTTCACTGCAACAACTGTACCTCCGATCTGAATGCCTGGGTAGGTCTGTTTGAAGAGTTCTATGAGCTGATGGGTCAGAAAACAGACCGCAACACCCTGTTTGGAACCCTGTACCGCAAGGCGCTTGAGGGCGATGAGGACTGCGGCGGACTGATGTCCTACTGCTACCTCTCCGGCGAGCCGATCACCGACTTCGAGGAGGGACGCCCGCTGTTTATGCGCCGTCCGGACAGCAAGCTGGGACTGGCAAACTTCATGCGTACCCATTTATACAGTTCCCTGGCAACCCTGAAATATGGTCTGGACATTCTGTTCAAGGAAGAGCACGTGACACTGGATAAACTGATGGGCCACGGCGGATTCTTCAAGACGAAGGGCGTTGGACAGCGTATCATGGCGGCAGCAGCTGACGTGCCGGTATCCGTTATGGAGACAGCCGGTGAGGGCGGTGCCTGGGGTATCGCGGTTCTGGCGGCGTACCGCAAAGATAAGAAGCCGGGACAGAGCTTGTCCGATTACTTAAATGAGCAGGTATTTGCAGATGCAAAGGCGGAGACGATGGAGCCGGATGCAAAGGATGTCGAGGGCTTCAATGCGTTTATGACAAGCTATATCAATGGTCTGGCTGCCGAGAGAGGCGCCGTAGAAGGAAGGTTTTAATCGATGCTGGAAGAATTAAAAAAAGAAGTATACGAAGCTAATATGCTGCTTCCGAAATACGGTCTGGTTACCTTTACCTGGGGCAATGTTTCCGGGATTGACCGCGAGAAGGGGCTGTTTGTCATTAAACCGTCTGGCGTGGACTATGACAAATTGACGCCAGATGATATGGTTGTCATGGATCTGGAAGGAAACCGCGTTGAGGGAACGCTGAATCCGTCCTCTGATACAAAAACCCACCTGATTCTTTATAACCGTTTTCCGAAGATCGGCGGCGTGGTTCACACGCACAGCCCGTGGGCGACTTCCTGGGCGCAGGCGGGACGCGACATTCCGTGCTACGGAACGACCCATGCAGATTATATTTATGGTTCTGTTCCATGCGCGAGAAACTTAAATGAGGAAGAATTAAAGAATTATGAGTGGAACACAGGCGTGCTGATTGCAGATTTGTTTGAGGAGAGGAAGCTCGACCCGATGGCGGTGCCATGTGTGCTCTGCAAGAACCATGGACCGTTTACCTGGGGCAAGGATGCGCATGAGGCGGTTCACAATGCGGTTGTACTCGAGGAGGTTGCCAAGATGGCGGCGCGCTGCGAGATGATCAATCCGGATGTGAAGGAAGCGCCGCAGTGCCTGCAGGATAAACATTATCTGCGCAAGCATGGCCCGGGCGCTTATTATGGACAGCGGTAATGCTATAAGAATTATGATGCGTCAGTCTTCCTCGTCGTTGCAGGGAAGACCGCTGTGATAAGAATAATTTCCAAGTTCGTCCAGTATCCGGTCAAAGGATGCTGGGCGAATATTATTTTCTTCCATCAAAGTGTTGATCATATAGTAGATGGTGGCATGTTTTGCAAGGCACTGGCGGAACAGATCCGGGAAAGAGGTCTGGGAAGCAATGCTCTTGTCCCAGGGATTGCACCAGGTCTCATGGCGCAGGTTCAGGCTCCATACAGGGTCTTCTACCACATCGGTTACCATTTTACTGGAAGCTAAAGGATTTCTTAAAAACAGGGACTCTACGTATTCGATCCAGTTCTTTTTCTGGCTGTTTGGGTCGGAAAGTGTCCGGCAGCCCAGACGCAGGGCAAGGATAGAACGGTGGATCATTCCCGGGGATACCTGATAATGATTTTTGCTGCTTAAAGGATAGAAGGCGTCATTTAAGCAGGAGGAGAGGAAACGGGAGATAAACTGTGTTTCCATGCCATTTAAACAGATGGTAGCCGCCTGGTTGAACTGGGACGGCTTTTTCTTTTTGTATTTCATCAATAACAGGGCATCAATGTCATTTTCCAGCTTGGCATGTAAACCGTGACAGGCGGCTGTTGGATGCTCCGCGTCATAGTGGATGCGGCCATATACATAAGGGTGGCAGATAGAGTCGCCAATATAATGGCTGATGAAACCGCATAAGAAAGCAAGGCCTTCCTCACGCTGCTGCCGGGACTCAATTTTTGAAAGACGGGTGAATGCGCAGCGGAAAAAGTCATTTACATGGTGTTCATGCATATAGGAGCCTACGTTGCGGTGATCCCTGTGGCGCAAAACAGGCAGATTATAAAAAAACATATCCGGTCCCTGAAGACCAAGCTGGTAGAGCCAGCGGTATTTTGCAATGATGAATTTTAAGTTGTTCTGAGGCATGTCATTGTATGCCTTCATACCGAGAATGTAGTGGGTGGTGAAGCCGGGCATGGTTGTGGGGCCTCCTTTCGGGTGTTGATGGCGTTGTGGGGCCACGCAGGTTCCTGCGCTCTTTACATTATACCATATTTTTGTGGATAAAGCAGGCATAGAAGGGAAAAACAGTGCATAAAAACCTCATAAGAAGGTTGCAGTGAGGCATAAATAAGGCGCATATGAAAGTTCTGGAAATGGTGCATGGGATCATATGGGGGCCGTGGACGGTGGGGGTGTTTCTGGTTGTGGGACTGGTGTTATCGGTGCGCTGCCGTTTCTTTCAGATCCGGGGATTTCGATATTGGTGGAAGGCAACTGCCGGAAGCTTATGGGGAGAGGAACGTGAGGGCGATGAAAGTACAGGTGCTGCCGGGGCCCACCATGGAATTACACAGTTCCAGTCGGTCTGTACCGCCCTTGCAGCAACGGTGGGGACCGGTAATATTGCAGGTGTGGCAGGCGCTCTTGTATCCGGTGGTCCGGGAGCCGTGTTCTGGATGTGGATCTCCGCACTGATCGGTATGACCACTGCTTATGGGGAAACCTATCTGGGAGTCCGGTACCGTTTTAAGAACAACAGGGGAAAATGGATCTGCGGCCCCTTTGTCTATATGAAAAAAGGGCTGGGTATCCCTTTTATGGCAGCATGTTACAGCTTTTTCTGCTTTCTGTGTGCCCTTGGAATGGGAAGTATGGTACAGGCAAATTCAGCAGCAGAGACACTGGAATTTACCTGGGGGATCCCGTCGGTGTTAGGAAGCGGTATTCTGGCGCTGCTTACGGGAGCCGTTATCTTAGGTGGGATAAAACGGATCGGCAAAGCAGCAGAATACCTGTTGCCTCTGGCTTCCGGGATCTATATTTTATTTTCCCTGCTGGTACTTTTATTATGCGCAGACCGTATACCAGATGCATTTTTAAGGATCTTTCAGTCTGCTTTTGGGATCCGGCAGGTTTCAGGCGGCATAGCGGGCTTTGGCATCAGTAAAAGTATCCGTTATGGTATATCCAGAGGCGTTTTTTCCAATGAGGCAGGGCTTGGCACTTTGGCAGTCCTTCATGGACCGGCAGAACATACAACACCAGAAGAACAGGGAATGTGGGCTATGTTTGAGGTGTTTTTTGATACGGTAGTTTTGTGCAGCCTTACAGCACTGGTCATCTTGTGTACCACACAGGGAGATACGGAAACACTTTCTCTTACAGGAGCGGCCCTGGCTGCTGCCTGTTTTTCTGCAAAACTGGGAGTCATAGGAGAATGGTTTATCAGTATTTCCATGGTGGTATTTGCTTTTGCCACTGTGATCGCATGGTATTACCTGGGACAGCAGGCAATAGAAGATCTGTCTCTTTTTTCCAGGATCTATCCGGTCTTATTTTTAGGAGCAGTATTTGCAGGAGGCTGTATCAGGCTGGAAGCAGTATGGATGCTGTCGGATCTGTGGAATGGACTGATGGCATTTTTTAATCTGACGGCTCTTTTATTTTTAACAGGGGAAGTTGAATATCCGGATCGGTATATTTAGGAAGAGCAGACTAGAAAAAGCACCTCGTTTTGAGGTGCCTTTTCCGGAAAAAAGTATTATTAAAAGGGAGGAGAGCTGATAAAATCTTACCAGCTCGAGTATTATGAAAAAAATCTTGTAAGCTTAGTTAGGTATTAAAAATTTTCAGGAGATGAGGTTTTTGTTTGTTTTCTCTGTCTCTCATCTATGACTAAAGTATAAAAAGAAAAGATGAAGAAATCGTGTTCATTGTGTAACACTTTTTTGAATGATTTATGAACGAAATGTGAATGATACAAGTGTCAAAAGCACGTAGCAATCCGGTATCATAAATGAGAATTTCAGGAGCGTTGACAACGTTACCTGATTAGCCTATAATTTGTCCAAAAGAAAAACAAGTGGCGCAGTATGAATGTTAAATCCCGAATGATAAAGGAGTTTTTCACAAATGACCTTAATGCAGATGAAATATGCCATTGCAGTGGCAGATACCAAATCCATGAACGAAGCGGCCCGCAGCCTGTTTATCACACAGCCAAGTCTTTCCGCGTCTATTAAAGAGCTGGAAAATGAGATTGGCGTGGAGCTTTTTAAGCGTACCAACCGTGGTATTACTGTGACGCCGGAAGGAGAGGAATTTTTAGGCTATGCCAGACAGGTGGTGGAACAGTACCGCCTGATCGAGTCCAAGTACATTGAAAAAGAAAATGTGCGCAAGAAGTTCAGTGTGTCCATGCAGCATTATTCCTTTGCTGTCCAGGCCTTTGTGGAAATGGTGCGCCAGTTTGGAATGGACAAGTATGAATTTGCAGTTCATGAGACCAAGACCTACGAAGTGATCGAAGATGTGAAGAACTTTAAAAGTGAGATCGGCATTTTATATCTTAATGATTTTAACAGCAAGGTGCTGACAAAGCTGTTTACAGAGTTCGGGCTGGAATTTCACAGGCTTCTGGATTGCGGGATCTATGCCTATATGTGGAAGGGAAATCCACTGGCATCCAGAGAGTCTGTTACTATGGATGATCTGCAGCCCTATCCATGTCTGGCGTTTGAGCAGGGAAACAATAATTCCTTCTATTTTGCAGAAGAAGTCCTTTCTACTTATGAATATAAGCAGCTGATCCGTGCCAATGACCGTGCAACCATGTTAAACCTGATGAAAGGCTTAAATGGCTATACTCTTTGCTCCGGTATTATCTGCGAGGAATTAAATGGCGGTGATTACTGTGCAGTGCCATTGGAGTCTGACGAAGTGATGACTATTGGGTATCTGTGCCGCAAGGGAGTAGCCATCAGTCCTTTGGGCCAGAAATATCTGGATGAGATACGGAAATATAAGAATGAAGATGCCCGCTATAGGTAAAAACTATAACGGGTTCTTTTTTTTGTGTATTAGACAGATGGAAAAAGTAGTGTTATTATTTGTCCATAAACAAAAACAAACAAAAACAGTAGGTAAATGACTGATATATTTTTAATCCAGGAGGACAATAACATGGGAAAGAAATCTTACGATGAAAGAAACTTTAAATTTGAGACATTACAGCTTCATGTAGGACAGGAGCAGCCGGATCCGATGACAGACGCGAGAGCAGTCCCGATCTACCAGACTTCTTCCTATGTATTTAAAAACTGCGAACATGCAGCAGCACGTTTCGGACTTACCGATGCCGGAAACATCTATGGAAGACTGACAAACCCGACAGAGGATGTATTTGAAAAGAGAATCGCAGCACTTGAAGGTGGTGTGGCAGCTCTTGCAACAG
>ERZ780223.4155-NODE-4155-length-9995-cov-26.979276_pt1 | contig 9995 bp, 10 predicted proteins | sample MGYA00511016_ERZ780223 | MGnify/ENA primary metagenome ERZ780223 (study PRJEB29588, sample SAMEA2159032) | human gut metagenome | biome: human gut; feature: human-associated habitat; material: faeces | place: Denmark | collected 2008/2010 ... | reverse complement strand
AAAACTCTGCGTTCTGCGGCAATTGTCTTAGTTTCTTGATGGCAGAATAATTTACATTATTGGCTGCAAAAATAGCTATTATTTTACTTACATAATAAGTGATATGTGACAACATGGTAATTATTGATGTGCGAAGTTTGAGTAAATAAATTAAAATACTATAATTACACTAATTTCATGGATTTTATTTGAAATATGGTGTATGCTAGAACAGATGCGAATGAAAAGCATAATGGCTGCGTGTGTTATAGAACACATCAAAGAGCCAAGAGATATCAGTACATAGGAGGTTTGAGAATGATGAAAAAATGGATAAAAATGGGGTTGATGGCGGTGCTTGCGAGCTCGCTTTGCGTCAGCATGACAGCTTGTAAGAGCGACAAAAAGGCGAACAATTCTGCCGTTCAAAAGGAAAAAGCTGTGAAAAACAACACAGACGCAGACAAGCAGAAGACATATACGCTGCTTTTGGGAGAGCAGTATGAGCTGGAGAAAAAAGAAAAAGCGGAATATGTGATCGCAGATACTTCAGTAGCCTCTGTGTCACCGGAGGGGATTGTCCACGCTTGCAAAGCAGGAAAAACGACGCTTACTGTGACTAAGGATGGCAAAAAGAGCAGCAGTGCATTAAAGATCAAAAAGCGTGGCATGGTGTATCCGACATTTACGATGATGAAAGGTGAGAAGTTACCGATCCTTTTTAGTAATAAAGAAAGCGGTGTCAGCTGGACAAGCGCAGATGAAACGATCGCCACCGTTGATGCAGATGGTGTTGTTACCGGTAAAAAGGTTGGCACGACAACGATCTATGGAAAGGGCGCAGAGCACACATATCGTTGTGATCTGACAGTCAACAAAAAGATTAAAAATATTGTGTATCTGACCTTTGATGACGGACCAAATCGTTATACGACACCGAAGGTTTTAGACATTCTAAAGGAAAATAATGTCAAGGCAACCTTTTTTGAGTTGAAACCGGCGAAAAAAGATTTTGATCTGACGAAACGCGTGATCGACGAGGGACATACTCTTGCTATGCATGGTTATCAGCATAAATATAACATCGTTTACAAGTCCAAGAAAGTGTACAAGCAAAATTTGGATAAGCTTCGCAATCTTTTCTTTAAGAAATACGGTGTTTGGTGTACGTTAAGCCGTTTTCCGGGAGGAAGTTCTAATACGGTTAGCCGATACAATCCGGGAATTATGACGAGAATCACCAAAGATATTGCCGGCTGGGGTTATCATTATTTTGATTGGAATGTTGCTTCCTGCGACTCGGACACAGCTAAAAATGCAAATGATGTGTATCGCAACGTGACTACAGGACTGGTAAAAGGTCGGGGAAATGTTGTGTTAATGCATGATTTTTATAAGAATGATAAGATGCTTGGAGCATTAGATAAGATCATCAAATATGGTAAAAAGCATGGTTATACATTCCTGCCGCTGACGGCAAGTACGACGGAAGTGCATCATAAAGTGAACAATTAATATAGAAATGACGATGCTTTTTAGTCAGCATGTGGAAGAAGTGGGGCGGCACAAAGATAGTGTTCAATGAGCGATACGCTCCCCACGCAGCGTCAAATGACAATGCGACAACCGGTTTTTTGGTATCAACGCAATAAATCGGCAGTTCCTTGTTATGTATCAAACTGTTTGACATGACAGATTTATCTGCAGGCATTTTTTTCTGGCTGTACACGATTGCCAGACTTGCGATCAGAATAACAGAAAGTGTAAAAAATCCGGTCTCGATAAAGGATCGGATTTTTTGTTGTTCTTGTCGGAAATATTCTTCATCCAATTTCATAATCATCTAACATCCTTTCCTACTACAATATAGTTACTCAAACTTCGCACATCAAAAATTATCATGTTGTCACATATTGCTTATTATGTCAGTAAGACAATAACTAATTTGCAGCCAATAACGTAAATTATTCTGCCATCAAGAAACTAAGACAATTGCCGTAGAGCGCAGTGTTTTTACGTAATTTCTTATTTTGTTAGGTCTCTGATGAATACATGCCTGAAGGAGTGTCTGAGATGTCCCGGTTTAGCAAGGTATCATCCATTTTTGGACGGGACGCTTTCGCTACGATGCGCTACGTCACGTTACTTAATGTCTCTGAAATACGAGACATAAGTAACGACGAGCGCAAAGTCCCTTTCAAAAATGATGAATACCTTGCTTCCGGGACTTCGAGTTTCCGTAAGGCATGTAAATCTTACATCAGAGACAACAAAATCTAGAAATCACTGTGAAAACTAATTGCGGCAAGGCAATTGCTATAGTTTCTTCATGGCAGAACCCACAATATGGTGGCTGCAAAATATAATGAAACTATCGACATAATAAGCAATATGTGACTAGATGGCAGCTTCGGATGTGCGAAGTTTGAAATAGTTATAGTTAATCTCCTATTAAAATATTACGCATATAGAATATTCTCTCTTCATATATATGGAAGTTCCTGCTTAGATAGAACTTCTAGAGGCGCGAAGTTCGGATTACATACATTTTACATAAATTTTAGGTGAGGCAGATTTCAGACTTTACATTGGCACAGTATCCTATTAACCGTAAACAAAATTTAGCCGCACATCTGAAAGAAGCAGATGGAAAACACGGTTAAGAGTGACCGTGTGGAGGGAAGAGAAAAGGAGATTATTAAAATGAGAGCAAAGAAATTATTAGCAGTAGGATTGAGTGTATTATGTGTAGCAAGCTTGGTGACAGGCTGTGGCAGCAAAAAGGGTGACAAAGCAGCAGGTGGATCCAAACCGATTTCTGTTGTAACCAGAGAAGATGGTTCCGGTACCAGAGGCGCTTTCATTGAGCTGTTCGGTATTGAACAGGAAGAGGGTGGCAAGAAAGTAGATAAGACCACAGCAAGTGCTTCCGTATCACAGAGTACAGAGGTTATGATGACAACAGTAGCCGGAGATGAATATGCGATCGGTTATACATCACTTGGTGCATTAAACGATAAGGTAAAGGCATTGAAAGTTGATGGCGTGGAAGCAACAGCAGAGAACGTAAAAAGCGGTACATACAAGATTTCCCGTCCTTTCAACATTGCTACCAAAAAAGATGTCAGCGAAGCAGCACAGGATTTCATCAATTACATCATGAGTGCTGATGGACAGAAAGTAGTAGAAGACAATGGTTACATCGCAGTTTCCGAAAATGCAGCATTCAAAAGTAATGGTGCGAAAGGTAAGATCGTCGTTGCCGGTTCTTCTTCGGTAACACCGGTTATGGAAAAATTAGCAGAGGCATATCAGAAAGTAAACACAGGTGCACAGGTGGAAGTTCAGCAGAGTGATTCTACAACAGGTATGACTTCTGCAGCAGAGGGAACTTGTGATATCGGTATGGCATCCCGTGACTTGAAGGACAGTGAGACACAGGCAGGTCTTACTCCAACCGCAATCGCATTAGATGGTGTCGCAGTAATCGTAAATAACAAAAATTCCTTAGAGGATATTTCCTCCGATGCCGTTAAGAACATTTACACAGGTACAACAACAGACTGGGCAGATGTGAAATAAGGAATCCTGACAGGTATACCTGCACATAGACAATGTGTGCAGGCAGCCGACCACAGACTTGTGGGCTGGGAAAGGAATGAGGATTGATATGACACTACAAAAAGTAAAAGAAAAAGGGATGGAGTTTGTCTTTATGCTCTGTGCCTGTGTCTCGATACTGGCAGTTGCATTGATCTGTATCTTCCTGTTTGCAAATGGTGTTCCCGCTATGGCAAAGATTGGCTTCGGCAAATTTTTGCTGGGGCGCACCTGGCAGGCAGGAAATGGCCTGTTTGGAATCTTTCCAATGATCATCGGAAGTATCTATGTTACAGCAGGAGCGATCATTGTCGGAGTGCCAATTGGAATTTTGGCAGCAGTATTTTTGGCAAGGTTTTGCCCTAAACCGTTATACCGCATTATGAAACCGGGCGTGGAGCTGTTAGCAGGTATTCCGTCTGTTGTATACGGTTTCTTCGGATTGATGATCATCGTACCGTGGGTGCGTGACACGTTTCGTCCTTACTATGGAGGTAACGGACTCAGCTTGTTTTCCGCGGCTTTGCTGCTCGGAATCATGATCCTGCCAACGATCATCAGTATATCGGAATCAGCGATCCGTTCCGTACCGGATAAATATTATCAAGGCGCATTGGCACTTGGTGCTACACATGAAAGAAGCGTATTTCGAACAGTGGTACCAGCCGCAAAATCCGGTATCATGGCAGGTATTGTACTAGGAATCGGGCGTGCCTTTGGCGAGACAATGGCTGTCATTATGATTGCCGGCAATCAGGCATGGATACCCGACAACATGTTTCAGGGAATCCGAACTTTGACCGCCAATATCGTTATGGAAATGGGATATGCGCAGGATCTGCATCGTGAAGCATTGATCGCAACGGGTGTTGTACTCTTTGTATTTATCCTGATCATCAATACACTTTTTTCCATATTGAAGAGAAGGGAGGCAAAATAACCTATGGAACAGGCAATTAATGTACAAAGTCTGGCGCAAAAACGCCGCACTTACTTTAAGCATCCGGGTTCACTCATTGTCTTTTTACTCACTTGGCTGGCAGCACTGTTGACAATGGGGGTACTTGTCTTCCTGATCGGCTATATTTTGATCAAAGGTGTCCCATTTTTGACACCGGACTTATTCAAACTGGAATATAATTCTGACAATGTATCAATGCTTCCGGCGTTGATCAATACACTGCTTATGACAGTGTTAGCCTTATTGATCGCCGGACCGCTTGGCATCTTTGCAGCAATCTATATGGTTGAATATGCCAAAAAAGGCAACAAAGTTGTCGGTGTCGTTCGGGTGACGGCAGAAACATTATCCGGTATTCCATCTATTGTGTATGGATTGTTTGGTGCATTGTTTTTCGTCACATTTTTGCATTTGCGGTTATCTTTGATCTCCGGTGCACTTACCGTGGCGATCATGGTTCTGCCGACAATTCTGAGAACGACAGAGGAAGCGTTGATCGCAGTGCCGGCCAGTTTCCGAGAGGGAAGCTTTGGACTGGGAGCCGGCAAGCTTCGTACCGTATTTCGGATCGTATTACCATCTGCGGTACCGGGCATTCTTTCCGGTGTAATTCTTGCAACCGGACGAATCGTCGGAGAAACGGCAGCGCTGATCTATACAGCAGGAACAACCGCAAAACTGCCCCAAAACCTGTTATCTTCTACGAGAACCTTATCGGTGCATATGTATATGCTGTCGGGCGAAGGATTTCACACGGATCAGGCATTTGCAACCGCTGTAATATTGCTGATATTGGTTATCGTGATCAACTTGATCTCGAACCTGCTTGCAAGCAGATTAACAGCTAAAGGTATTCAGAAATAAAGTAAGAAGCAGGTTAGCAGCCAAAGGCATTCAGAAATAAAGTAAGAAAGGTATGGTTATTATGGATACAACCTATACAAATGTGGTGGATGCATCGACATCCCAGATAGCATCAGATACCAAGTTTCACGTTGCAGGACTGGACTTGTATTATGATAAATTTCACGCATTAAAAGATATCAATATTGATATTCCGGAAAAGCAGATCACAGCGTTTATCGGACCATCCGGTTGTGGTAAATCCACATTCTTAAAATCGCTCAACCGTATGAATGATCTTGTAGAAGGCTGTCGGATCACCGGCGAAGTAAAGCTTGGCGAGCAGGATATTTACGGAGACATTGACATCAATCATCTGCGCAAACGTGTTGGAATGGTTTTTCAGAATCCAAATCCATTTCCGATGAGTATATATGACAACATCGCGTATGGACCACGCACGCATGGCATTCATTCTAAACAGAAATTAGATGTTATTGTCGAAAAGTCTCTCAGACAGGCGGCAATTTGGGATGAATTGAAAGATCGTCTCAAAAAGTCAGCACTTGGTTTGTCGGGTGGACAGCAGCAGCGTTTATGTATTGCACGCGCACTTGCTGTAGAACCGGAGGTTATCTTAATGGATGAGCCGACATCGGCTCTTGATCCGATTTCAACATCCCGTATTGAGGATTTGGCGATCGAGCTCAAAAAAGACTATACGATCATTATGGTCACACATAATATGCAGCAGGCAACTCGTATCTCGGACCGAACAGCATTTTTCCTGTTGGGAGAAATGGTTGAGTATGGAGCAACGGATAAATTGTTTTCTGTACCACAGGACAAACGCACGGAAGATTATATCACAGGAAGATTTGGATAGGGGGAAGCGAAGGTATGCGAAATCGATTTGATAATCAGTTGGAAAAACTTAATAATGAATTGATCGAGATGGGCAGCATGATCGAGCAGGCGATCGAAAAGGCAATTAGTGCATTAGTGAATAACGATGTTGAACTTGCTAAAACTGTCATTGAAGGCGATGAAGATATTGATCATCAGGAACGACGTATTGAAAGTTTGTGTATGAAATTGTTATTACAGCAGCAACCTGTTGCCAAGGATTTCCGCCTTATTTCGTCTGCCCTCAAAATGATCACAGATATGGAACGTATTGGCGATCATGCGGCAGATATTTCAGAAATGACCGTCTGGATATATGGTGAAAATTATGTCACCCATCTTAATCTGCTCGAAGAAATGGCAAAAGAAGTCACCGTTATGCTTGTTGGAAGTATTGACGCTTTCGTATGTAAAAATCTCAAACAGGCAGAAGAAGTCATTGCAAAAGATGATATTGTAGATGATCTTTTCCTCAAAGTAAAGGAAGAAGTCATCCAGATGCTGCGTGAGTCTGATGGCTCCGGTGAGGAAGCGGCGGACTTATTGCTTATTGCTAAATATTTTGAACGCATTGGCGACCATGCAACCAATATTTCTGAATGGGTCATCTACTCCATCACCGGAAAACATGTATCCTAAAGGCTGAAAATGGGCTTCGGGGGTAGAGAAAAAGTCCCGTCATAGGCAGAGAAGTCTACCCTAAAGGCTAGATATAGGCTTCGGGGGTAGAGAAAAAGTCCCGTCATAGACCGAGAAGTCTATACTAAAAGCTGGGAATAGGCTTCGGGGATAGAGAAAAAGTCCCGTCATAGGCCGAGAAGTCTATCCTAAAGGCTGGGAATAGGCTTCGGGGTAGAGAAAAAGTCCCGTCATAGGCCGAGAAGTCTACCCTAAAGGCTAGATATAGGCTTCGGGGGTAGAGAAAAAGTCCCATCATAGACTGAGAAGTCTATCCTAAAGGCTAGATATAGGCTTCGGGGGTAGAGAAAAAGTCCCGTCATAGGCCGAGAAGTCTACCCTGAAAGTTGAGAATAGGCTTCGGGGATAGAGAAAAAGTCCCGCCATAGACCGAGAAGTCTACCCTAAAGGTTTGTTATAAGCTTCGGGGGTAGAGAAAAAGTCCTGTCATAGGCAGAGAAGTCTATCCTAAAGGCTGGGAATAGGCTTCCGGGGTAGAGAAAAAGTCCCGTCATAGACCGAGAAGTGATTGTGTCATTGCTTAATATGGATTTTGATGGTTTAAGAACTGCTATTATAGAAATGCTTTCTGGTGCAGTTGTGACTGTTGAAATTACGTCTTTTCAAAATGATACGGTTCATTTTCAAAACAAGGATGACGTATGCACCTATTTGATACATTTGGGATATTTAGGATATGATCAGACAAAACAGGTCGCATTTATTCCTAATGAGGAAATACGTCAGGAGTTGATCGGTGCAACAAAACGAAAAAAATGAAATAAATAGCAAAAAAACTAAGATCCAACAATATAAAAAATAACTCCCATCGAGCTTTGTGTCGAAATAAGAGATACAGAGCTCTTTTATTGTATAGGAAAATGTGGTATAATGACTCTAAAATCCAGATGCTTCGCATCTGTCGCGCATTGCGCTTTACGATTTTGTCGTTCACAAATTCTGCGCAAGTGAGCAAGCTCCCTTGTGTTGTGAATTTGTGATATAATAACTCTAATTAATTTAATACCGCTGAAGATGAACGGGAATAATACTAGGGAGGGTGTTCATTATGAAAAAGCAATCAAAGCATCATATTCATTCATTAACAGTAAGGATCACTGCGATAGCAATAATTCCACTATGCATATTGGCATGTATTCTGACCATTATAGGGATTGGAAGTATTCGATCAGGCATTCAAGATGAGGTGGAATTAACATTGCAGGCATCGACGATGGGAGTGCAGGGAATGTTAGATGCGCTGAATGACAGTCCGCTAACATTAGATGGGGAGAAGCTCTACAAGGGCGAGCAGCAGATCACGGAGCAGATGTTGGAAAATATGGTGAAGGGAACCGATTTGGATGTCACGATATTCTATGACAAGACCAGACGTGCGACTACATTGAAAGATGCTAAGACCGGACAATTTGTTTTGGGGACAGATGCAGCGCAGGAGGTATATGACCGGGTAGTATTACAGGGCAAGACCTTTATTTCTTATGATATGGTCATTAATGATGAGGCGTATTATGTATATTACATGCCGTTAAAGGATCAGGGAGGAAGTACGATCGGCATGTTGTTTGCCGGCGCTCCGGCTTCAGATGTTAATTCTTTCATTGCTGCCAAGACTGGTACTTTGGTTGGTGTGGCAATAGTGATCGGAATTCTTGCATTTATAGTGATAATTATTCGTGTGTTAGCTATTCGAAATGGTCTGAATGACGCCAATGGTGCGCTGGGACAGCTGGCATGCGGTAATTTGAATGTTCAAATGAGCAAACGTTTACTGAAGCGTAAGGACGAGCTTGGCAGCATGGCGAAGAGCCTTCAGCTTTTACAGAATGAACTTCGTAATATTATAGAAAAGATACAATCTGCATCTAATGATGTATTGACAGCGGGAGTGCAGCTGGGTGATATGTCAGCGCAGACGAGCGAAAATGCTTCGGAGATCGGCAATGCCGTCGATGACATTGCAAGTGGTGCTGTTGCACAGGCAGAGGAGATTGAGACTGCTACGCTTCGGATGAATACATTAGGCGAATTGATCGATGAAATGACAGAAAATGTGAAGCAGCTTGCGGTGACTTCTGATAAGATGGATCAAAGCCGTGAGCGTGCTGAAAAGATTATTACGGAATTATCAGAGTCAAACGTTGATACGGTAGATGCGGCGAGCAGAATGAATCGACAGATACATATCACAAACGATGCGGCAGTTCGCATCCAAAAGGCAATTCAGATCATCACTTCCATTGCGGATGAAACTAATCTGTTGTCTTTGAATGCATCTATTGAAGCGGCAAGGGCCGGCGAGCAGGGCAAAGGTTTTGCAGTAGTGGCTAATCAGATTCAGACATTGGCAGAGCAGTCGGGTGAATCTGCCAAAGAGATTGAGGAAATCACAGCGGAACTTTTGCAGGAATCTACACAAGCAGTTAGTATTATGGAAGAAATGCAGAACATTGTGGGAGAAGAGGCAGAGAAACTGGAAGAAACTAAGCAGCAGTTTATGAATGTCAGCGATGGTGTCACAGAGACGAGAAATGAGACGCAGAATATGCGCCAAAAGACGAAAGAGTGTGCAGGTGTTCGTCAGGAGATGATGGATGTTATATCAAACCTGTCAGCGGTTTCCGAAGAGAATGCGGCATCGACACAGGAAACGACAGCATCTATGCAGGTGCTGAATGATACGATTGCAACACAGGCGGATTCTGCAGGCAACTTAAGCAATTTGTCTAAGAGTATGGATCAACAATTAAAGTTCTTTGAACTGTAAAAAGACAGGATTGCCTCCAAACCCCATAAATACTGGGCTTTGGAGGCTTTTTTTGTTGCCTGGTCAAAAAAAGTCGAAAAAAATTAAAAAAAGTTGTTGACAAGTTGGAATCAAAATGATAATATATCATTCGTTGGCGCATCACGGAGCGGACAGCAACCGAGAGCGGCAATACATAATAGAAGCTTGATAACTGAATAGTAAAACAACCCTGAAAATTCTAAATAAAGGATGAGATGA
>ERZ780223.4151-NODE-4151-length-10001-cov-6.166298_pt1 | contig 10001 bp, 14 predicted proteins | sample MGYA00511016_ERZ780223 | MGnify/ENA primary metagenome ERZ780223 (study PRJEB29588, sample SAMEA2159032) | human gut metagenome | biome: human gut; feature: human-associated habitat; material: faeces | place: Denmark | collected 2008/2010 ... | reverse complement strand
TAATCAGGTTAAAATGACAAAAAGGCAATTTATAACTGGACCAAAGAACAGAGCTGGTGTGATCCGGATAATCTTTATCCAGTAGGACACAGCCTTGGTGGAGCAATTGTTTCAAATATCATTCCGGAATTACAGCCAAAGGGAGCAATTATGTGGGCGCCGGGCAATGTGGCATATTATGATATCAGCAGCAGGGTGCATGCGATTCCGGGCAGTTATAAAATGACTTATGATATTGGAGGATTAATGATGTCCAGTGAGTTCCTGAGCCAGATGCGTAAGCTTGATATTGTCAAGCAGGCTGCAGGATACGAAAAGGAAGTATTACTGGTTCATGGAGAGTTAGATGAAAAGGTGCCGGTTTATGCAATTGGACCATATCTGGATCTGTACGGTGATTATGCGACACTTCAGATCATTCCGGGATCCAATCATCAGTTCAGTTCCGTGGCTTGGAAGAATCAGGTTTATGATTGCAGTATTGAATATTTGAAGAGAAAAATTGCAGAGTAGAATTAAACAAGAAAGTAAAGAGGAAAAGCCGCAAATACACGCGGCTTTTCCTTTTCACTTTCTTTTGTTATGAATATGATAAAGTGTTTTTTTCTGCACAGGCTGCTGAAGCAGATCTCAAGGCAGGCGATTAGCAGGTGGTTGTGGAAACACCAGTGGCAGACCAAAAATCGAACACAGATCAATAATCAAATTTTCCGTCGTTCTTTTCTTCCAGTGCTTTGATCAGATTGTAAGTCATCTCATTATAAGGGCATTCCACGCCAACCTCTTTTCCCATGCGGATCAGGGCACCGGAAAACATATCAATCTCGGTATGTCGGTGTGCATCAAGATCCTGCAGGGTGGAATAGCGCTGGGACGGAAGCCATTTGGCGGCTTTAAATTCATCTGTTAAGGGAATGCCCTTTGCATTGGCTACCAGGACAACCTCATGACGCATCTGGCGCATGATGGCATCTACATAGGTGCTGTCATCATAGGCTCCAATACCAACGCCAAGAATGGCCTGGGGCAGGTTGCGGGAAACATTTAAGCCGAATTTATCCCACATATCCAGCAGGATATCATCACTTAAATGAAGAGTAACCGGTGTGTCAGCAAAAATCTCCGCAATGGCGGCAAGCCTTGGATCCTGGCTGGCCGGCTGGTTCGGGATTCCAATGTAGATTCCGTTGTAGCCTTTTGGAAGTGAAAAATGAATGGAATTTCCGATTCGATGGGAGGCGATGCGGATCAGGGAGTAAATCATATGCTCCATGCCAATGCGCTGCCCAATGAGCTCCTCACTGTCGATACCGTTTAAGAGGCTGACCACCATGGTATGTTCACCGGTGATGGTCTCGATATCCGGCAGGGAATCGCGAAGCTGGGTGTATTTTGTGCAGACAAACAGAAGATCCACACCGTGGGCTTCGGACGGTGTTTTTACATGAAGAGAATAGACTTTGTCATTGATATTCAGGCCATTTTTGGCGAGACGGTCTTTTCGTTCCCCATCTGCGATGACCCAGAGATTTTCTTTATACTTGTCGGAAAGTCCCATGACCAGGTAGGAACCTACTGCGCCTGCGCCCAGAATGGCGATGGTGCGGATATGCTGATTCATAATTGTGTGCCTCCTTTGTTCTTTTATGCTGCAGATCACAGCAATTGTTTTTATGATATTACCGGAAAAGGCTCCTGTCAACTTTTCAATTGAAAAGCAGAAACGTATCATGTATAATGTAACGAGCGCAGGAGAAATCTGCTGTCTGCAATTCAGAAAATTAAGAAGGTGAGCATATGCATAAATTTCTGCGAAGCATTGGCTTTAGCACATATAGAAAAAAGCGTGATATCGAAAAGCTTCTGGCGTCACTGATCCCATCTGCCAAATGGCGCCGGATCCAGTTGGATGAAGAAACCAATCTCTGTGAACTGCGGGCTGAGGTGGCACCTGGTATGGGAATTGTCATGATGGGTGAGATGGACGAAGAGGGTGCCTTTCAGTGCGAATATTACTATCCTTATCTGAATTCTCCGGATGTTTCTTCTACAACGGACTGCTCGATTCAGCGGCATACGGAAAAAGAGACTTACGCGGGACTGCTCGATGAATACCGTGTTGGAATCTCTCTGATCTTCTATCTGGGAAACTGTTATGAGTATCGTGAGCGCAAAGCAAAGCGTATGCCTCGGACGGCAGAATCTGTGAATCTGACCGGTCTGGCTATTGAAGGGAAGGTTCTGCTTCCACTTCACAAAACCAGAAAGCAGATCGAGATGGCGAAGGTGGCGGCAAGAGACCGCAATAACCTGTTAGAGGCGGCCAAGAAGGGTGACGAGGATGCCATGGAGACGCTGACGATTGAGGATATTGATCTGTACTCCCAGGTTTCCAGACGTGCCATGAAGGAAGATCTGTATTCCATTGTGGACTCCAGCTTCATGCCCTGCGGCATCGAATGTGATCAGTATTCTATTATCGGTGAGATCACCGGGATTGAGACCAGAGAAAACCGGGTAAGCGGTGAAATGGTTTATGACCTGACTATCAGCTGTAGCGATATGCTTTTCCATGTAGGAATTGCCCAGAAGGATCTGATGGGCGAGCCAAAGGTAGGACGCCGCTTTAAGGGACAGATTTGGATGCAGGGAACAGTAAAATTTGCGGAATCGTAGGACTTGCTATTTTGCGGGATTTTTGTTATTCTATATAAGTACGTTTCGCGTACGATGTTCCCATAGTTAAATGGATATAACAAGCGCCTCCTAAGCACTAGTTGAGGGTTCGATTCCCCCTGGGAACGTGCATTTTTTGCAGCAATGATCGTAAAAGCTCATTGCTGCTTTTTCTTTTTTCCGGTGCTCGTGAGCACCGAGAGAACACTTAAACGCAGATATCGAGCACCGAAATTTCTTAACGGGCACCAATGCAATAATTCAATCCTGGCACCGAACGGAGATAACTACAGCGTAGGATAAGGATTGGGGTGTCAATGAATGTAAATATGGTTTTCTTGCCTGAACAAAACAGGCCTGACGGATCTATCCGCTCAGATTAGATTAAGAATCTATTCTGGGCGGATTTTTTTCGTTACAGATATTTTAGAGGAGGATAGCTTATGGATAAAAAAACGGATGTAAGAGATCCGGATGAAAAAGTTGTTGAGATTGAAATGGAACGGTTAAGAGCATTTCCAAATCATCCATTTAAAGTGATCGGAGACAGTCAGATGATTGAGCTGCAGGACAGCATAAAAAAGTATGGTGTACTGAATCCATTGATTGTTCGTCCAAAGATTGAAGGCTACTACGAAATTATTTCTGGCCACAGAAGAAAATATGCGGCTGAGAAGCTGGGATATAAGAAAATTCCGGTAATCATTCGTATGTTGCAGGATGATGAAGCAGTAGTGATCATGGTCGATTCCAATTTACAGAGAGAGCAGATTACACCAAGTGAAAAGGCCTATGCCTATAAGATGAAATATGATGCAATCAAAAAAAGGCAGGCAGAAAGAATTGTAGTCAAGTTGACCACAATACAGGAAAGAGGAGTATTGACGTAATCGGAGAACTTTGTGGTGACAGTGCGAAGCAGGTGCAGCGTTATATCAAAATAACAGAATTGATACCGGCATTGTTGGATAAAGTGGATGATGGAACAATGGGATTTACCCCAGCAGTACAGTTGTCCTACTTAAAAAAGAAAGAACAGCAGGAAATAATGAATGCAATGGATTCTACCCAATGCACACCATCACTTTCACAAGCTATTAGGATGAAAAAACTGAGTGAAGCCGGAAAGCTGACAGAAGCAGAAATAGAAGGGATTCTTGGAGAGGTCAAGCAGAAGGAAACTGACAGGGTGATATTTAAAAATGAGCAGTTATACCGTTTCTTCCCATCAACTTATACATCAGAACAGATGCGAAGAGAGATATTAGAAATATTGAAATCATGGAGAAACAGTAACTGGATTTAAGAACAGGAGGAACAGAATATGTGTAAGGTCATAGCAGTATCAAATCAAAAAGGTGGAGTTGGAAAGACGGTATCGTGCGTGAATTTAGGAATCGGACTGGCACAGGAAGGAAAAAAGGTTCTTTTGATAGATGCAGATCCGCAGGGCAGTCTCACAATTAGTTTAGGGTATGAGGAACCGGATGAAATGGAGTATTCTCTTGCAACGCTGATGCTAAATATTGTGAATGATGAAAAACTGAACATGGAAAAAACAATCCTTCATCATAAGGAAGGTGTGGATCTGATACCGGCCAATATAGAATTATCAGCGATTGAGGTATCTTTGGTAAACGCAATGAGCAGGGAACTGATTATGAGGTCACTTGTCGAGAGATTAAGGGAATTTTATGATTTTATCATAATAGATTGTATGCCGTCTCTTGGAATGATGACCATTAACGCGTTGGCTTGTGCAGATTCAGTATTGATCCCTGTGCAGGCAGCATATCTTCCGGTTAAAGGATTGCAACAATTGATTAAAACAATTGGAAGGGTTAAGAAGCAGCTGAATCCAAAGCTTAGAATAGAGGGAATCCTTCTTACTATGGTAGATAACAGAACGAATTATGCCAGGGATATTTCCCTGATGGTATATGATACATATTCTGCATCAATTAAGGTGTTTGCAACAGGAATTCCAATGTCAGTCAGGGCATCAGAAGTCAGTGTTGAGGGTGGAAGTATTTATTCATATGATCCAAAAGGAAAAGCGGCATTTGCCTATATGGCATTAACAAAAGAGGTATTAGAGGAGGCAGAGTGAACATGGCAGGAAGAGTTGCAGGAAAAATAAAATTACAGACAGTTGATGAATTACTGGGAGTACCGGAGATTGCCGGAACACAGGAAATAGAAATTGGAAGAATCCATGCATTTCCAAATCATCCGTTCAAGGTACTGGATGATGAAAGAATGGATACTCTGGTTGAAAGCATCAGGGAGAATGGCATATTAAATCCGGTAATTGTGAGACCAGATAAAAATGGTGATTATGAAATGATATCCGGACACCGCAGATTGCATGCGGCTGGTATCGTTGGACTTAGCAAGATTCCGGCTATTGTAAAGGAAATGTCGGATGATGAAGCCATTATAAAAATGGTGGATGCAAATATTCAAAGGGAAGAGATATTGCCAAGTGAAAAAGCCTTTGCGTATAAAATGAAGCTTGAAGCGATGAAGAGAACAGCCGGAAGACCTACAAAAGAAAATGCGTGCCACAATGGCACACATTTAAGATCAGATCAAGAATTGGCATTGCAAGTAGGTGATAGTGCGAGAAGCATACAAAGATATATTAGGCTTACAGAACTAATTCCGGAATTGTTGGAGTGTATAGATAATAAAAAATTAGGTTTGGTCATAGCAGTAGATTTATCTTACTTAGATGTGCAGGTACAAAAATGGGTGTATGAATATTTCAAGGAAAATGGTTTCTTAAAACCGGTGCAGGTTGAAGCATTAAAGAATCATTCAAATTTATCCAACGCCTCACAGCACATGATAATTACCATATTAAATGAAGCACTCCCAAAGAAGAGCACAGCGGCAAAGGTATCTTTATCAGAGAAGAAGCTTGATAAGTATTTCCCACCACACTACTCCGCAAAGGATCGTGAGAATGTAATTATTCAATTGTTGGAGCAGTGGAGCACACAGCAGGCGCAGGAATAATAATATAGACAACATGTTCCAGAAGTGTAAAAAACGCACTTCTGGAACAGGAAGGAGAACAGGATGAAAGACAGAATAACGCTCTCATATTTTTATGGCAGGGAAGCAGAGCAGTATTCATTTTATAAAATACCAAAGCTCTTATTTACAGAAGAGTATTTCAAAAAAATATCAGTGGAGGCTAAGGTGTTATACGGGTTGATGCTGGACCGGATGTCATTATCCATGAAAAACCAATGGTTGGACGAGGAAGGACGTGCGTACATATATTATTCATTGGATGACATTATGGAAGCTCTTGAATGTAGCAACAAAAAGGCGATATCCATTATGAAAGAATTGGATACAGATGCCGGAATTGGTTTGATAGAAAAGAAGCGTCAGGGACAGGGCAAACCAACCATGATCTATTTGAAACAATTCGTGATACAGGATTTCCAGAAATGTAAAAATTACACTTCTGATGAAAAAACAGCAATTTCAGAAGTGAAGAATTTACACGTCTTGAAGTGTAAAAATGACATGTCAAGAAGTGAAGAATTTACACATCAAGAAGTGAAAAAATTACACACTAATAAGACTAATATAAATAATACTGAGTTAAGTAAATCTGAATCTAATCATATCGTATCAGGAAATGATGGGATGGGATCGGAAGTGGAAGCATACACAGAACTTATCAGGGAAAATCTGGATTTTGAAATCCTGCTTGAGAGATATCCGTATGACAGGGAATTACTGGAAGGGATCTTTGACCTGATTCTGGAAACGGTGCTTTGTAAAAATAAAACTGTTGTTGTTGCATCAAACGAGTATCCGGCAGAACTGGTCAGAAGTAAATTTCTGAAACTGACCAGTGCTCATGTTCAATATGCCATGGATTGTATGAGGACGAACACCACAAAAGTTCACAATATCAAAAAATATCTGCTGGCTGCGTTGTTCAATGCACCCAGTACAATCAGCGGGTACTATCAGGCAGAGGTTAACCATGACATGCCCCAGTTTGTCGTGAGTGGAAGATAAAGGACAGAAAGAAAATGGTCTTGAAGTTGATTGTAAGAATGAGTATTGCGGTCAGATGCCGTTTAGTCTGCCCTCTTATATGTGATTAGTTCACCGACTTCAATATCCAGATAGTGGCATAATTTGCAGATCAGGCCGGCATCCAGACGATGAAAATTGTTGTTGCAGTATCTGTTAAAGTTGGTTCTTGGTATATCCAAATCCCGACATATCTGATTTTTGGAGATGCCTCTCTCCTTCAGAATGCGGTCAATATTCAGTTCTAATCTTCCGTAGTCCACAGGCTCATCTCCTTTACTTTTATAGGGCTATTATATATAATGAGGCTGTAAATAGTAATTCACTGAATAGTGCCTAACTATTCGGTTATCCCATACAATAAACAGGGGTGCAGTATGAGTATTCTTAAATTTCTGCCTATATTTATCGGTGGTATGCTGTTATGTGGATGTGAATCAGGAACGGTCATGACTGAATCTGAGATTGAAACATTAGATCAGGAAATTTCGAGGGTGGAGAAGGAAGACTTTGTTTCAATGACGGACAAGGAAAACTGCTTTTTATGTGGTTCCAATCGTCCAGGAATTTTTGATTATTATAAAAAGGATGGATGCATTGCGCTGGTCTGCCTGAATACATGGAATATTGCAGACACCAATGTATATGAATATGACGACAGAGGAAGGATTGAAGAAGAACCAAGCGGATTTAGCACGAATATCAATACGCATGGAGCGAATGAATGCAGCTGGATGGTGGCAAGTGATCCGGTCCGGCATACTGCAACGGTTACACTAACTTATGGAGATAACTCAATATTAGATCCTGAGAGAGTGTCTGCTCAGCTTTGTCAGGAATGCTTCAAAAAAGTTGCGGATGCACTTTGGCCTACTGGATTTGAAAAAGACTGGACTTATCATTGTGATGTGCTCATGAATATGGAGACAGAGGATATTTACCCGATATCATCCACAATAACAAAATGCGGCATAGATGACTTTTGGCTTCATATTGATCATGAGCAGGAAAACAATAGGGATATTGTATACTTGGTATACAATCCTCAAAATAATAAAAAATAGAAAGTATCGTGGGAGAATGAAATATGAGAGAAAAGAGTGATTACATACAGTTACCACCAATGAAAAAAGACACATCAGCGGATGTGGTTTCGTTTATTTGGGAGTATATGAAGCTTCCGGAAGAAGTGCGTGAAAAAGTAAAATCAGGAATGGATGAAATTCGTGAACACTGCAGAGACAGCGATTTTCAAAGACCGAATCTTTATGAAATTGCTTCTGCAGAAGAAGTAGCAGGTTTAGAGATGAGTATGCAGAAGATATTCGCAGATATTATCACAGAGGCCAGCGGTATTGCCTGCTGGGTGTATGTGGAGAAATATGTACACCATAAATCCTTGCAGGAAATGCTGGGTGAACGGAAGGATGCAGATAAGTTTATCTTTGCAGTAGATACATGGTTTGAAAAAATATTAGGCACATAAAAAAATTGTGACAAAATAAAGAAAGCAAGTAGCTCGTTGCTACTAATCTTGTGTATCTCTTTATTAAGACTCTTAGAAATTTCATATATGACACAAAGAACCACCAAGATCAAGGCAGAAAGGTGGTTCTTATTTTTTGCTGTAAATGAATCAATTATTGCGTGATGATATCACGGAAAACAGGTAATTTTATATTTATAATATAATCACAAATTAAGTAAGGAGGTATTTGGAATGAGATTAAAAGATAAAGTTGCAATTATTACAGGTGGAAGTCGTGGTATCGGTTTTGCTACAGCTGATAAATTTTTGAAAGAAGGGGCTACTGTCATTTTAGCAGCAAGTACTCAGAAATCTGCAGATAATGCTGTAACTGAACTGAAAGAAAAGTATCCTAACGCAATAATCGATGGAATCAGTCCAAATCTGGAAAGTATGGAGTCTGTCAGGAATGCTTTCAAAGAGGTAACTGGAAAATATGGATGTGTGGATATTTTGGTAAATAATGCGGGAATTTCAGAAAATACCCCATTCATGAATTATACAGAGGAGACTTTTGATAAGGTCATGGATTTAAATGTAAAAGGTGTATTCAATACAACTCGTGTAGCTGCAGAATGTATGGTGGCAAAAGGTAATGGTGTAATTCTTTCAACATCCTCTATGGTGAGTATTTCTGGACAGCCAAGTGGATTTGCTTATCCTGCATCAAAATTTGCAGTAAACGGTTTGACGGTATCTTTGGCAAGAGAACTTGGTCCTAAAGGGATTCGTGTTAATGCAGTTGCACCAGGTATTACAGAGACTGATATGATGAAAGCTGTGCCAAAGGAAGTTATCGAACCGATGATTGAAAGAATCCCATTGCGTCGTCTTGGGCAGCCAGAAGATATTGCCAATGCATTTGTGTTTCTTGCTTCAGATGAAGCGAGTTATATTACAGGTGTTATCTTAAGTGTAGACGGTATGGCAAGAAGTTAAGACAATGTAGTATGGTGATATCATCACGGAACAGAAATGAAATTCAGACTATAATAAAATCACAAAGAAAAGATAGGAGGATTGTAAAATGTCTGCAATTAATATCAATAAAAATAATTTTCAGAACGAAGTAATGAATACTGATAAACCTGTCCTTTTAGATTTTTGGGCTTCCTGGTGCGCTCCCTGTCGTATGGTAGTTCCTATCATAGAAGAGATTGCAAGTGAACGTCCGGATATCAAAGTTGGAAAGATCAATGTGGATGAGCAGCCTGAACTGGCAAGTGAATTTGGTATTATGAGTATCCCGACTTTGGTGGTGATGAAGAATGGAAAGATTGTTCAACAGGTTTCGGGTGCAAGACCCAAGGAGGCCATTCTAACAATGATTTAAGGAGATGTGTTTATGGGTCTTTTAGATTTTTTTAAACAGGCAGATATCAATCAAGGGATAGAGGAATATAGTTCGACTGCTGGTGCAATTCTACTGGATGTTCGTACCCTACAGGAATATCAGGAAGGGCATATACCAGAAAGTAAAAATATGCCGTTACAGCAACTGAACAATGTTGTTTCTGTGGTGAAAAATAAAGATATCCCATTATTTGTATATTGTTATTCAGGAGCCCGGAGTCGTCAGGCAACTGGTATGCTACAGCACATGGGATATACGAAAGTAAAGAATATCGGTGGCATTGCTGCTTATACAGGAAAGATAGAAAAATAAGATGAAGGTAGTAATCGTAGGCGGTGTAGCCGGAGGAGCTACAGCCGCAGCAAGAATACGCAGACT
>ERZ780223.4139-NODE-4139-length-10032-cov-3.382881_pt1 | contig 10032 bp, 9 predicted proteins | sample MGYA00511016_ERZ780223 | MGnify/ENA primary metagenome ERZ780223 (study PRJEB29588, sample SAMEA2159032) | human gut metagenome | biome: human gut; feature: human-associated habitat; material: faeces | place: Denmark | collected 2008/2010 ... | reverse complement strand
CAAAATCAATATGCAAATGCGGCGTTGCCTCGTCCAAGTGCATATGGGCGGAGACTTTCTAATTTATTATCTATGTGCTCCTTTTTCCAGATAAACCAGAAGTACAGAGATATCTGCCGGTGAAACGCCTGATATTCTGGATGCCTGTCCAACAGATGCCGGACGAATTTCGCTCAGCTTCTGTTCTGCTTCTTTACGCAGGCTGTATACATCATGATAATCAATATTGTCCGGTATTTTCTTTGTTTCCAATTTGATAAACTGATCTCCCTGCCGCATCTGTCTATTAATGTATCCATCATATTTCAATTCAATGTTCACCTGTTCTGCAACATCCCGCGGTAGCTCCGGTCGATTGTCATCAATCTCATTTAACAGATCATAAGATAACTCCGGACGTTTCAAAAGCTCCGCCAATGTTGATCCAGACTGCAGTGGAGTACTTTTATGACTTTTCAAAAATGTCTGTACCTTTTCCGATGCGCCAACTGTTGTATCAATTAGGCGATTAATTTCCTCTTTGATCTGAAATTTTTTATAAAGCAGCTGCTGATATCTCTCTTCAGATATCAAACCAATCTCATGACCAATCTCCGTCAACCGAAGATCCGCATTATCCTGTCTGAGAAGAAGTCTATATTCTGCACGGGAAGTCATCATACGATATGGTTCATTCGTTCCCTTCGTGATCAAATCATCGATCAACACACCGATATATGCCTGCGAACGATCTAACACAAGCGGCTCCAACCCTTTAATCTTTCTTGCTGCGTTGATTCCTGCAATAATTCCCTGTGCTGCAGCTTCCTCATATCCGGAGCTTCCATTTGCCTGACCTGCACTGAAAAATCCGGAGATATTTTTAAATTCCAGAGAAGCCTTCAACTGCAGAGGATTAATACAATCATACTCAATTGCATATGCATTGCGAACAATTTCCGCATGCTCCAGGCCCGGTACCGTATGATACATTTTAATCTGTACATCCTCCGGCAAAGAACTCGACATACCACCAATATACATTTCATTTGTATAATTTCCTTCCGGTTCCAGAAATACCTGATGTCTTTCCTTATCGGCAAACCGCACTACCTTATCCTCAATGGACGGACAATATCTCGGTCCGGTTCCCTTAATATTACCGGAATACAAAGGTGACCTGTCAATATTATCCATAATGATTTTATGTGTTTCTTGATTTGTATAAGTTAACCAGCATGAAACCTGTTCTCTCTCCAGATCTTCCGGAGTATTCGTAAATGAAAATGGTACAATATTTTCATCGCCAGTCTGCTCTGCCATCTTGCTAAAATCTACCGTACGCTTATCAACACGAGCAGGAGTACCGGTCTTAAACCGTCTCATCTCAATACCTAATTTCATCAGATTACCAGTCAGCTCATTGGCTGCAGCCAACCCGTTCGGTCCTGTATATTGACTGACATCTCCATAAATACATCTTGCCTGCAGATATGTTCCGGTAGCCATCACAACTGCATCGCAGGGATACACTGCATTTGAGGTTGTGCGAACTCCTGTCACTTTGTCATTCTCAACCAGTACCTCTGCCACTTCTCCCTGTTTGATCACCAGATTTTCTGTATTTTCCAAAACGTGACGCATGGAATTACTGTATTCCTTTTTATCTGCCTGTGCACGCAGGGAGTGAACTGCCGGTCCCTTTGATGTATTCAGCATCTTTGACTGTATAAATGTACGGTCAATATTTTTTCCCATCTCACCACCAAGTGCGTCAATCTCCTTTACCAGATGTCCCTTTGAACTTCCTCCAACATTTGGATTACATGGCATCATAGCAATACTATCTACACTCACTGTAAATACAAGTGTATGCATTCCAAGTCTCGCTGCCGCCAAAGCCGCCTCACAGCCTGCGTGCCCTGCTCCGATCACAACAACATCATATTTATTATATATATAGTTCATTGTTTTTCTCCATTTCTTATTTACCCATACAAAAATCCGAGAATATTTTATTTACTAAATCTTCCGATGCAGTTTCACCATTGATCAATCCCAGACTCCGGTATGCCTCCATCATATCAATCGTATAAAAATCTTCCGGCATTCCATCATCGACCGTCTGCACCACCTGTTTTAAACTATTCACTGCAGCCTCAACTGCATTTCGATGGCGGATACTTGTAAGATAGATCTGATCATTATAGGATATATTTCCCTTCAAAAATGAATTGGTGATATACTCCTTCAACTGCTCCAATCCCTGCTTTGTTTCATTGGAAAATGGAATCACTGACCAGTTCAACTTCTGCTGCAACTGTTCTTCCTTCAAAACTATATTTAGATCAGATTTATTAAATAAGACAACTCCCTTTTTATCCTGCAGCAAATGAATGATCTGTTCGTCCGACTTGTCTAACGATTCACTGGCATCAATCACGTAAATCACAAAATCCGCTTTCGACAGATAATCAACCGCTTTATCCACACCCATATTTTCCACAACATCTTTTGTTTCATGGATTCCCGCCGTATCGATCAAGTTCAGGATAATATTTCCTAAAACAACCTTCTCTTCCAGAACATCTCTTGTTGTTCCTGCAATATTCGTCACGATTGCCCTCTCCTGCTCCAGCATCAGATTCATCAATGACGATTTTCCCGCATTCGGTCTGCCGACAATCACTGTATTGATTCCTTCTGACTTCATTCGTCCATCTTCAAAATTTAGAAGTAATTTATTCAACTGATCAATATGCCCATTTATAATCGTTCGTAGTTTTTCTCCAAATCCTTCCAACGAAATATGTTCCGGATCATCCAATGCTGCCTCAATATATCCCAGATTATGCAAAATATCCTGCCGGATCACTTCGATATATTTTGACACGCTTCCCTCTAACTGATTTAACGCACTCTGATAAGAAAAATCATTTTGCGAAGATATCAATTTCATAACTGCCTCCGCCTGAGACAGATCAATTCTTCCATTTAGAAATGCCCTTTTCGTAAACTCACCCGGCTCCGCCAATCTTACTCCATGATGGAGCAGCTGATTCAATATTTTCTTCACTACATAGTTTCCACCATGTGTATCAATTTCCACAACATCTTCCCTGGTATAACTATTCGGTCCTTTCATCAGGATAACGATAACCTCATCCAGAATATTTTCCTCATCATCCACAATAAGACCATAGTGAACGGTATGTGTATCCTTCTTTATAAAATAATCACTTTTCCAGTCCGAATCCTTTTTCTCATCAGAAAGATATTTTGGGGTTCGAAAAATATCCCCAACTGCGGTAAGAGCATTTTCTCCACTCACTCTGATAATACTGATACCGCCTCCCATTCCACTGGCAATTCCGGCAATCGTATCTTCCTGCATTTTCTATCTCCTTTGCTTTCCATTTTCTGATCAAACCAATTTTTCCAAGTAAAATTCATTCCAATACAGTTAACTTATTAATTTCTTTAAACGATGCAAATTATTTCAAATATACAAAAAGGTACTGATATCCAGCCCCTTTCCAAAATACATTTTACAACTATATTTCAAAACTCAACAAAATTTTATTCAATCGTTACTGTCCGAATTTGTGGACATGTCCATTTTCATGGACAGATTCATTTTGTTACTATTCTTCTGTTGTACTATCTTCAACGCCTGTGCCTGACTCATTTACGTTGCGATCTGCATTGTATTCTCTTTTCTTATAAGAAGAATCCCCATATCTCTTCTTGCGGTATCCGCCACCATTTCTATTGTATGAACGGCCACCGCCATAAGAATACTTTCCTCGTCTCTCATATCCTGTATCAACACCCGGCTTCAAGGTGATCACTACCTTACGATATGGCTCCTCGCCTTCACTGTGAGTCTCTACATATTTATCATTCTGTAATGCGGAATGAATAATTCTTCTCTCATATGGATTCATAGGCTCTAAAAATACCGGACGATGAATTCTCTTTACCTTATGCGCAATATTTTTCGCCAGATTTTCCAATGTCTCCTTACGACGCGCACGATAATTTTCTGTATCCAGCTTGACCTTCATATAACCATCTGTCTCTTTATTCACAACAAGGCTTGTCAGATACTGCAGAGAATCAAGAGTTGCTCCTCTCTTACCGATCAACGGACCCATGTCCTCGCCATTAAATTCGATATTCATAACGTTTTCTTCTTCGTTGATTGCCACTTCAATAGAAGCCTCAATGTTCATTGCCTTGAAAACTTTACTTAAGAAACCGATAGCAATATCCTCAAGTGTAAGTTTCTTACTGGCACGAATGACTGCCGGCTTACTGAACAGACCAAGGATTCCTGAACTTTCCTTCTCAATTACTTCATATTCCAAGTTTTCTCTGGTTGTTTCTAACTCTACCAAAGCATTGTTAATTGCTTCATCAACTGTTTTTGCTGAAAACTCTTTCCACTCAGACATGATTATTCCTCCTTATGCTATTTATCCTCACGATTCAACATATTTGCATATGCTGCAATACTTCCCTCTTTGTAATTGGTGTTTGCTGATTTCTTAATATCCTTTGTACTGCTCTTCTTCGCCTTATCACTGATGCTGCTCTTTCGTTTGTTATCAGAAGAAGCCGTACTTTTCTGCGAAGCCGCATTATTCTTTGCTGCAGTATTGATATTACTTGTTCTTGTCTTTGCCGCTTTCTCCAAAACCGAAGGATCCATACCCATCTTCTCGTACTTCTTCTTCGCCTTTTCAACATTTTCTTTGATCATATCATCCATATTGATCTTACTGAAGTACAGGTTGATACATAACTGCTGGAAAATACGGAATACATTACCGGCAATCCAGTAAATACCCACACCAATAGGAAACATCAGACACATAAAACCAGTCATAAACGGCATTATCGTATTCATTGTCTGCATAGACTGTCCCATCGGATTGTCCGAATTTACTGTCTGCTGCTGTGTTCCTGCCATACTCAGCTTTGTACTGATATACTGTGTAATGATCGATAAAACCGGGATGATCACACTAATCGACTTGATCTTAGGCGTATCTGCAATATTCAGTCCCAGGAAATAATTGATATTTCTCGCCTGATCTGCAGTCTTAGTGATCACACTCGTAAGATCCGGATGATTCTTAATAAGTACATCCCATCCGGCGGAGTTAAACTGAGATAATACATCAATGTAATAATTAATATTACCGGCATCTGACTTTGCAGCCTTTACCGCCTGTGTCACAACATAGGTTGGATTGGAAATATAGCTCTTGTCCGCAAGCTGACTTACCGTAACGCCCGCGTCCTGCAGTACCTTTGCCAGATTATCATAAATTGCATATACCTGAGGTACATATGCCGGAATATTGTAAATAACACGATACAATGCAAATAAAATAGGAAGCGTGATCAGCATTGGAAGACATCCGCTTACCGGACTTACTCCATACTTCTGATAAACCGCCTGTGTCTCAAGAGACATCTTCTGCTGTGACTCCTGATCCTTTTTATTCTTGTACTTTGCCTGAATTGCCATCAACTCCGGATTCATGACCGAAGACATCTTTGCGAATTTCTGCTGCTTGATCTGCATCGGTATCATCAACGCATTCACAATAAACGTAAACAAGATCATGCAGATACCGGTATTTTCAATACCTACCGTAGATAATACGGAATATATTCCCTGTAATATATAACCAAGTAAACGTGCAATTGGTCCTAAAATTGCACCCTGATATGTTGTCAAAAAAACACTCATCATTCTAAGTCCTCCCGGGCAAGTTGCTCAATGTCTCATATATTGCATACTAATTTGATCAGCTATGGTACAGGATCATAACCACCTTTTGCAAAGGGATGGCATCGTAAAATTCGTCTTACAGCTAAAAAACTCCCCTTGAAAAAACCATACTTTTCCAAAGCCTCAATCGCATACTGCGAACAGGTCGGCGTATAAATACAAGTCGGTCTTCCCTTCAGAGGAGAGATAAATTTCTGATATAAATGTATAATAAAAATCAAACTACGTTTCATTCTTGTTATCTCTTTAAAATATTATGCCTTTTACACAAATTTAAAAAAGCGCTCTCTATATCCTGATACTTCTTATCCTTCGCAGCCTTTCTAGCTACAACAACGATATCATATTCTGTCAAAATATTACTTTCCTGTAATCTGATACTTTCTCTGATCAGCCTGGTTGTCCTATGCCTTACCACACTATTTCCTACTTTTTTACTTACTGTGATTCCAAATCTGTTCTCGCCCAAATGATTATTGAGAACATACATTACCAGGTATTTATTGGCATAGGATTTTCCATGGCGATACACATTCAAAAATTCGATATTTTTTCTAATTCTTCTAAACACGATATGTCCCTCTTATAAAGTAGCACTTTATAAATAGAAGAAAAGGTCACAGAACTGCGACCTATGCGGATAATTTATGTCTTCCCTTTGCTCTTCTGCTTAAAATAACTTTTCTGCCATTTGCAGTCCGCATTCTCTTTCTGAAACCATGAACTCTGGCTCTTGACTTCTTCTTAGGCTGGAATGTCATCTTCATTACAATACACCTCCTTGATTCATATTACATAAAATCACATGTGTCTCATATTATATTATGAAGTATTTGAATAGTCAAGCCCTAATTTTCATATTTTACGCATATTTTCATATCATATTCTCTCTGGGGATAATGTGGATAGCAATTTTTTCACTTGTCCACATATGCATTGTTTTTTTTGTTTTATCAACATTGATGTATTTATATAGGAAGAAACACCATTCATTCTATTTTAGTCTCACAAATGTTACTAACAATTTTCACAAGAGACAGAGATAGAAAAAACACATTCTCAACTCCCTGTTTATGCTATTCTACTACTGTGGATAGAACATATATTCATTCTACAGTTATAAACATTTTATGCACAAATTGTGGATAAATCACAATATACCCACAGACTTATCCACAAAGTTATCCACAATTGTTAAAAACTCCACAATAATGCCCACTTTCAGAGTTATCCACAATATTCACAAAGTTTTCCACAATTATGCCATTCTATGTGGATTGATGTTTATTATTATATTCACGAATGTTTATTACTCCTCGACCTGCTATTCACTGATGTTTATTACTTTATCCTTGTATTTTATCCTCATATGATATAAAATAGATAAGAATAGACAAGCAAATTCAATGGATTTTCTCATAACTGGCTGCTTGTCCATTTGTTTCTATATGCAAGAAACAAAAGCATTATAACTTTTAGAAATGGGGTACTTTGAAGTGGAAAACGAACTTTATGAAAAATGGGACGAGATTCTTGAGAATATGAGGGTCAATTTTGATATATCAGATCCCGCCTTCAATACTTTTATTAAGATTTTGAAAGTGCACTCCATTTCCGGTAAGAATCTTACGATCCTTATTGATGATGCCAAGGTCGGAAGTAACAAGAGTTTCATCGAGAAGCGCTACAGCACCTTCCTTCAGGTTACAATCGAAGAAATGACGAATATCAAGTATGATATTACTTATATTTCTAAAAACGAAATTAATACTACTCCTGTAGAGACCTATACGAACAACTCTCTACCGAATAAGGATCATCCATTTATCAGTTCCAAATACACCTTCGATAACTTTGTCGTTGGTGATAATAATGATTATGCACACGCTGCATCCTTAAAGGTCGCAGAAGAGCCCGGAGATATTTACAATCCTCTGTTTATCTATGGAGGCGCCGGTCTCGGAAAGACTCACCTCATGCATGCGATCGGTAACTACATTATTGACCGCGACAATACGCAGCGTGTCGTATATGTTACCAGTGAGTCCTTCGTCAATGAGATTGTCGAAGCAATTCGTGACAAAAAGGGCGACGGTTCCAATTCCATGCAGGAATTCCGTAATAAATACCGCAATGTAGATGTCCTGCTGATCGATGATATCCAGTTTATCATTGGTAAGGAAACCATGCAGCAGGAGTTCTTCCATACATTTAACCATCTCTACGAGTCACAGAAGCAGATCGTGATATCTTCCGATAAGCACCCTGCTACGATGAAGACTCTCGAGGAGCGTCTCCGTTCCCGTTTCGAGATGGGTCTTACCGTTGATATCAAACCACCGACATACGAGACACGTATGGCGATCCTGCGCCGAAAGGTTCAGGAAGAGAATCTGTCTATCGATGACAGCATCCTTGATTTTATCGCCTCAAATGTTTCTTCGAATATCAGAGAGCTTCAGGGCGCCATCACAAAGGTGATTGCTTTCTCCAAGCTGCGCCACAATGACATCACTATGGACCTTGCCAAGCAGGCATTATCCGATATGATTGCTCCTGATAAGAAGAAGGAAATCACGATAGACTACATTATTGAGACAGTGGCGGATCATTTTAATATTTCTACGAATGACCTGCTTTCCAGTAAGCGCAGCAGCAACATCTCCCACCCGAGACAGATTTGCATGTACCTTTGCTGTGAGCTGACCAATAACACCTTAGATGTTATCAAGAAGCATCTTAATAGAAAGGATCACTCTACCATCATCCATGGCAGGGACAATATTAAGAAGCTTTTAGAAGATCCGGATGCCAATCAGAAGGTTGTCAAGGATATTGACATCCTCATTAAAAAGATTAATCCACAATAAGAATTCCACATATCAACAATTTTTGTGAAAAGATTTTTTGAGGATTCCGGCATCAAAATAGAGCATGTTGATAAGTCGAGATAATTTCACAGCTAATCTTAGCTTATTCCTGAGGTTATCCCCGTAGCTCATCCATTTATTTTTAAGGGCTGAACGCGGTTATGCACTTATCAACGCCACCTAATACTACTACGACTACAAAATATTATTTATTTATGCAGAATTTTCTTGGCTTTGCTTTGAAAGGAGTTATCAACATGAACATTATTTGCGACAAGTCTAAACTGTTGGAAGGCATCAATATATCTTTGAAGGCTATTCCAGGTAAATCAACCATGGCAATTCTGGAATGCATGGTCATTGAAGCAAAGGATGGTATCATTAAGTTAATATCAAATGATCTTGAGATTGGTATCGAAACCATAATCGAAGGTGAGATCAAAGAACCGGGATCTGTTGCAGTTAATGCAAAGGTCTTTTTCGAAATTATTCGTAAGTTACCATATAATGAAGTTACAATCTCCGTAAATGAAAATCTTACAATGAACATTACCTGCGGTAAAGCAAAGTTCAACATTCCGGTAAAGGATACCGAGGAGTTCCCATATTTACCAAAGATTGTAAAAGATAAAAGTGTCCTTATCTCCCAGTTTACCTTAAAGGAAGTTATACATCAGACCGTATTTTCCATTTCAGACAACGAGAATACAAAGGTCATGACCGGTGAACTTTTCGAGATTAAAGGTTCTCAGTTGAAGGTAGTGTCTCTTGACGGTCACAGAATTTCTATCCGTAAAGTAGACCTTAAGGAACAGTATGACGATGTCAGCGTTATTATTCCGGGTAAAACACTGATCGAGATTAGTAAGATCTTAAATGGTGGTCTTGATGATGAAATCTGTATGTATTTTACGGACAAACATGTTTTATTTGAATTTGACAATACAATCGTACTCTCCCGTCTTATTGAAGGAGAATACTACAAAATTGATAAAATGTTATCCAGTGATTATGAAACTAAAATAACAGTTAATAAAAAAGACCTGTTCGACTGTATTGACCGTACGACTCTGATGATCCGTGAGTCAGAGAAGAAACCGGTTATCATTGATATCAAGGATACCAGTATGAGTCTTGCTATCAATTCAGGCATTGGTTCCATGTCTGAGGACATTGATATTTCAAAAGAGGGTAAGGATATTCTCATCGGATTCAATCCTAAATTTCTGATGGATGCTTTAAAGGTGATTGATGAAGAAGAGATTACAATGTATATGATTAACCCAAAGGCACCTTGTTTTATCAGAAACATGGATGAAACCTATGTTTATCTGATACTGCCTGTCAACTTTAATTAGTTTTGGAGGAATGTGAAAT
>ERZ780223.4129-NODE-4129-length-10050-cov-8.015008_pt1 | contig 10050 bp, 8 predicted proteins | sample MGYA00511016_ERZ780223 | MGnify/ENA primary metagenome ERZ780223 (study PRJEB29588, sample SAMEA2159032) | human gut metagenome | biome: human gut; feature: human-associated habitat; material: faeces | place: Denmark | collected 2008/2010 ... | reverse complement strand
ATTATACCTTGAGGTATAAAAAAATAAAATTTATGCTTTATACTAAAACAATAAATAAAAATAAAAGTTTTCTCTATCTTTACAAAAAGGGAAAATGCATAGTGTCCAAAAACGTTGTTATTTATGTGAGACGCAACAATAAACCCTACAATATGCTCGGTATTACAGCCGGAAAAAAAGTGGGCAACGCCGTTGCGAGAAATCGTGCGAAGCGAGTTATAAGACAAGCTTACAGGGAAAATGAAATCAACATGCCTATAGGAATTGATATGATTATTGTGGCAAGGTCTTCTGCATGCAGAATAAAAAGCGGCGTTTTAAGCGGATACCTGAAAAATAAAGGAATAAATGAAATCAAAGCGGCAGCTTTCGGAGAAAAATAAATGAAATATATTTTTATGGGTTTTATTAAAGTCTATAAGAAAATTATTTCTCCACTTTTCCCGCCCTGCTGTAAATATCACCCTACTTGCTCGTCCTATGCTCTTGAAGCACTGAAAAAACACGGTTTTATCAAGGGCGGCTGGCTTGCGGTGTGGAGAATACTCCGCTGCAATCCTTGGAGCAACGGGGGAATAGATTACGTGCCGGATAAATTTGATATCCTGGGACGTCATCGCTAGAATAAAAAAAGATAGGAGAAATGCTGATTTGGGACCGATAGGCGAACTGCTCGGCAAACCGCTGGGCTGGATAATGTACTGGATTTACGAGGTTGTAAATAATTACGGATTTTCAATTATAATTTTTACGCTTCTTACGAAAATAATTCTTCTTCCTATTTCTTACAAGCAGCAGCTTGGAACAGTAAGAATGCAGGCTTTGAATCCAAAGCTCAGCAAGCTGAGAAAACAATATGCAAATAATCAGCAGAAGCTTGCTGAAGAACAACAGAAGCTATACGCTGAAGAAGGCGTTAATCCTATGGGAAGCTGTCTGCCGCTGATTATTTCGATGATCATACTTTACGGCGTGCTGGACGTTGTTTACCGTCCGCTTTCGCATATTCTCAGAATTTCTTCCGGAACACTTGAAAAGGCTAAGGATATTATTGAAGCAAGCGGTATTGCTAAAGGAGATAAGTCTTTTACTTCACGTCCTGAGCTTTCAATATTGAAGTATGTTAAGGAAAATCCCGATCTATTTTCGGATATGGGCAGCGATTTTGTAGATAAAGTTTCAAACTTTAAAAATACTTTTCTCGGCGTAGATCTGGGAGTTATACCTACAATTCACCCTGATACGTGGAGCAAGGCGGCAGTAGCTCTTGTTATGATACCGATAATATCCGGTCTTGTTCAGCTTCTTTTTACAATTTATTCACAGTATAAATCAAAGCAGATGAATCCTGATATGCCTAATATGGGCGCTATGAAGATAGTTATGTTTGTTATGCCGGTGTTCTCGGTATGGCTCGCTTTCTCAGTGCCTGCCGGCGTTGGCTTTTACTGGATATGGTCTTCGGTATTTTCATTTTTGCAGTCTTTCCTGCTTTATGCTTATTTCAGTCCTAAACGTATCGAGGCTATAAATGTTAAGCTTAAAGAAAAAAATAAAAATAAAAAACCGGGACTTATGCAAAGAATGATGGATCAGCAGGCTGAAATGCTGAAACAGCAGGAACAGGCTAAAAAAGGCGGACGGGCAGATTATAACGCTGAAACAGAGGGAATGTCCAAATCTGAGAGAAATAAATATAACAGAGAGCTTATTAACGAAGCAAGAAAGCGTATGGCTGAAAAATACGGCGATGAATACAGAGAAGACGACAGCGAGTAAGTACGGGCGCTGAAAGGAGAGTTAAAAGAAAATGGCAGATGAAATAGTAGAAATGGTCCCTATGGACAAATGCGGCGTTTTTACGGGAAAGTCGATTGAAGATGCTAAGAGAAAGGCTGCGGACGATTTTCAGATACCTCTGAAAGATATAAAATTTAAGGTTATTGAGGACGTTAAAAAAGGCTTTTTCGGTAAAATTAAAACTGAAGCTAAAGTTTGGGCAGGATATAATGAGCCTGACGATCTGGGTCCCGATTATATGGACGTGAAAAGAAAAGAACTGGTCGAAAAAACTAAAATGGACGCATGCAGAAATTATCTTGATAAAGTACTTGATAAAATGGGAATTGAACATGATATATCTATTACTACTGTTGAAACCGGAATTTTTGCCGATATTGACAGCAAGGGATCAGGTGCGGTGATCGGCAGAAGAGGGGAGACTCTCGACGCTTTGCAGTACCTTTCCTCACTGGTTGCAAACAGAATTGAAGGAGATTATATCAGAGTTTCTCTGGATAGCTGCGGATACCGTGAAAAAAGAGAAGAAACTCTTAAGGGTCTGGCTGAAAGAATAAGTGAAAAAGCTCTGAAAACCGGTAAATCAACTGTTTTAGAACCGATGAATCCATATGAAAGAAGAATTATTCATTCGGTTGTTTCTAAAATAGAAGGCGTAAATTCAAAGTCCATCGGGGAAGAGCCTTACAGAAAAATTGTTATAGCTTCGGATAATCCTAGAAAATATAATAAGCGTAGAAAAAGCAGTAATGATAATAATAAAAAAATTGATGAACCTATGTCGTTTGATTATAAAACCAGTTTTGAAAAAGATTATAAAAAACCAAAGCCTGAAGACGATATCAATGCGGGGCTTTACGGAAAGATTGAGCTTTAATAAAGCCAAATTAATTTCATGGCGGCCTTGTGCCGCCTGTTTTATTTTGTGAGGTGTTGTTTATGTCTACTATAGCCGCTGTTGCTACTCCTGACGCTGTGGGAGGAATTTCTGTTATACGTATTTCCGGTGAAAAATCTCTTGAAATAGCTGACAAAATCTTTAAAAATTACGCAGGAAAAGCACCCTCTCAAATGGACGGTTATACCTGTGCATACGGACAAATCATTAATGATAATAATGAAAAAATAGATGATGTGGTATTGACAGTATTTAGAAATCCCAAAAGTTATACAGGAGAAGATGTTGTTGAAGTATCATGTCATGGCGGAAGATATATTACTAAAAAAATATTAAGAATGATATATAAATACGGTGCAGAACCGGCACAAGGCGGAGAATTTACAAAAAGAGCATTTTTAAACGGTAAAATGTCATTGACTCAGGCAGAAGCAGTAATGGACATAATAAGCTCGGGCGGAGAAAGTCAGCTTAGATATGCAAACGCTCTGAAAGACGGTGCAGTATTCCGACGAATAAATAAAATTAAAGAAGGACTTGTAAACATTCTCGCAGACCTTGCAGCTTGGGCAGACTTTCCTGAAGAGGACGTTCCGGAAGTAAAGCCGGAGGTTTTGGGGGCGCAGATAGATAGAGTGGTAAAAGATTTAACTAAAACTTTAGATACCTATGACCATGGAAGAATTGTCAGGGAAGGTATTAATACTGTAATATGTGGTAAGCCAAATGTTGGTAAGTCAACTCTTATGAATTGTCTAAGCGGTTATCAGAGAAGTATCGTTACCGATATTGCAGGTACTACCCGTGATATAATTGAGGAAAATGTAAGAATAGGAGAACTTACGCTGCGTCTTTCGGATACTGCGGGAATTAGAGAAACGGACGACATTATTGAGAGTATGGGCGTAGATATTGCCTACAAAAAAATTGATGAAGCAGATTTGATTCTTGCGGTTTTTGACAGTACTTCGGAACTTGAGCCTAAAGATTTTGAAATTATTGAAAAGCTGAAAAATAAAAATTGTATAGCAGTGATAAACAAAATTGACGGAAAAACAAAAATTGGTAAAGATTTTATTTATACAAATTTCAAAAATACTGTTGAGATTTCCGCAAAAAATGATGAGGGAATCGAAAGACTGCAAAAAATTCTTGAAGATATGTTTTTATATGACAAGTCTGAAGCAAGCGATGGAATAATTGCTAATGAAAGGCAAAAAAACTGTATTGAAAAGGCTCTTTCAAATGCAATCGAAGCAAAAACGATACTTGAAAACGGTGAAATGCTGGACGCTGTAACGGTTATGCTGGACAGTGCGGCGGACAATTTAATGGAATTGACAGGGGAGAAGTCCTCGGAAAAGGTCATAGACGACGTGTTTTCAAGATTTTGTGTAGGAAAATAAGATTAATTAAAGAAAAATGTTCCACGTGGAACATTTAAATATGGTGATTATATGAGTTATTTTATGGGAGAATTTGACGTCGCCGTTGTGGGCGGCGGTCACGCCGGAGTTGAGGCGGCACTTGCGTCTGCAAGACTTGGCTGTAAAACAGTACTTTTTACAATTTCACTTGACCAGATCGCTAATATGCCATGCAATCCGTCAATAGGCGGTACCGCAAAGGGACATTTGGTACGTGAAATTGACGCTCTGGGCGGTGAAATGGGTAAGGCGGCAGATAAATGCTTTATTCAGAGCCGCATGCTTAATAAAGGAAAAGGTCCTGCGGTGCATAGTCTTAGAGTTCAGGCGGATAGAATGAGATATCATGAGTACATGAAAAAAGTATGCGAGGCTCAGGAAAACCTTTTTATTAAACAGGGTGAAGTGGCTGAAGTACTGACAGAAAATAAAAGTGTGTGCGGTATACGGACAAAGCTTGGTGCTGAATATAAGGTAAAAGCGGTAATTATAGCAACAGGTACATATCTTAAAGGAAAGATACATATTGGTGAGGAGTCCTATGAAAGCGGTCCGGACGCCGCTTTGCCTTCTACTGTTTTGTCTGAAAGTCTTAGAAAAAACGGTATTGAAATACGCAGATTTAAAACTGGAACACCGTGCAGGGTGCATAAACGCAGTATTGATTTTGAAAAAATGGAAAAACAGGACGGTGACGAGCATATCGTACCTTTTTCCTTTGAGACTGACCAGTCTAAAATGGAAAATATTGTTTCGTGCTATGTTACATATACCAATGCCCAGACTCACAAGGTAATTCTTGATAATCTGCACAGATCGCCTTTATATTCAGGTAGAATTGAGGGTGTGGGACCGAGATATTGTCCGTCAATTGAGGACAAAATCGTAAGATTTGCCGATAAGGAAAGACATCAGCTTTTTGTTGAACCAATGGGTATGGATACCGATGAATACTATTTGCAGGGTATGTCGTCCTCGCTTCCTGAGGACGTTCAGTTGGCGTTTCTGCGAACAATAAAAGGACTGGAAAATGTAGAAATTATGCGTCCTGCATACGCTATAGAGTATGATTGCTGCGATCCGGTACAGATGAGATCAACTCTTGAATTTAAAAATCTGGAGGGTCTTTACGGTGCGGGACAGTTTAACGGCAGTTCCGGATATGAAGAAGCGGCGGCTCAGGGAATGGTTGCGGGAGTGAATGCCGCACTAAAAATTCTTGGAAGAGAGCCTATGATACTCGACAGGGCAAGCTCATATATCGGTACTCTTGTGGACGATCTTGTGACAAAAGGCTGTGCTGATCCATACAGAATGATGACTTCACGAAGTGAATATCGTCTTGTTCTGCGTCAGGACAATGCTGATCAACGACTTACTCCGATTGGTTATAAAATCGGTCTTATTTCGCAGGAGCGTTATGACAGACTTCAAAAAAAGATTTCTGATACCGAAAACGAGATAAAGCGTGTTAGAAAACTGAATATTGCGCCGTCTGAAAAGCTTAACAAGTTCCTTGAAGAAAAGGGTACTGCGTCTTTGAATACAGGCTGTAAGCTTGCAGATCTTATAAGACGTCCTCAGCTTGGATATGATATGCTGGCTGAATTTGACACGGAAAGACCTGAACTTGATTTTGAAGTACGGGAACAGGTGGAATTGCAGATAAAGTATGAGGGATATATTGCAAAGCAGATGGAACAAATTGAAATAATGAGAAAAATGGAGTCAAAAAAATTGCCTTCAGACCTTGATTACAGTAATATTCGGGGACTGAGACTTGAAGCAATTGAAAAGTTAAATAAACAAAAGCCTGAAAATATTGGTCAGGCTTCGAGAATTTCCGGAGTTTCTCCGGCAGACGCTTCAGTTTTGGCAGTATGGCTTGAACAGCAGGGGAGATTAAATGGTAAGTTTTAAACAATGTGAAGAGCTGTTTGTTGAAAACGGTCTGGAGTATTCTGAAAAGCTCCATGAAAAGCTGTGCATTTATTATGAATTTTTAATTGAGTATAATAAAAAAGTTAACTTGACCGCTATTACTGAGTGTGAGGAAGTGTGGGTCAAGCATTTTCTGGACAGTATTCTGCTGTCAAAATATGCAAAAATACCTGAAAAGGCATCTCTTATAGACGTTGGAACAGGGGCAGGATTTCCGTCTGTACCTCTAAAGCTATACAGGGAAGATATCAGTATTACTCTTCTTGATAGTCTGAACAAGCGGATAAAATTCCTTGACGAGCTTTGTGAAAGACTTGGAATAAAAGTTATAACAGTGCATTCGAGAGCAGAGGACGCTGCTAAAAATGTGCTGTACAGAGAAAAGTTTGATGTTGCTACGGCAAGAGCGGTTGCGGCAATGCCTGTGCTTTGCGAGTATTGTATGGGATTTGTAAAAAAAGGCGGAATTTTTGCCGCTCTTAAAGGTCCGGGGGAAAGTATAAAAAACGCAGGAAATGCAATAAAAACAATGGGCGGAAAGGTTTCAGACGAAATTGATTACAAGCTCAACGGTTTTGAACAACGAAAGCTTTTTATTGTTGAAAAAATATCGCAGACTTCATTAAAATATCCCAGAAACAGCAGTCAGATAAAGAACAAGCCTCTATAAAATTAAAAAATAATGCCGTATTTTCCCCTTTTATTTATATTAAAAGGGGAATTTTTGTGTGGAAATAATTTCCCTTATAAGGTAAAATTAAAGTATCAAAAGGAAAGGAAGTTAAATATGGCAGCATTTTTAAATTTTACAAAGGAGAAAGAAAAAGAAGAAAATCGTGTAGTACAGATCCCTATATCTGAAATAGTTCCGAATCCTCATCAGCCCAGAACGGAATTTGATTACAACGATATAAGTTCATTGGCAGAAAGTATTTGTCAAAACGGTATTTTACAGCCTCTTTCGGTGAGAAAAGTTGATAGGGGATACGAACTGATTGCCGGGGAAAGACGACTGCGTGCGGCAAAGCTGGTACAGCTGAGATATGTGCCGTGTATTATATTGGATATTTCCGCCCGGACAAGCGCTGTTTTGGCATTAGTTGAAAATATTCAGCGTCAGGATCTGTCTTTTTTTGACGAAGCAAACGCAATTGAAAAGCTTATCAGCTATTACGGTATGACGCAGGAGGACGCTGCGCTTAAGCTTGGCAAGGCACAGTCTACAATAGCAAATAAGCTTAGAATTTTAAAGCTGAGTGATGAAGAAAAGGAGCTTATAACAAAATTTAATCTTACGGAAAGACATGCCAGAGCATTATTAAGACTGGGAAGTAAGGAAGAGCGTCTGGAGATAATCAATAGGGTCATTAAATTTAATCTGAATGTTGAGCGTACTGAACAGGCAATAGACGAATACATAGGAAAGGCAAAGGACAAGGAAAGCTATAGAAAAAGAAGTAAGGTTTTTCAGAATGTGAAAATTTTTGTTAATACTATTAATAAAGCAGTAGAAACTATGAAGGCGGCAGGAATTCCTGCGGATTCTAAAAAAATTCAAAATGAGGACTATATAGAGTATAGGGTTAAAATTCCAATAATGAATGGAAATAAGAATTTTTAAAGATTTTGTAAAATCTTTACTAAAACATTATATTTTTACTTTCTTGTCTTGATACAAGAAAGTAACAAAGAAAATCAATATACTTTCTTTTTTTCGTAAAAAAGAAAGTATAGCAAAGAAAAGAAAAAGGGTTGGATAAATTAAGTTAATACTTATACACCCAATAAAAGGTAATTTATTTCTTTGTTGCCGCCATCACCCATCATATCAAAGGGTAATCTTGAGAGATCTTTCAGTTGCACCAATCTTAATTGGGTGTGAATTTTATATGTAACGTCTTGCCTTTTATGAGGAGACCTATTAGTTCAACTGCAAAATGACGGATGAAATTTTTTCTTTGCGAGCTTTCTTTTCAGATGAAAAGAAAGCGATACGTGCTTCTTTGGTTCGTTTCTTGTCACGAGACAAGAAATGAACAACAAAAAATCTTTATATTACTTTCTTAAGAAAGTAATTATTCGACAGTAACAGATTTAGCCAGATTTCTCGGCTTATCCACATCATTACCCTTTAAAACGGACGTATAATAAGCTATAAGCTGTAACGGTACTACAGCGATCATCGGCATTAAAATATCCTCAATTTCAGGCAGACCGAATTTAAAATCTGCAATATCGCTGTCAGGCGTATAAGAATCACGGCATATCATTACCACTTTAGCGCCTCTTGCTTTAACTTCCTTAATGTTGCTTACAGTCTTTTCAAAAAGCTTTTGCTGAGTTGCAACGGCAATAACGGGCATTCCGTCCGATATAAGAGAAATAGTACCGTGCTTGAGTTCTCCTGCCGCATAGGATTCAGAATGTATATAGGAAATTTCCTTGAGCTTCAAAGAACCTTCCATACTCAGCGCATAGTCAAGACCTCTTCCAATGTAAAGCAGACTGTCAGCCGTGATAAGAGACGATGCAATATACTGTGTTTCCTCTTTATTTTCAAGTATCTGTTCTATCAGTTCAGGAGTTTTCTGCAAAAGCTCTGTCAGTCGTCTGCACTCGGATTCGTCAATTTCTCCCACAGCCAGTGCCAGTTCAAATGCAAGAAGATACATAACAGCGATCTGTACCATATATGCCTTTGTTGAAGCTACTGCAATTTCAGGACCTGCATGAGTATATATCAGCATATCCGCTTCTCTTGCAATGGAACTGCCCTTTGCGTTAACTACTGCAAGAGTTTTAGCACCCAGTTCTTTAGCAAGTCTCATAGCCGCAAGACTGTCGGCAGTTTCTCCTGACTGTGAAATTATAATTACAAGATCCTTATCGGTAATCAGAGGATCTCTGTATCTGAATTCAGAAGCGATATCCACTATTACCGGTACTTTCGCAAGCTTTTCTATAACGTATTTACCCACCATACCTGCATGCATAGCAGTACCGCAGGCTACAACATAAATCTGATTGAAGCCTTTAAGTATTTCAGGCGTGATACCGCACTCCTCAAGGTTCGGCAGACCGTCTGTAATTCTCGGAGCTATCGTAGTTTTTATGGCATTAGGCTGTTCATGAATTTCTTTCAGCATGAAATGCTCGTAACCGCCCTTTTCAGCGGCGTCCATATCCCAGTCGGCAGTTTTAAGTTCCTTTTCAATTTCCGTCAGATGGCGGTCATAAACAGTTACGCCCGATTTATTCAGTACTGCTATTTCACCATGTTCAAGCAGGTAGTAATCCTTTGTATATTTCAAAATTGCAGGCACATCGGAAGCGATAAAGCTTTCATTTTCACCGACACCTACAATCAGCGGACTTTCACAGCGTACCGCATAAACAGTATCCTTAAAGTCAGCAAAAACAATACCAAGTGCAAAAGAGCCTTCAAGCTCATGCATTACTTTTTTTATCGTTTCAAGAGGATTGCCGTCATAGTAGTAATCAAGAAGCTGAGCCACAACCTCCGTATCAGTCTCGCTTTGAAAAACACGTCCCTGAGACAGAAGAAATTCCTTCAAAGGCTTATAATTCTCAATTATACCGTTATGTACGATCGTAACTCTCTCACCGCTATGAGGGTGGGAATTGACATCTGAAGGTTCACCGTGGGTAGCCCATCTTGTATGACCGATACCCGCAAAACCGTTAGGAGTTCCCTCTTTTTCCATTTTATTTTCAAGATCCTTAAGGCGTCCCTTAGACTTTGCAACTTTAATTTCACCATTATCAAAAACCGCAATACCTGCTGAATCATAACCTCTGTACTCAAGCTTTGAAAGAGCGTCTATAAGCACCTCAGTACATTGTCTTGAGCCTACATAACCAACTATTCCGCACATATCATAATATGATTTCCCTGTTTAAGGCAAATCTACTCCTTTCGATTTGTTTGTCTTTTATATTATACTATATTCAATATAATTATAG
>ERZ780223.4111-NODE-4111-length-10102-cov-5.984871_pt1 | contig 10102 bp, 8 predicted proteins | sample MGYA00511016_ERZ780223 | MGnify/ENA primary metagenome ERZ780223 (study PRJEB29588, sample SAMEA2159032) | human gut metagenome | biome: human gut; feature: human-associated habitat; material: faeces | place: Denmark | collected 2008/2010 ... | reverse complement strand
TCTCGCTGCGGCTCGGTCACGGCGCGGAGGGGTGGGGCAGCAAATTACACAACCCGTCATGCGGCACTGCGCGCGATTCATATCCCTTATGCACAAATACTTCAAAAAATACATGCATTTCAATGCTGAAAATCCCCAAATTTTGTGTTATTTTCATATCGATGGTCAGCGTTTGATAGTAATACTAACAAAAAGTTATACAATCACTATGAGATGTATAATTGCAAATTGTGAAAATATATGCTATACTAATTTTTGCAAATCGCTGATTAAGCGCAGACCCGGATCAGTAGAAAACGGCAGATGATAAATCTATATCTCATCGCCGTATAATAAGAAGGAAAAGAAAGGAAGAACCACATGGACGAAAAGTATAATGCCCTATTTACTCCGTGGAAGATTGGCAATGTGGAAATACCTAACCGCATCGTACAATGTTCCATGGGCGGCACCTCCCTCTTTGGTTGGCTGGAGCCTAACCACTTCGACAAGGAGGCCGCCTACTTCCTCCTCAACCGCGCGCAGGACGGCGTCGGCCTGATCCTCCCCGGTATGCAGTGCGTTCGCGATACCATGGGTATCCCCGGCCGCAAGTGGCTCTGGCAGAACGACCGCATGTTCAAAGAACTCAAGCCCTACATGGAAGAGTTCCACAAGACCGGCTCCAAGCTCTTTATTCAGCTCGCCGCAGGCTTCGGCCGCTCCATGGCTATCAACGGCTGGATGAGCTATCTGGCGAAACACGACTTCCTCAACAAGCTCGCTTCCCCCATCGTTGACGTTCAGTACTCCTGCGCGTCCGCTTCCGCTACCCCCAACCGCTGGAACGAGGAGCTCAAGTCCCGTCCCATGACCCGCGCCGAGATCAAGGAAATGGTCGAAGCGTTCGGTAAGACCGCGAAGAAGCTGCGCGATGCCGGCGTCGACGGCGTTGAGATCCACGCTGTCCATGAAGGCTACCTGCTTGACCAGTTCACCATGAAGAACTGGAACTTCCGTACCGACGAGTACGGCGGATCCTTCGAGAACCGTTTCCGCTTCCCCGTCGAGATCGTCAAGTGCATCCACGAGTATGCCGGCGACGACTTCCCCGTCTCCCTGCGTTACTCCGTCGTCTCCAAGACCAAGGGCTGGGGCAAGGGCGCAATGCCTTACGAGGAGGACTTCGAGGAGTTCGGCCGCGACATGGAAGAGTCCGAGAAGGCTGTCAAGTACCTCGAAGAGGCCGGCTACGCAATGTTCAACTGCGACAACGGCACCTACGACGCATGGTACTGGGCACATCCGCCTCAGTACATGCCCGACAACTGCAACCTCGAGTACGTCGAGCACATCAAGAAGTTCACCGACAATCCCGTCGTCTGCGCAGGCCGTATGGATCCTGTCAAGGCTGCCGAGGAGATCGCCGCTGGCCGTCTGGATGCAGTTGCTATCGCACGTCAGAATCTTGTTGACCACGAGTGGGTACATAAGATAAAAGAAGGACGTCAGGACGAGATCAAGCCCTGCATCCGCTGCCACAACGGCTGCTTCAACTTTGCTAAGTACAAGGGCACCGCAAACATCCAGGGTCTTGAGGACTCCCTGCACCTCGGCCGCTGCGCACTTACTCCGTCCACCATGCAGCACAACCGCTACAAGATCGTTCCGACCAAGAACCCCAAGAAGGTTGCTATCGTCGGCGCAGGTATCGGCGGCGTAGAGGCAGCTCTGGTTCTTACCCAGCGCGGCCACAAGCCCGTTATCTTTGAAAAGACCGACCGTATCGGCGGCCTGTTCCTCACTGCTTCCGCAATGAGCTTCAAGGAGAACGACAAGGCTCTCATCACCTGGTATGAGAACGAAGTTAAGAAGGCCGGCCTCGACATTCGCTTCAACACCGAGATCAACGATCTGGGCATCCTCCGCGGCTATGACGAGATCATCGTTGCAACCGGCGCAGTTCCCAGAAAGATGCTGATCCCCGGCTTCGAGAAGTGCCTCACCTTCACTCAGCTCCTGCGTGAGAAGTACCCCGTAGGCGACAAAGTGGTCTTCTTCGGCGGCGGCCAGTCCGCTTGCGAAGCTGCATACGAGATGGTCCTCCAGGGCAAGCACCCGATCATCGTCGAGTACGCAAAGGACCTCGTTCCTGCACAGAACGTCTGCCTGTCCAACGCTTCCTTCCTGCGTGATGTTCTCGAGTATCACAAGGTTCCCACTTACCTTGAGCATACTATCCGCGAGATCAAGGACAAGACCGTCGTTATCGCTTCCAAGGACGGCAAGAACGTATTTGAGGTCGAGTACGACAATATCGTAAACGGCATCGGCTTCGTTCCCGCACCTGTCGGCGGCAAGGGCAAGAACATCCACCGCGTCGGCGACTGTGTCACCATCGGCAACCTGCGTACCGCTATCTGGCGCGCATGGGATGTCTGCATGAAGATATAGTCTCCAGACCCCAATAAAACCAAAGCATAACAAATCCGGTACGGAAAATTCCGTACCGGATTTTTTAGTTGCGCCTTGACGCAGTCACGGATACATATATCTCTGGTAGCACGGTTTCCTCCAACGTCCCGAACCGGGCAACCGCAATTACCGTATCCGTAGCAGCGTCAATTCGCCTCTAAAAATTCGCCTCTAAAGCGGCAGGGCGTATTTTTCGGAGTAACGGCGGTAGTGCTCGGCAAATTCGGGAACATCCTTGCGCTCGTGCTGCGTTTCGTGGGCGCTGAGCGTGTGCTTTTTCAGGTCGAGCACACACAGAGCGACGTTGGAGCAGTGGTCGGATGCGCGCTCGAGGTTCGTCAGGAGGTCTGACCACACAAAGCCGGCCTCAATACTGCACTCACCCTTTTTCATGCGCAGGATATGCCGCGTGCGCAGCTCATCCTTCAGATCGTCCACGACCTGCTCAAGCGGCTCGACGCAGGAAGCCGCCTGTGCGTCGTTTTCGGCAAATGCCTTGACCGCAAGATCCATGACCTCGCCGACAGCAGCCGACATGACCGACAGCTCGTACTTTGCGCTGCGTGAAAATTCAAGCTGCTTGTCGTGCATCTCCTCGGCGGACTCGATGATGTTCACCGCGTGGTCGCCGATGCGCTCAAAATCGCCGATGAGCTTCAAAAGCTCAGTGACCTCCTCGCTGGCGGCGTCGCTGAGCGGCTCCGCGCCGAGCTTAAGCAGGTAAGTTCCGAGCATATCCTCGTACGTGTCGGTTTTGTCCTCGCTCTCGCGCACCTCCTGCGCGGCCTTGGGGTCAAACTCCATGACGCAGTCGATGGCCTTTTTCAGCGCGCCGGATGCATAGTATGCCATATCCTCGGCGACAACGCTGCACTGCTCGAGCGCGAGCGGCGGAGTCGCGAGAAGGCGCTCGTCGAGCGTGACATCGGCATCCTTTTTCTTGCCGTCGGGAACGAGGCGGATCGCAAGCTTTTCAAGCAGCCCGGACGCCGGCAGCAGCAGTGCAGTGCAGGCAACGTTGAACGCCGTGTGCGCGATCGCAATGCCGTACATCGTTGCGCTCTCGCCGAGTATTGCCGGAGCTGCAACGGCGCGGACAATGCAGAACACCGCGAGCCACACCACCGTGCCGATGACGTTGAACGACAGGTGGACGATAGCCGCGCGCTTTGCGTTGCGGCTCGTGCCGACGGAGGAGATCAGCGCCGTGACGCAGGTGCCGATGTTCTGGCCCATTATGATGGGTATGGCCGCGGCGTAGCTCACCTGTCCGGACAGCGCCAGAGCCTGAAGAATGCCGACGGATGCCGAGCTTGACTGGATGATCGCGGTAAGCGCCGCGCCGACGAGAACGCCCAGCAGCGGATTGGTGAATGCAACAAACAGCTGCCTGAACGCAGGCACCTCGCGCAGTCCGGAGACCGCGCCGGACATGGTGTCCATGCCGAACATGAGCGTTGCAAAGCCCAGCAGGATCATGCCGGTGTCGTTTTTGCGGCTGTCCTTGCTGAACATATACATTATTATACCGATAAGCGCGAGCACCGGTGTGAACGACGTGGGCTTGAGAAGCTGAACCCACACTGCGTCGCCGCTTATGCCGCCGAGGCTCAGCAGCCACGCGGTCACGGTCGTGCCGATATTTGCGCCCATAATAACGCCGATCGCCTGCTTGAGGGTCATAAGTCCCGAGTTTACAAAGCCGACGACCATAACGGTCGTGGCCGATGAGCTTTGTATAACAGCCGTGACGACAAGTCCGGTCAGAAAGCCCGTCATTGTCTTGCCGGTCATCTTGCCAAGCGTCGTGCGCAGGCGGCTGCCCGCGCGGCGCTCGAGAGCCTGACCCATTATGTTCATGCCGAACAGAAACAGGCACAGCCCGCCTATCATCTCCAGCGCGTCAAATATGTCCATAAATTACCCTCTCTTACATTTTACAATTCATTTTACAATCACCATTTTAGCCCCCGTTTATCAAATCAATAATCCGCTCTTTGTAAAATCCCCGTAAAGTTTTTTAGAGGCGCATTGACGCACCTACCAATACGCTTATTGCCGGTGCTCGGTGTCGAAGTTACCGACGAAACCGTAAAACTGCCGCCATACATAAGTGCGGTGCTACGTTTTGCGCTTGCCCGGTTCGGAACGTTGGAATTAACCGCAACTGCTACGCAACGCACTGACGTTACGCGAGGCAACTATGGTTTTGTCGGTACCTTCGATACCGGGCGACCAGAGATATATGTATCCGTGACTGCGTCAAATCGCCTCTAAAAAATCGCCTCTAAAAAACCCTTGACAAATGGGGAGGTTTTTGATATTCTATTTAAGCGCTCCAAAGACAGCAGGTGACTTATGGTGTAAATCCTGCCGAGGATGGCATCATATTTTTGATTGCTTACAACCTTCGTGTCTTTGTGCACGGAGGTTTTCTTTATGAGCGTGAACATCAGTGTGGAGGTGAAAAACACACATGCCTAACGCAAAAGTTCTCAGCGAGAAGCAGGCGATAGTAGAAGCACTCGTCGAGCGCATCAACGCAGCAAGCGCAGGTATTCTGGTTGACTACCAGGGTATCACCGTGGCCGAAGATACGGCTCTGCGTACCGAGATGCGCAAGGAGGGCGTTGACTACACCGTCGTCAAGAACACCCTTACCAGGATCGCTATCGACAAGGTCGGAATGAACGAACTTGATCCCGTCCTCAACGGCAGCACATCCATGGCAACCAGCACCGAGGACCCCATCGCTCCGTTCCGTATCATCAGCGATTACTCCAAGAAGCTCGGCGATAAGTTCAATATCAAAGCAGCTTTCATGGAGGGCAAGATCCTCAGCGAGCAGGAGATAGCAGAGCTGTCCACGCTCACCAGCAAGAACGACCTGTACTCGAAGCTGGCAGGCTCCCTGAATGCGATCATGGGCGGCCTTGCAGTTGCTCTGAGCGAAGTCGTCGAGCAGAAGGGCGGCGCAGCCGCTCCGGCAGAAGCAGCAGAATGATCGGCTGCATCAAACATTAAAATTTGGAGGAAATTATAATGGCAAGCGAAAAAATCACCGCCATGATCGACGAGATCAAGGCTCTTTCCGTTCTCGAGCTCAAGGAGCTCGTTGATGAGATCTGCGAGACCTTCGGCGTTTCCGCAGTAGCAGCAGCAGCTCCCGCAGCAGGCGGCGCAGCAGAGGCTGTCGCAGAGAAGACCGAGTTCGACGTTGTTATGACCAGCTTCGGCGCAGAGAAGATCAAGGTCATCAAGGAGATCCGCGGCATCACCGGTCTTGGCCTGGCAGAGGCAAAGGCAATGGTCGAGAAGGTTCCCGTTGCTGTCAAGGAAGGCATTTCCAAGGAAGACGCAGAGGCTCTCAAGGCTCAGCTCGAGGCAGTCGGCGCAGCAGTCGAGATCAAGTAAGAAATTACTTAAACATTCAAAAAACTCCGTTCATCCGAACGGAGTTTTTGCTTTTTAGAGGCGTATTTGGTCTGATACCGATACGGTTCTTGTGTCAGCACGACCGGATGGTGCGGAGGAAACCGTGGATGCCTCGCAACCCGGTAGTGCGGCGCAAAACGCAGCTCTGCACTAATGTTACGCGGCAGTTTCCCGGTTTCGTCGGTAACTTCGACACCGGGATACCGCAATAAATGTATCCGCAGGTGCGTCAATGCGCCACTAAAAAATTATTTGATGAGAAGGGTGTCCATGATCGCGAGCATTTCGGGGTTTGAGCGGAGCTTTACGCGCTCGTCCTCGTTATCGTCGCCCATGAGCACGACCGTTGTCAGCACATAGTCGGACGTCGAATCAGCGGCCGGGAACGCCATGCAGTAGCTGCCGCCGTTTGTGAAGCAGATGCCTTCGGCGTTTTTGAAGCTGACCTTGCCGAAGTTCTTGTAGTTTTCGGCAACGGATCTCTCGAGCGCCGCGAAGTCCTCTCCGTGATAGTATGGCGCGTATTCGATCTGGATGGAGAAGTCGTCGGTGTTTATGATCGCAACGTGCGAGTCGCCCGAGTCGGTGATGTAGCCCTCGGACACGACGCCGAACGCGTGCTTATCGGCATCGTATGTGACCGTGACGGTGACCTCCTTTGCGTCCTTATAGCCGCTTGCGAAGCTGTAAACTCCGGATTTGGGGTTCTTGAAGGAAAAATCCGCATTGTTTTTGCCGCCGGACTTAGGAGCGGCTTTCGCCGCGGGCTTTGCCGCTGCCGGCTTCTTCTCCGCGCCGGACTTGCCCTTGAGCGCAAGCGCCGCACCTGCCGCCGCTGCTGCCGCGATGGGTGCTATGAACAGCCATTTTTTCATGGTTTCAACCTCCGTTTATTTTCATTTTCTGGCTTGCTATGATTTTAACCCATACAGGCATGCATAGTCAAGCGCATTGACGCGAACCTTAAGTTTTGCTACAATATTTCAGTGGCGAATTGACGCTGCTAAGGATACGGTGATTGCCGGTGCCCGGTTCGGGGCATTGGCAGAAACCATAACGTTTCGCGTAACGCAAGTGCGACAAATGGTTTTGTCAGCACTCACCGATCGGGCTGACGCAACAAACGTATTGGCATCAGCGTAAAGGCGCTACTAAAATGCCTTCCCCTGCGCAGCTTGAGGGGAAGGTGTCACCTTGGTGACGGATGAGGTGTCATTATATCTGCGGTGCTAACCGCCACATTTTTAGATGCGAATTCACATTATACCGATACGGTTTTTGCGTCAGCACGACCGGAAACTGCCGACGAAACCATCGCAACGGAACGGGCAAGCCCGTTCCCTACAGGGGTGCGGTGCAAAAATTAAACACTGCACTAACGTTACGCGAGGCAACTACGGTTTATTCAAATGTCCCGAACCGGGCAACCGGAGATATACGTATTCGTAGGTGCCTCAAATCGCCGCTAAAAGTACTTGACAAAGTTTGAAATGCATATATAATAAGAGGTACAATTGAACAAGGCATGATAGAGGCGCGGTCGCCATCAGTAGCTTAGTTTAAAACGCCGGGAAGCGTTAAGCGAAAGGGGCTATCGCCGAAGGGTTCGGCTTTCCCGAGGTCGGATGCCTGGGATGCAGGAGAATATTCTGCATACTGTCGCTTTATGCGGAGAGCTGTCATGATCCGGCAAGATGTTTTCCTGTTGAGTCATGATCGCGTCATGGCTCGATTTTTTTGTTCAAAATTTAAAGGAAAAAGGGAAGAAACATCATGGAATTTGTAAACACCTTTTGGGCTCTGGTCCCCCCGATCGTCGCGATCGTTCTTGCGCTGATCACCAAGGAGACCTACAGCTCACTGTTCATCGGCATCCTCGTCGGCGCGCTGTTCGTATCGGGCTTCAGCCCCGTCGGCACGCTTGACGCGATGATCACCGAGGGCTTCACCCCGGCGATCTCGGATAACGCGGGCATATTCATGTTCCTCGTCATCCTCGGCATCATGGTCGCGCTTGTTAACTCCACGGGCGCCGCCGCAGCATTCGGCAAGTGGGCCGCGCGCCACGTCAAGACCCGCGCAGGCACGCTGTTTGCCACCTTCGTCCTCGGCGTTCTGATCTTCATCGACGACTACTTCAACTGCCTGACCGTCGGCTCGGTCATGCGTCCGCTGACCGATAACCAGAAGGTCTCGCGCGCAAAGCTTGCTTACATCATCGACGCAACGGCCGCTCCCGTGTGCATGATCGCCCCGGTATCGAGCTGGGCGGCAGCAGTCTCCGGCGTTGCGGAAAAGCTCGACTCCGGCATCTCCGGCATCCAGCTTTTCATCCAGGCAATCCCCTTCAACTTCTACTCCCTGCTGACCTTCGTGTTCGTAATCGGCATGATCGTCATGGGCTTTGACTACGGCCCGATGGCAAAGAGCGAGCTTGAAGCACTCAAGGGCAACCTCGGCTCCCTCGGCAACGACGAGGAGGTCGAAAGCACCAAGGCAACCCTGTGGGATATGCTCATCCCCATCATCGTTCTCATCATCATGTGCATCATCGGCCTTATGTACGTCGGCGGCTTCTGGGATCCCGAAAGCGGCGTTGCGGGCGACTTCGTCGGCGCATTCGGCAACACGGACGCATTCGTCGGCCTGCCCTGGGGCTCGCTCGTTGCACTTGTGTTCACCATCATCTACCTGATCTGCCGCGGCGTTACCTCCTTCAAGGACGCAATGAGCTGCGCAGTCAAGGGCTTCAATGCAATGGTTCCGGCTATCCTCATCCTCACCTTCGCGGTCTCGCTGAAGAACATGACCGGTCTGCTCGGCGCTGCAACCTATGTTGAGGGCGTCATGAAGGCCGCTTCCGCCGGTCTGTTCAGCATGCTCCCGGCTATCATCTTCATCGTCGCATGCCTGCTCGCTTTCGCGACCGGCACGAGCTGGGGCACCTTCGGTATCCTGATCCCCATCGTTCTGCCCATCTTCAAGGTCGGCGATCCTCTGCTGATGATCGGCATCTCCGCATGTCTGGCCGGCGCTGTCTGCGGCGACCACTGCTCCCCCATCTCCGACACGACCATCATGGCCTCTGCCGGCGCAAACTGCAACCACATCGAGCACGTCCAGACTCAGCTGCCCTACGCAGTGACCGTTGCCCTTATAAGCTTTGTAAACTTCATCATTGCAGGCTTTGTTAAGAATGCATGGATCTGCCTGCCGATCGGCATCGTAATGACCATTGTCGTTCTCTTCATCCTGCGCTCTACCGTCGGCAAAAGGACAAGCGTTGCAGCCGAAAAGTAATAGTTAATAGTATATAGAAAAAAACCGGCGTTGAAAATTCGACGCCGGTTTTTTATGCGGTTTTATGCCGCCAGCAGGATAAATCCCGAAACGATCAGAAACTCCGCAAGCAGGTATGTAAGCATGACTCCGAAGTGCGTTTTAAACGGCCTGCCTTTCCGGAAGCGGACGTAAAACAAAATCGAATCGGATACGAAAAAGCTTATCGCTCCGGCATACATTATGGCCGTTGCAAAGCACGGCAGCGTCACGAGCTGGAACAGCGCAAAGCAGTTCATAGTCCCGTTTATGATAAGGTAGCTTATCATACCGACATACAGGCTCTTCGGCCGCACATTTCCGATAAGTCCTCGGAAAACCAGTGCAACCGCCGCAATGTACACAGCTGCCGCAAGGATCATCAGCCACACGGGCACGAGCGAAAAATCAACGTGCATGCAGTAGGCCGCCGCGAAACACAGGTGCGATATGAAAAAGCTGAATCCTCCGACAGCAAACCCAACGGTGCCAAATATCAGCAGGACATCGCCCAGCCAGCTCGTTGCCACTGCGGCAATGACGATATCAAGTGGCGTCTGAACCGTTGTAAGATACCATCCGAGCAGCGTTGGCAGCAGAAAAACCTTCGTTACGGCGCGCAGGATCTTGTCGCACTTCCAGCTTGCGTACAGGTGCACGGCGGAAAAGGCGGCAAACGCCCCAAGAAATACATAATTCATTTAATCTCTCCCATCTATACTAACAATACAATAACATACATTGCGTATTATTTCAACAAATATAAGACGTTGAAACCGGGAAGATTTTGTGATAAAATTGATAAAGCTGACGAGAGTCGAACCCATATCGTCTGTCAGTGCGCCCTTCCGGCTATTTTCGCCTTTTTTGTCTTGATGGGCGCCAGCCCACCTGC
>ERZ780223.4094-NODE-4094-length-10146-cov-1.782876_pt1 | contig 10146 bp, 12 predicted proteins | sample MGYA00511016_ERZ780223 | MGnify/ENA primary metagenome ERZ780223 (study PRJEB29588, sample SAMEA2159032) | human gut metagenome | biome: human gut; feature: human-associated habitat; material: faeces | place: Denmark | collected 2008/2010 ... | reverse complement strand
TGATGCCCAGCTTGGAGAGAAGTTCTGTCCTAATCCTAAACATTTTATATAATGCCTTAGCTCTGCCTCCCATTTCGGCTTTACCATCAGTCATTTTTATATTAATGTTTTCTGTACAGTCCATAGCAGCTATAGAATCCACTACGATAAGAATTGGCTCATTATGAGTTAACTTGCTTCTCCATAGAATGGATAAATCTGCGATGGCATCTGAAATTGTTTCGATTTCTGTAGAGTTAATTAGGGTAACTTTGTCCAATTCTATCCCATTTTGTTCTGCCCATGAGTTATCCCAGGATTGCTCAGCATCAACCCAAATAACATGACCCCCCAATTGTTGAGTACAATATGCAAAGTCATAAGCTATCAAGGATTTTCCGCTTGAGGATTGGCCCATGACTTCTAGTATCTTACCAAAAGGAATTCCTCCACCATACTGATAATTTAAAGCTAAGAATCTTGATGGTAACCATAATTTTGGCATCTCTTGTGTACTGGGATTGATTAATAAATTCCCATACCTTCTATTAAGCTCGCTGGATGTTGGGACCTTTATCCCTATCTTTACTTTCTTTGCCATAGTGTATGATGATTTGTTTTAGATTAAAAAAGGGAGCAACCCAATTGAAGGCATACTCCCTTTAACTTTATTACGAGTGATATGGATTTTTTAAATATCAAAGCCTTTAGCTTTTTTCTTTTTCTTCTTATCCTTGTCCTTTAAGGATTTCTTTTTCTTTTTTGGAGTATCATCTTCATCATCATCGTCATCAACCCCACCACAAAGAAATTCGTTTAATTTATCCTCTAGTTCATCATAAGGAAGGATATGTTTTCTTACCATTTCCTCAAGATTAACTGGCTTAGCATATTTCTTATCCAGAGGTTTTTTCTGACATGGTGAAATGGTATAAGTGGTATCCATTTGACCTTTACCAGAACGGGTTAATTTCAAATCGTATCCATTTTTAATAGAAGTCATATCCCCCCATTCATCTTCATCCAAATAAAGATCGATGATATCCTGGTAAGCTTGTTTGGGAATTAACATTGGTTTATCAATGTTCTGTTCATCGACTTCTTTTCCCTTTTCATCTTTATATGCAACTACTGCGATTACATATTTTCTTTTTGGAACCAGTTTCTTTGCAAGAAGTTTATCATCTTCATCCTTACTTTCCTTTAGTTCCAGGTATTTCTCCATGAAAGGGCAATCCTCATTGAATGTAGCTGGAGAAATTACCCCTCCTAATTTTGGCCCTAAGTAGAACTGAATAATTTCGATAGCTAATTCGCAATCTTCACCTGGATCCTTGATTCTGAAGCGAATGGTTCCTTCTTTAGGATAAATCATTCCACCACCAGATCCTTTCTTCTCCAGCTCTTTCTTTCTAGCCAAAAGTTTTTCCCTCATGGAAAGACCTTTCTTTTCTGTTTTTACTTTCTTCATGATATATCAAAATATTAATGATTGTTTTGTTCTATATAGATAACCTCTTCAATTGAGAGTACCACAAATTTAACAGATTCTAAAGAATATCCATTATCGAAAGAAATATCCTTTCCAGCGTAATTCCCATAAGTAACGATTTGACCAATTTCTAAATGTTTATTGATCTTTCTGTCCTGCTCCATTAATCCTATTTTTACGATTACCCCTTTTCTGGGATAATCCTCGGGTTTACCAGGGATGATTAAACCACTGGCAGTCCTTGCATCATCTTTGGGTACTGCTAAAAGGATCCGATCTTCAGTTGGAGTACCTGGAATATTCTGAGATACTCTTAATGCAGCTTCTTTAGTAAGTAAGTTCTGAATAACATTCATAATAAGATAATAATTTTATGAGATTAATAAATAGTGTTCACTCTTTTCTGATATTGGATGAGAATGTTTGTAGTAGTTGAGCTTTCATTTCAAAAGCTTTACAGATAGAAATTAATTTATCCGCGTATTCCTTAGCTTCCAAAAATTTATCGTTTGCAACTTGATATTTTGTGTTAGCATTTGCTTTATGTGTTGCGTATTCTTTTGTAGCTTTAGGATTACTGTCTACCACAGAAACATAAACTTGAGAAAAGATCCTATCCTTTTCCCTTTCTAATTGATCCCTCTCGGCTACTGCCTTGGATTTTAAAATTGAGATTAAGGAGTAACTTGAAGGGTTTTCTGAGATCAGCTTATTAATGGAAGTTTCATTAATTGCCAATTCCTTTGATAGGTCTATATCGAGTTTTTTACCTCTTACCCTTACTGTTAGGTGATTTATAGAGGACTCCCTCTTAAGTTCTTTTATACTGGAATCCCTCATAAATCTTAAGTGGTTATGGTATCTATCGATGTATTGGACCCATTATCCCATGGATAATCTGGAAAGCTCTGTTTTATAGATTTGATCTTTTCAAAAGAAAGTCTATGTTCAAATCTACAGGAAGAATTTGGGCATATAACAATCATCTGTTCAACGAAATTTGTATTAACTGGATGAGCTGAATGGATTACATCCCTGGGACTCTGTACTTCAAAAGCACATCCGCATTTGGGGCAAATTATGGGCTTAGGTTTAGTTACCCTAAGATTAATTCCTCTTTGTACTATCCTCATCTTCTGTTCCTCCATATTGTTTATATTGTTTAATAAATGATCTCATACTCCAAGTTCCAATTCCAACCAACAGAGTAATAATTACTCCGAATGTGATAGCAATGTAATCCCCGATTTCTTTTAAGATTCCATCACCAATCCATCGAGTAAGGGTCATAAACATAAGTAAAACCCAGATTATTAGGGATATGATTATCCCTCTTTTTTCATCTTTCATAATATATGTATGTTTAAAATTTAATTTAATTAGTTCACTTGAAATACTCTGGGTAAACCTTTGGATAGTCCTTGATATCTACTGATTTACATTTGTTTACCAGTGAAAAATAATATTCTTCTTCCTTGGACCCTTTCCATTCCCCTTTGAAATTTAATAATCGATTATAATCGTATCCCACTGCAAAGGGTAATTCTTCTCCCTGGGACCTTCCTACTTCAAAATCCATTGACATATCTATGTCATCGATTTGGAATCCAAACCATTCTTTTGTACTGGGATTTCTTGCCATGTCCCAAAGTTGATATACGGTCTTTGGATTGATGTCTTGAGGTAATGTATCAAAATATATGGAGTCATGGACAGTACCTACTTCTTGTAAATCTGGAAATTCTCCTTTTTGAATGAGCTCATCAATTAGGATTGATGTAAACAATGCCATATCAGAAGCAGCAGACTGTGATGGGGTATTGATTGCGGCATTCTCAGCAGCTACAATTTGCACCTGATTATCACCAAAGATCTCTGGGCATCTTCTTTTTCTACCGAATAATGTTTTTATGTATCCATGCTTATGGATAAACTTCATCTGATTGTCCATGAACTTCTTTACTTCTGGGAAGTCCTTAAAAAAATCATCCAAGAATCCCTGTGATTCTTTTGGTGTTACTACTAACCCTGTTTTTGGGTCTGAAAGTTCTTCTGCAAGTTTAGCTGCACCAATATGATAGATACATCCGAAAACAATGTGCTTAGCTTGCTTTCTTCGAATTTTCCATGTGGTATAATCTGGATGTTGTTCATCTTTATATATTGGATAAATATCATCGTAATTTACTCCATATTTTTTACATGCTACTGATAAGTGAGGATCCCAACCTTTTGCAAATGCTTCCAACAAACCTTTACATTTTGATAGGTGAGCCATTAGTCTAAGTTCACAGTTATGAACCCGGATACCATTGGGATTAAATTCATGTAAGTTTTCAACTTCCATATCGTATACTTCTCGTTTACCAACCTTTTCTATGTTAGTAATTTGCTCATACATAAAATGATGTACATCCAACCACCTAGAATCAAGTTCAGAAAGTTCATCAATATATGTTTCTAATGTACTGTGTATAAGTCTACCCTTTCTTAAAGAATTCCTATAAGTTTTATGAAATTCTGAAGTTCTGGGCAAATCTTGATAAATTTCTAAAGGTATTCTTTGTGTGGAACAGTGAGAGGTTTTATTTGCAGGGACGGCATATTGTTTGCTCAATTCCCAATCAATAATTTCTTGTTTTTTTCTTTTAAGTCTCAAGTAGGGCTTAAGTCTGGATAACCCATAATTTACGATTAAATGATATTCTGTATACTCATTCTCATTTAAAATCGTAGTTGTACTTCTGATTATACCATGAAACCCAACTGATTGAAAGAGTAGTTGTAATTGTCGAATATAAGATTCACAAGCAGAAGTATACCTAAACCTACCATTACCAATAGAACCATCTGAGTCAATTTGACCTCCAATAAAATTCATCTTGGATTCGAAGTCCGACTTTAGGATCCTCTTTGGGATTTCCATTTCATGAGAATCCTTCTTTGGGTATTTCTTATAAAAAGAGAGAACCTTATCACTATGACCTCTAATACCCCTTGAAGTATTTTTTGGCCCATAGAATTCACAACCAAAGTAATTATCCAGTAAAGGTTGTAATTCCTCTCTGTCCGATCCAGTTGAAAAGAATATGGACATATCAGTTGGTTTTCTTTTACCAGATTTTTCTTTAGGGTAATGACCATCACCATAGAATAATCCCGCAATGTATGCTTCATCTGAATTTATGAGAAGCCTACCAACAGATTTAGTACCGAATAAGTTTTCGATATATAATGTATCATTTAATTTAAGGTCTTTAGCTAATGTAAATCCTTGTTTAGTTTTTACTGGATGTTCTTCTGTTAATATCAGTTGCCTACCAGTATTTGTTGTAATCCTTAGGCATTCTGCCTTACCCTTATTTGCAAGAACCTTTATATTGAGAACTCGGTGTTTGTTTTTATGCTGGGGGTCAATCATACAAATTTTATCTTTCCCAGGAATAATCTCTTTTAACTTCTTTATTCCGGTATTACAAAAGATATAAGAATCCCCATCTATACATTGGCTATAATCCATCATTAGATAGAGTCTACCTGGAGATGCAACCAAACAACGTCTAATTGTTGGATCCGTTGCAACCCTGGGGAGCTGCTGACTGTTGGGGTCTGCTGATGATAATCTCCCTGTACGAGTACCATGAATATTAAATTTTGGATGCAATCTGCCATCATCTTGAACTAAGTTTGCAAATCCCTTTACAAACATATTATTAATCTGTTTAAGTCCCCTTAATTCTAGAAGCGTATCAATAAATCCAGTTTTATCTGTTTTTTGTAATTCCAATAATACTGCTTCTGATGAAGAAGGGTTATCGGTATCCCTTTTATCTTTTTGTGTATATTTTACTACTGGAAATTTGAATCCTTTTGGATCAGTGAAAAGGAGTTGTGTCATTTGTGAAGCTGACCCAAAATTTATGGTTTCTATTATGGCTTTCTCTGATTTAGTATTAAATTCTCCAGCCATTAATCTGGCAATCTTTTCTTCTCTATTTTTAATTGACCTTTCAGCAGAAGCAATTTTTCGAGAATCATCTGATGTTTTTATTACTTTCTTAGATTCTCTGATCTCTTCTTCTATCTTCGATATTGCTTTATCCAATCTCTGTTGGATGAGGGATTTCTCAAATCTCTTTACCTTTTTAAGGGCTCTTACCTTGGTTTCTGCTTCTAGTATCCTTCTTGGATATTCCTCCATTAATTTCCCATGCCATTCTTTATCAAGTCTTTGTCCTCTTGTCTCTACCTTTGTTAATAGGTTAGAAGCTGGCATAATAAGATTTCTGAATAGATGATAGAATTTCTTATCCATCATCTTCTTTTCGAAGAATAGGAATAATCTTAAACACATATCAGTATCTATAGCACAGTACTGGGATAATCCTAATAAAGGTTTTTGATCCCAGGGTAGATTACATCCCTCGTAATCTTCTTCGTAATCTCCAAATTTAGGAAGGAACCTTCTAACCATGGACTTTAGATCATTTGGCTTAGCCTCATCCAAAACATATTTAGCAAGCATCCCATCAAATAACCTACCTTTATGAAAGATACCATATTTGTGAAATACTTGCATATCAAATTTAGCATTCCATGCAACCTTAACAATGTTTTCGTTAGCAATAACTTCTTCTCCAAATTTCTGAAGCTTTGTTTTCCAGGATTTTTTAAATTTCGAATCGAAATGACCTAAAGGAATTACTCCTGCCCTACCTGGTTCAAAGCATACACCTAAAATCGTAGGATAAAAATCATTATTATATATTCGATTACCCGTAGTCTCAAAGTCTACCGAAGCATATCCAGTTTTCTTACAAGCATCAATTAACATATCCAATTGTTGCTCATTCTCTAAGATGTGATATTTTGTTTTTGGTTTGCCCATATTCTTATATAAATTAAGAAGCCTCTACCAAATCATGATAGAGGCTAAAGTTTTAATCCATTCTTTTTCCCAATTATTCATTCATTCTGTGATATCATCCAAACATTGTTTGAGTAATACCCAATCCTTTTTATATGAATGTAGAGAATCGATAGTGTGATATAAATATCCTGGTTCATTCCCTGTTTGCTCAGCCATGTACTCCATAAGTTTCCATGCAAGGTATACATCATTACCAAAATGAGTTACCAAATCGGATGATCTTTGATGATAACAGATGTGTAACCTCTTTTTACCTTTTATTTCTCTGATTAGGAAATCATAATACATTGAGCAAGGTACTCTTCTTTCTCCCCCAATATATTTTACATCTGTCGGATGAAAGATTGGGATTACTGCCTGGCGAGTATCTGGGTTTCTAATTAACTCATCCCTTACTGCTTTTAGAGCATCCCAGATTCGATCTTGATGATTAATTCCTTTGGAATCAGTCCATCCAAATCTCAATCTTTCATTGTAGGTATAATCAAATTTCCCATTTACTAAGAATGGTCTCCAAACATCTTCTCTGATAAGGAATGCTGATCCTGGGTTAATATGGGAGAATTTATCTGGGCTATCCAAAGGATCATGGATTCTTTCCTTGAATTCTTCTTCTACCCATTGTTTACTTCTCTTATCAGCTAAGAATAACCATTTTGGGTCTCCCAAAGAAGTTAAACAGTACTGATGACAGATTACTTCCTTTGTAATGTAATCTTCTTGTCCTTCAATGTTTTTGTTCTGATAGGATTTGGGTCTAACTATAGAACCCATTTCTATAACATTTCTCATTGTTTCGGACATCAACTCATAACTTGAAGTGTAAATTCTCATTCTTATCCTCCTTTTGTTTTAAATATTTCTTTTTAAATGCCTGACGAGCTGTATATGAAATACAGGATTCAGGATATGGAATATCATCATATCCTAATAGCAAATCCTTAGCACAAAGGGTTATCTCTTTCTTTCCTGGAACTTTTCCTGGTTGTATGCAAGCTAATGTTCTTCGATATACCTTATATTTTACATCCTTTTCATCACAAGTTTTAAAGAACTTCAACATCTTAAGGACCTTTTGAATCCAAACAGAATCTAGTCCTTTGGTGACCTTCTTTATCGATTTATGAGTATCATACATTATTAAGGTTTCTAAGGCAGCATACATCTGATTACAGTTTAATTGAATCATAAATGTTTGGTCCTCTCCATATACGTATTCTCCCAATCTCTGTAATAATAAAAGGTCAAATGCCAATCTCTTTGTAATCTCCGAAGATCTTAAGTTTGCAATTATAATTGGAATATCCAAATCATCTCTTCTACAAAAAGAGGCTGCTATTAAACAACCTTTCCCATTAGAATGTGTATTATCAAAGTCGAATGAATAATTGTAATGGCTTCTCTTTAATTCAGTAGACCTAACTTGAGATCTCATTAAATCCAACTGATTAAAGTTTACATAATTATTCAAAAGAAGATTCCATTTGGTTTTCTGATAATTGAAAAGCTTACCAAAATCAAATTCTGGGTCCATCCAAGCTTTCCTAATATTAACAACAACATTATAGGCATAAATCGCAGAGGAGGAGATCCTTCCTCCTTCACCTTCGGTAAAAAGAATTGGATCTCCCTTAATAAATATTTCATTGATGCCCTCCCAAGCTGCTTGTGAGGTAGGATAAAATACTTGCCTTACTTTTAATTGCTTATTGATTGTATCCATATCAATAACGACTTGCTATACGAAATTTATTAACCATGTTTTTCTTGAAGTATACTGCAAATAGGGTTTTATCTGTATAACCCATTAATGCGTAAAATCCGCATAATTTTACGAATGATTCACAAAGTAAATTCTGATACAGATTTTCATCGGTTAATTCTCCGGATTGTTTCCAGGGTTTGTTTTTAAGGCAATTCCTTGCAATAGATAAAGAATATGTCACATCCCATAATTGGATTGCACATCTTCTAACAAAGTCTTCACTAGTTTCCCATCCCACTGGGATACACTCATCTTCTTCATGAGCAATTCTGATAAGTGTTTTATTGGGTAGGTCAATCTCTGATCCCATTACCATGTTTCTGGAAAAGTTGAGTACCTGTCTTAAGCAACAGCAATCATATAAGGGAATCCCTAAATTCTTGGCTGTGGTTTTACAGTATTGGTAAATATCTTCTGGATGAATATTTGTGTAGATAAGCAATTCCATGAAGAAGTGTAAAGCATCAGCTAGTTCTTCATTTAGGTTTTGTGCTTCAGCTTTAATATAAAGGAATGTTTCTTTGTTATCCATATCCTTTATGTAATCTAATCTCTTATTGAAAACCTTGAGCATAGATTCATATCCTTCTCCAAGTTCTTCGATTACCCTACCAGTAAAATCCTTTAGGATGATCTGGCTCTTTTTGGAATTTACATCTATGGGATATGAAGGCAATCCTTCGATCTTAATGTAAGAATCCAATAATTCTTTTTGGAGATCATAGATTTTCTCCAAATGTTTTCCATCCTCTATTTGAGGAGTAGGTTCTTTAATGTTTCTACTATCCATGGTTACTTCTTTAATGATTTATAAATGGTTCTTGTAGTCTTCTTATCTAGATTAAACTTTTCCATTGCAGCATGGATTACTTCTTTTTTCTCTGACCCTTTTCTTTTTAATCTCCGCATATACTTAGCAACAAGTTTAGGATCAACCATACTTTCCATATCCTTGAAAGTATTTTCTTCTTCTACCTGTTTGCGAGTCTTATTCATAAACTGAGCAAAGCATACTGCACATAACTCAGAGTCTCCACATCTTTTACATTCTGATGTAGAGAGGTCATATTCTTTGCCAAAGCAATCATCTCTTGTACCAATAATCTCTGATACATTGGTGGGAACTAAAACCTGAGCTCCTTTAATATCTGGTAATTTATTCTTCTTTGCCATTGTTATATTCGATTATTTTGATTTTCTTATCTATAGAAATAACCTGTTCCTTAATCTTCTGTTCATACTTGGGATTAACCTTGAACAGATTATTAGAAAAGATAAGCTTATTCCTATCATAATATTGAAGGAATCTGTTACATCTCAAAGAGCATTGATCACAATGTAAGGTGCAATATTTGCAAGCACCTCGAGGAACCAAACTAAGCTCCTGATCAGCTTTACAATCAATAGGCTCATTATAATCAATCATTGATTCTGTTTCAAATTCCCTTAACAAATCCAGTTCATTGAAGAGATCTTTTCTCTGTTTTTCAAGTTTCTCTAATTCTGTTTCCATGTATATTTAATCATTAATTCATCATTTCTTACTGATAACTCTAATTCATATCCCTTATTTAAAGGCTTTTTAAGAATTTCAAGTATATCTTTAGTGAGCAATGTATTGTACGCAGATATAAATAGACTTTGAATATCTTCTGAAAGCATATTCTGTATCTCATTCAAACTGGTATACATCTTCAACCCAGCTGATTCTAAGTTTTCATATAAAATCATAAACGAATAATATACATCAACCCTTTGAAAATTAGATTGAGCTAAACATTCTACATCAGGGAGTTTTTCACATTTAAAACAGGATTGCCTATTTGAAGGAATATAAAATACACACCCAAAGCAATCATCATACAGATTTAAATTAATTAGGCCCCTTTCTCGATGATATAATTGGAGACCATCTGAAGATAAAAAATAATCTCCAGTATTCCTACTTGAAAGTGTTAATGTTTGTATCATATTTATTTA
>ERZ780223.4088-NODE-4088-length-10153-cov-4.083086_pt1 | contig 10153 bp, 6 predicted proteins | sample MGYA00511016_ERZ780223 | MGnify/ENA primary metagenome ERZ780223 (study PRJEB29588, sample SAMEA2159032) | human gut metagenome | biome: human gut; feature: human-associated habitat; material: faeces | place: Denmark | collected 2008/2010 ... | reverse complement strand
CTAAAATCACATATTTCATAAAAAATATTTTCAAATAAAGTTTTCATAAAAGTAAAAAAATGTAACACATTATCCATTCTGTTACATTTTCGATTACAAGGCAAGGATATAGCAGTTTTCGGTTATAAATAGTATTTCGTTAAATATTTATTTTAATTCAGTTTGCTAAAAATTATTGCTAAAAACTACATATGTAGTGTCAGGACAACAAATAATTGATGCATTGAATAAGCACGCACTCTCAAAAGTACATTCAAGCTCAATATATTAAAGATTTACTTTTTGTCGTACTGGTATAAATCAATAAAAGACAGGCTGAGAAATAAAAATGTGATATGAAATAGCAGCTAAAAAAACTGCCGTAAATAAAATACAGGGAGGTAATGCAAATGTTAAGGCTTTCAGTTGAAAACAAAGAGTATCTCATGGTTGGAGATAATGTAAAGATTATTTTTCTCGGTGGCTCAGGAAATCATCACAGGATAATGATAGATGCACCGAAGGATGTGAATATAGTCAGAAGCAAAGCTCTTAAAAAACATATGAAAGAAAATGGAATAGAGTGTGAGTTTCCTTCTTACTATGAAGAAAAAGAGCATCCTGAAAAATATCGCAGAAAATAAAAATTTAGAAGCTGTTTTTGCACTGACAGTCCGCAAAGCGACTGTATTTATGGACAAGCAGCAAAACGGATTGCGTATATCCGCATGGCTTTGGTAATAAATCGGTGAACAGATGATAATGTCTTATATTTTTCAGATAAGACAGTGTGGATTTTTCAGAGTTTTATTAATCGGAAATGATACAGCGGCATCGTGCATTGATTTTATTATAAATAAAAATACAAAACAAATTTTACAATACGCTCACAAACGGATTTGGAGCGTAGGAAAAACACGGAGGTAATTATTATGGCAATGATAGTACAGCACAATATGTCAGCAATGAATGCTAACAGAATGTTAGGAGTAACAAGCAGCTCGCTTTCAAAATCAACAGAAAAACTTTCTTCTGGTTATAGAATTAACCGTGCAGCAGATGATGCGGCAGGACTTTCTATTTCAGAGAAGATGAGAAGCCAGATTCGTGGTTTAAATAAAGCTTCTGCAAATGCACAGGATGGTATCTCACTTATACAGACAGCAGAAGGTGCATTAAATGAGTCTCACTCAATCCTTCAGAGAATGAGAGAACTTTCAGTACAGGCATCAAACGGTACAGAGACAGATGATGACCGTGAGGCAGTACAGAAGGAAATCAGTCAGCTTCAGGAAGAACTTACAAGAATTTCAAGTACAACAGAATTCAATACAATGAAACTTCTTGATGGAAGCCAGGGTGGAAGTTCATCTACAACAGGTTCCGGACCAAAGTTTGGTGTAGTTGATGGTACATTAGATGGTGCGCTTGTTACTTCAAATGTAGCAGGAATTAAGGTGGCAACTACTACTACAGCAACAACAAAAGCTGGTCAGGAAACAGCAATTTGGGGCAAAGATGGAAAAACATTAACTTTAAATCTTTCTCTTAATAAAGTTTATACTCAGGATGAGATTGATGATATTATATCAAATGCAAAGCAGGAAGACAGCACGGCAACAGGTGCTCCGGCAGAAGTAAAAGTGACATTAAAGAATGGAATTTTGAATGCAGATGCTGCAGCTACTGGAACAGCAACGGCTGCAGGTGTTAAGGCATCTTCTGATGCAGCAGAGGTTGCTGCTGATACATTTGTAGGTGCTAACAAGATTAAATTTACATCTAACAAATATGGAGCAGAATTTAATGATACTACATTTGGTTTTGCTTTTGATAAGGAAGCTGGTAAAGAAGAGGTAGAAACAACTACAGCAATTACTGCTGATGCTGCTAATTCTATTACAGCGGGTGCGTATAAAATTCATCTTGCAGCCGGTAAAGAATACACAGCTGAGGACTTAGAGGATATTCTTAAATCAGCAGGATTTGATTTTGATGTAACTTTAAGCGGAGCAACTCCGGATGAACCAAATACATTGTTTGCAACAAGCGGAGCTACTACAGTTGGTCAGATTACAATGGAGAATGGTGCAGGACTTGGAAGTACAAAAGCATTATGGGGACAGGATGGATATGATGGTGTTTCTTCAAATGCAGGAATTACTCTCCAGATTGGTGCCAATGAAGGTCAGACAATGAGCTTTACTATTGACGATATGAGTGCAAGATCACTCGGCGTAGATGCAAATAAGATTGACATTGCTACTCAGGATGGTGCTAAGAAAGCTACTACAACTATTGATGCAGCTATCAAGAAAGTATCTGCACAGAGAAGTAAACTCGGTGCTGTTCAGAACCGTCTTGAGCATACAATAGCAAACCTTGATACAGCCGCTGAGAATACTCAGACATCAGAGTCTCGTATCCGTGATACAGATATGGCTTCTGAAATGGTTGTATACAGCAAGAATAACATTCTTTTACAGGCAGGTCAGTCTATGCTTGCACAGGCTAATCAGTCTAACCAGGGTGTACTTTCACTTCTTCAGTAATGAAATGATATGAGGTGTTTGCGGGATTGCGAAAATTGCCTGGCAATGGGGCAATCCGTGATATCGTTTTCATAAGCTTAGATAAAAATAAGCTGTTTCATGCAAAGTAAAAAATCGCTGTGGAATATCATAGTATTATCAGATATTCTGCAGCGATTTTTGGTATATAGAAAAACATATAATGACAAACGCACATTCAGATATTATTACATGAGGTAAACATAAGCTGCGTAGCAGCGGCTGACAGTTTACTGACAGGGTTATAAATGGCAGGTTTTACTGTTACAAAATAAAAGCTCGAAATATGTCAAAAACTTGAAACTTTTCTGCATATATATTATCATTATTAAAACCGGGAGTATCAATGGAAAGGAAAACTTACGAGAGAAGCAGAGGAAAAAAAGATATCTCTTTTGCAAGAAACGACTGGGAACAGTTATTTAATCTGAGGAGAATTGTAAATGAAAAATAAAAAAGAATACATGATAATTTTTGTAACTGTAGCGGCATTGCTTATTGATATTTTAGGCAGGGAATTTGCCGTAAAGTTTGTATTGCCGGTGTGGACTGACTCGATAGGAACTTTTTTGGTCGCATATTTATACGGTCCCGTCTGTGGTGCTTTTGTTGGATTTACCAACAACATTATTTATGGAATATTTGTTGAACAGGAATTGATATATTGTGTTGTCGGAAGTATGCTTGGGATTATTGTGGGGATTTATTCAAAAAAGAGAGTCTTTGACAAACAGTTTACGACGATGACTTTAGGTATGGGGCTTGCATTGTTTTCGACTGTTATGGCAGTTATGGTAAACGCATTGTTATATAGTGGCAATATAAGTAATGTATGGGGAAATCAGGTTATGCTGCTGTGTGTTGATAAGGGACTGCCCAAATTTATTTCTTATATAGCCGGTCAGTTTTGTGTGGAATTTATGGATAAGATACTGACTGTAGAGATAATGTATTTATTGCTCAAAATTGCTCATTATATCAGAAAAAAACTCAACAAAAGATTTAAAACAATAACACAAATAATCATTTTAGCTGTAGTCATGGCAGGAGTTTGCTGCGGCAAAACAGAAAAGACAGCGGCGGCACAAAATAAGTCAGTGCAGACTTCAAAAGCAGGATATACATCAGAGACAAAAGCAGGGAAAGTATCAAAAGCAAATTCAGAAAATAACAATTCGGAATTATATTCGGAATACAATTCGGAATTGTATTCCTATATACAGAAGCAGTATTCAAAGGATGAGGGACTTTTATCAGGTGAGGCTAATGATATAGCCCAGACAAAGGATGGAAAGCTTTGGATAGGTACTTATGCGGGGCTGTTTAAGTATGATGGAGTGAAATTTGTCTGTTTTCAGGATATTAGTTCGGTCAAAAGTGTAAATTGTCTGTATGTTGATGAAGAGGGAAGATTGTGGGTTGGAACCAATGATAATGGTGTTACTATTTTTATCAATGAGGATGCCGTTAATGTGGTGGATGACCAAAACGGACTTCTTTCAAATTCAGTAAAGAAGATAGTATGTGATTCACATGGAAATTATTATATTGGAACTTCAGAGGCATTATCGGTAGTATCTCTTAGCGGAGGAGTCAAGGTGACAAAAACATTTAAAAACATAAAAAATGTGGTGTCAATGACTGCTGATGATAATGGAAATGTTGCCGGTGTAACTGAGAGGGGAGAAATGTTTTGGATAAGTGATGGCAAACTTATAAATACTCCGAAAGCTGTCAGCAAATTTAAGGATTGCAATGAAGTTTATTTTTCAAAAGCCGGTCAGTTATATATTGGTACGACCGGAAATTCGATATACATATTTGATATGGAATCAAAAAAGCTTAAACTTAAAGATAAAATCAGGATAAGTGGCTTTGAATCTATAAATTACTTTTATCAGGCGGATAATGATAAGATGTTTGTGTGCTCAGATACCGGTGTGGCAGTTCTTGGTAAAAACGGCAGTTATTACAAGATAAATACAAACAATTTTAACAGTTCGATTGACAGTATGCTTGTTGATTATCAGGGAAATTTATGGTTTAGTTCGTCAAGACTAGGACTTCTTGAAATGTGTAAGTCCTCGTTTGAGGAGATATTTCAAAATATTGGTATGACGGCGGTTGTAAATTCTACGGAAAAGTGGGACGGCATACTTTTTTGCGGTACCGATGACGGTCTGGTCGCTGTTAAGGGAAGAAAAAAAGTAAGTAATCAGCTTACAAGGCAGCTTCAAAATGTCAGGATAAGATGTTTGAAAGCAGACAGCAAAAATACATTGTGGATAGCCACAACAGAAATGGGAATATATAAAGTCACAATAAATAAAAATGGCGGGTATGACATTAAAAATTTCACTGATAAACAGGGAATACCGGGGATGCGGTTCAGAAATATAATCGAATGTAGTGATGGCAGGATTGTGATTGCAGGAGATTACGGTGTTGCAATTATGTCGGGGGACAGAGTTGTAAATGTTCTTGACTCAAAGAATGGTATGCTCAATGAAAAGTCTTTATGTCTGCTGGAGCATAAAGACGCGTGTTATGTTGGTTCGGATGGTGGCGGAATAACTAAAATTGACAAAAACGGCAAAGTAACGCAGATAACAAAAAAAGACGGATTGTCATCGGATGTAGTTTTGCGTATGGTTAGTGAGACGGTCTATGGCGGAATGTTTATTGTTACAAGCAATGGTCTTTGTTATATGTCTAAAGACGGTAAGGTCAAGAGTCTTGATAAATTTCCGTACAGCAATAATTATGATATAGTATGCAATAAGAATGGAATCTGCTGGGTGCTTGGCAGTGCGGGAATCTATGAGGCAAAGATAAAGGAATTGATTAAAAATGTGAGAAGCGATTATCTGCTGATAAATTCAAAACATGGTCTTAGAGCGTCACTGGTTGCAAATTCATGGCCATGCAGGGAAAGTGGTGCTTTGTATCTTTGCTGTGATACAGGTGTGGTAAAGGTAAATATGTCAGACGGCAGTAAGGGTGATGATTCATACCGTATGATTATGAATTATGTTGAGATTGATGGCGAAAAGGTGGCAATAGACCGTATAGATACATTAAAGATGTCGGCAGATTCAAGACAGATTACATTTGCACCGGAGATATTAAATTATTCTGTGAAAGATCCGTATATAAGTGTTAAGTTAGAAGGACACGACACAAAGAGGCGGACCTGTCTGTTAAGTGAGTTTAATAAGATAACATATACTGATTTAAAAACCGGAAGATATGTGTTTAAAATATCAATTTTAGACGGCTATGATGGAAATGTTATAGAATCAGGAAGTTATATTATTGATAAAGAGAATGAAATGTATCAATATTGGTGGTTCAGGCTTTATATCTGTATCATAGCAGGGCTTGTGCTTATATGGCTTACATGGTTTATTACGAGAACCTGTATGCAGAGGACAATGCTTAAACAGAAGCTCGAACTCGAATATGCAAAGAAACAGATTAAGATGAGCAATGAAACGATTCTTTCAATCGCACGCACCGTTGATGCAAAAGACTCCAATACAAGTCAACATTCATACAGGGTATCAGAGTATTCGGTTGCGATAGCAAAAAGACTTGGTTTTTCTGATGAAAAATGTGAAAATCTCCGCAAGATGGCGTTACTTCATGATATAGGAAAGATCGGAATACCTGATGCGATATTAAATAAGCCGGCGAAACTCACAGATGAAGAATATAAGATAATGAAAACCCATGTAACGCTGGGTGCTGATATATTAAAGGACTTCACGCTGATAGATAATGTAAATATAGGAGCATTGTATCATCATGAAAAGTATGACGGGACAGGTTACTGTTACGGACTAAAAGGTGAGGATATTCCTATTGAAGCACGCATTATCGGTATTGCGGATGCGTTTGATGCGATGACGGCAAACCGTGTATATCGAAAGCAGCTTGACATTGATTATGTGACAAACGAATTAAAACGCTGCAGTGGTACACAGTTTGACCCGAAACTGGTTAAGATAATGTTGTCACTTATGGATGAAGGTATCATTGATGTGGAAAGTTTATACGCAAGATCAAAAGGAGAAACGGAAGAATGAAAAAAAGATACGCATTATGCCTGATAACCTGTATTGTCATGACTTTATGTTTGTTTGGAATACATAATCTTACAAAAACGGAAGAAAAACATATTAAGGTTGGTTTTATTTTTGTAGGTGATGAGATTACACCTTATACAAACAATTTTATAAAGGCAAGAAATCATATCAAGGAGGTGTATGGTGACCGGATAGAATGTGTTACGACATACAATGTGACAGAAGGACAGATTGAAAAACCTTTGCAGGAGCTTATCGACGGTGGGTGTGATTATATAATTGCGGCGAGCTATGGTTATGGACCGGATGTCAAGGCAGTGGCAAAAAAATATCCGAATATACAATTCTGCGTACCTACAGGAGATAATGCAAATGAAAAGCCGGTTTTGTCAAATTATCATAACTGTTTTGGAGAGATATATCAGGGCAGATATGTGTGTGGAAAAGTAGCCGGAATGAAGATAAAGCAGATGATAGATGAAAATATCATTACAAAGGAGCAGGCAAAAGTCGGTTATGTGGCGGCATTTCCGCTGCCGGAAGTAATATCGGGATATACATCATTTTATCTCGGTGTCAGGTCAGTAGTACCGGAAGCTGTCATGACAGTGAAGTACACAAATACCTGGTCGAGCTATTCTACGGAAAAACAGGCGGCAAAAGAGCTGGTTGATGAGGATTGTGTTGTTATATCACAACATTCAGATACGGTCGGACCGGCAGCTATATGTGAAAATGCTCAGAGGGATATACCGGTATATCACGTAGGGTACAATCAGAGTATGACAGATATTGCACCGACAAGATCGCTTGTAAGCTGCTGTGTGGATTATTCAAGCTATTTTGAGCAGTCGGTATATGCTTTATTGCATGATAAAAAGATAGAAGAATGTATTGACGGCCGTACCTATAAGCAGGATGCCATGGCAGGGATTGATAAAGGCTGGGTAAGGATACTTGATATAAACGAAGCAATAGTGCCAAAAGGAACAAAGGAGATGGTGGAGGACACTATAGAAAAAATTGAAAAGGGAAAACTGGAAGTGTTTTCAGGTCCTTTTACCGGTGTAAGTGTATTTGACCGGAATGATAAGATAAATCTTAATACTCCGTATAAAGAAAATGCAAATTCATCGTCACCGTCTTTTAGCTATGTTCTTGACGATGTTATCACTATTGAAAAAATGAAAGAAGAGTGATAAGTCTGCTGTACAGCAGCGGCTTACAGTTTACCGGCAGGTTTATAAATGTAATAAATGTAAGGCTTGAATGTTACATTTTGTTGTGTTCATTTACATTTTTCACTTGCTTTTCAGTCAGATGTTTGTTATATTTAACTATATAAAAGTGTAAATTATTTTAAGTTTTTGTCAAATATAACAATTATCCACGGATGACAGTACAGAAGTGGGAAATAAAAAGATGAAAATCTAAAATATGCAGAAAAGGTACACGATTTTGGAGATTTTTTATCGGAGGTAAGTATGAGAAATTTAAGTAAAAAGCTTGTGAGCTTAGGTACTTGCATAGCTATATGCAGTACCGCAATATTGGCAGGTGGCTGCAGCAGTTCAAAAAATTCATCGACATCAAACGGAGGAAAGATTGATATGAAAGCACTTGAAAAAGAGGAAAAAGAATTAAAGCCTGATTATACGGTGAAATATGACGGCATAAAAAAGGCATCCATAGATGCAGGTGTAAGTGTCCATGATCCTTCTATATTAAAGGTTGATGATACATATTATATTTATGGCTCGCATATGTCTACTGCAAAGTCAACTGATCTTAGAAATTGGACAAGTATCGGTGACGGATACACAACGGATAATCCTGTTTACAAAAATCTTATGACTAACGATAAGGCATTTAAGTATTCAGGTGGGGCGTTCAGTGCTATTCCTACGGATGACAACGGTACTCATGTATGGGCTCCTGATGTTGTATATAATAAGAAGTTAAAGAAATATTTCATGTATTATTGCACATCATCAACATGGAATGCATCAAATCTGTGCTATGGAACTTCTGATTCTCCGGAGGGACCGTTTGAGTGGAAAGGTGCTCTTATCTATTCGGGATTTACTTCGGATACTCTTAAGGATACGGATGTCTGTGATTATGTGACTGAAGATTATGCAAAGAAACATTACATAACAAGTAACGGTGGCGACTTTGAGGAATACAATTATAATGAGTGTCCTAATGCCATCGACCCTACTACATTTTATGATGAGGACGGAAAGATGTGGATGGTCTACGGCTCATGGTCAGGCGGTATCTTCCTGCTTGAGATTGATGAGAATACGGGGAAAGTCATTCATCCTAAAGCTGATGAGAAAAATAATGTTGACGCATATTTCGGAAAGAGACTTATCGGCGGCGGTCATGTAGCGATAGAGGGACCGTGGATTGAGTATGATAAAGAAGCCGGTTATTATTATCTGTTTGTATCGTATGGTTCGCTTACAAGTGACGGCGGTTACCAGATAAGAGCTTTCCGTTCAAAGAAAGTTGACGGACCTTATGTGGATATGAAAGGAAATACACCAAAGCCAGACTCAGGTGATGAATCATTTTTTGGTCTTAAACTTTCAGGAAACTATATGCTCCCTAGTCTTGAAAAGGCATATAAGGCAACGGGGCATAACTCAGCACTTATAGATAGTGACGGAAAGAGATATATCGTAAACCATACGAGATTCGATGATGGAACAGAGGCTCATGAGCCGAGAGTGCATCAGTATCTTCTTAATGAAGACGGCTGGCCATGTATGCTGCCTTATGCGACAGACGGCGAGACGGTTTCTGAAAAAGGTTATGATAATGAAAAGATTATCGGAGATTATTATGTTGTAGACCAGGACACAACGGTAGACGGTGAGATAGCAAAGCCGTTTAAACTTATCTTTACTGATAAGGGCAGTGTGTTTGGAAAAGACATAAAAGGGATATGGACTGTTAAGGATGGCACATACTATGTTACGATAAAGTATGACGACGAAGAGTTTAAAGGCGTGTTCTGTGATATGAAAGATGAGGCAGGCACAAAGTGTATGACATTCTCAGCGGTAGGAAAGAATAAGAGCCTTTGGGGAGTAAAGTATTATAAATAGAAGCAACGGAGGAAAGGCAGATGGCAAAGAAAATTGATGCAAAGTTGAAACGACAGATAATAGATGTGAGTAAGAGCGTGGCTGCGTGGGTGTTTGTGACAGCGGCATCTTTTGGCTATTGGCTGGTGGTGCTTCTGATTGCTTCGCTTGTGCTTCTCAATGTATGGCATGTAACATTTGACTCCATACTAAAATATTCATTTGTACTTATGATAATAACTTCGGTGGTTTATCTCGGATTTCAGATTAAGAAATGGGTGAGATGACAGTAGAGGGTTTATGTTATGGCTTAACTGTTACAATTAATGAATTCAAAATTCCGGATGAGATATATCCGGAATTTTTTTGGCGGTAAACAAATTTGGCATATAATGAAAATGCGTTTTAAAATATCAGAATA
>ERZ780223.4077-NODE-4077-length-10171-cov-2.472519_pt1 | contig 10171 bp, 7 predicted proteins | sample MGYA00511016_ERZ780223 | MGnify/ENA primary metagenome ERZ780223 (study PRJEB29588, sample SAMEA2159032) | human gut metagenome | biome: human gut; feature: human-associated habitat; material: faeces | place: Denmark | collected 2008/2010 ... | reverse complement strand
ATTGTTAAACTGGTTGAAGCAGCAACTATGCAATATAAGGATATTCCAGTTGCTTTACATCTTGATCATGGAGCAGATTTTGAAATGTGTAAATCGTGTATAGATGGTGGTTTTACATCTGTTATGATTGATGGTTCTCAGTATTCGTTTAAGGAAAATATTGAACTTACCAAAAAAGTTGTAGATTATGCACATGAGCGTGGTGTAGTTGTAGAAGGAGAGCTTGGACAGTTGGCAGGTGTAGAAGATGATGTTAATGTAGAGCATCATTCCTATACAAAACCAGAAGAAGTAGAAGAATTTGTATCTAAAACAGGTGTTGATTCATTAGCAATAGCAATAGGAACAAGTCATGGAGCGTTTAAATTTAAACCAGGTACAAAGCCACAGCTTAGATTTGATATTCTGGAAGAGGTTTCTAAAAGACTTCCAGAATTTCCGATTGTTTTACATGGAGCTTCAAGTGTATCTGCTAAATATGTTGATATAATTAATTCAAATGGTGGAAAATTAAAAGATGCAGTAGGCATTCCAGAAGATATGTTAAGAAAGGCTGCCAAGAGTTCAGTATGTAAAATTAATATAGATTCTGATATAAGATTAGCAATGACAGCAGGAGTAAGAGAAGCTTTAGTGGAGAATGAGGATATGTTTGATCCTAGAGTATATCTTAAACAAGGCCGTGCGTATGTTAAAGAATTGGTTGAACACAAAATGATAAATGTATTGGGTAGTAATGGAAAGGCATAAGTAATATGAAAACAGTAATAATGGCAGGTGGAAAAGGAACGAGAATATCAGAAATGTTTCCAGATATCCCTAAACCACTTATTCCTATTGATGGTGTACCTGTATTAGAAAGAGAAATAATATCCCTGCATAATCAAGGTTTTGATGATATAATCATAACAATTTCACATATGGGAGATAAGATAAAAGAATATTTTGAAGATGGAAGAAAATGGAATGTAAATATACAGTATTTTGAAGAAAAAATTCCATTAGGAAATGCAGGAGCATTATTTAAAATAAGAAACTTACTGGGAAAAGAGCCTTTTTTATTATTAAATGCAGATGCAATGTTTGAGGTGGATTTTAATAGAATGTTAAAGTTTCACAAAGAGCATAAAGCATTAGTTACATTATTTACCCATCCTAATAGTCATCCGTACGATAGTGGATTAATTGTAGCAAATGAAAAGTCAATAGTTGAAGAGTGGCTTACCAAAGAGGATGCTAGACCACAATGGTACAAAAACAGGGTTAATGCAGGGTTACATATAATAGATCCGTCTGTTCTGGATATGCTTTCAATAAATGAAGATGATATTGGCAGGGAAATTAATGGAAAAGTTGTTAAGGTGGATTTAGATCGTCAGATTTTAAAACCATTGTGTGGTAAAGGTTTTATGTTATGCTACGATAGTCCCGAGTATGTAAAAGATATGGGAACACCTGAGAGGTATTATGCTGTAGAAAACGATTATAAAAAAGGAATAGTCAGTGCAAAGAATTTAGCAAATAAACAGAAAGCTGTTTTTTTAGATCGTGATGGCACAATTAATGTATATAAGGGATTTTTAAGAGATATTGATGAATTTGAACTGCTTGATGGTGTTGCAGATGCAATTAAAAAGATAAATAATAGTGGATATCTGTGTATTGTAGTTACTAACCAGCCAGTTATAGCAAGAGGTGAAGTTACATATGAACAGTTAGATATGATCCATAAAAAAATGGCACAGTACGGAACCTCAAACCTGTCGGCGTTTCTCCGAAAAATGTCCATCGACGGCTATGTTGTCAAGCTGGAACTGCCGGAGCTGAAAGAGATGGTATCTCTGCTGCGATACTCCAGCAACAATCTGAATCAGCTTACCAAGCGCGTCCACGAAACCGGCAGAATTTACGATGCCGATTTGGAGGATCTGCGGCAGAGCCACGAACGGCTGTGGGACGCAGCACGGAATATTCTCACCGCGCTCGCAAAACTGAACTGACCCGCCGTATCCTTGCGTGAATTACGCAGATACCGTATAATGATAGTACAAAGAAAAGGAGGCTGCGTACATGAAACTGATCTTCAAAATCCTCACCATTCCTGTCACGCTGGCAATCGACCTGTTTACGCTGATCTGCATAGGCATCATCTCCTGCTCCGCAATGCTTCTCCGGCTGGTCAGTGGAATTATCGGCATCCTTGGTGCGGCGGTCTTGGTTACTTACTCTCCAAAGAATGGGCTGATCCTTCTGACCATCGCTTTTCTGCTCAGTCCGATGGGCTTGCCTATGATTGCGATTTGGGCACTGGGAAAACTCCAGAATTTCTCCCACGCACTGAACGGGATGTAATCGGAAGCTCCGGTGTTATTATGACGCCGGAGCTTCAATATACAGGAGCAAAAGGAGTGGAAAGGGAGTATGTGAGAAATACTGTGATAAACAGTATCCACCTAATACGAAAGCTGACTTTTATGTCTTGCAGTTTTTCAATCAGAGTACGAAACGAATCTGCTCAAAAATCACACATTTGTTTGCTTTTCTTCGAAACGCTGCAATTTTGCAGCGTTTGTTAACTTATACTTGATTTATTGCAGCGACTATGATAGAATGCAATGGGTGATAATATGACAGTCGGCGAAATTATTAAACTACGGCGCAAAGAACTCCGTTTATCCCAGGCAAGCTTAGGAAAAATGATTGAGACTAATGATGCTGATATTTCAAGAATTGAAAAGGGAAGCTCTGTCAGCATTGAAAAGCTTGTGAAGATCGCAGAAGTATTGGAGCTGAATCTACTCGATATACTAGCTTCAGCTGGTTTATATTCAGACACATCGAATAGCAATACACAACTGATTAGTGATGAAGATTTTGCTTTTCTCACAAAAGATGATTTGGAATACATCCGCTGTTTCATTCATGCTCTTGTAGAAAAAGAAAGGGGAGCCAACAATGATTTTCAAACTGGGTGAGCTGTTCTGTGGTCCGGGCGGATTGGCATGGGGAGCCACACATGCTGATATTGGAAACCCTGATTTTAGAATTGTACATGAATGGGCGAATGACTATGATGCTAACACATGCCAAACTTATAGAAACAATATCTGTCCCGATAGACCCGAAAGCGTTTATCATGCAGATGTCAGAAAATTTGATTTAACCAAACTGTCCCCCATTGACGCGTTTGCATTTGGATTTCCCTGCAATGATTACAGTGTTGTCGGTGAGCAGAAAGGAATGGATGGTGTCTACGGTCCTCTTTATTCCTATGGCGTGAAGGTTTTGAAGCTGTACAGACCGCAATGGTTTCTCGCAGAGAATGTCGGCGGTCTGAAAAATGCAAACGACGGAAAAGCCTTTACGAAAATACTGGAAGAGATGCGTTCTGCCGGATATAAGTTGTACCCAAATCTCTACAAGTTTGAAACATACGGTATTCCGCAGGCCAGACATAGGATTATAATTGTAGGCATTAGAAATGATCTGGATTTCGAGTTTAAGATCCCATCCAATGCTCCGTACAAGGATGTTGACAATTCCTGTAAAACAGCTATTGAAGTTCCGCCTATTCCTGCTGATGCAGAAAACAATGAATTGACTAAGCAGTCCACAACAGTTGTAGAGCGCCTCAAGTATATCAAACCCGGACAGAACGCATTTACGGCTGACCTGCCGGAGAATCTCCAGCTGAATATTGGCGGAGCCAAAATCAGCCAGATCTACAAGCGCCTTGATCCAGACAAACCTGCATATACCGTTACCGGCAGCGGCGGCGGCGGTACGCATATTTACCACTGGTCCGAAAACCGTGCATTGACAAACAGAGAACGCGCAAGGCTCCAGACCTTCAAAGATGATTATGTTTTTGTCGGAAGTAAGGAAAGCGTTAGAAAGCAGATTGGCATGGCAGTTCCCTGCGAAGGTGCAAAGATTATTTTTGAAGCAATATTAAAAACATTTGCTGGCATTCCGTATGAATCAATGCCTGCAAACATAGAAGAATAGACATAAAGCACATGGCCTCACTTAAGTCAAGAGACTTGAGTGAGGCCATTCAACTCGTTGAAACCTCCAGTTTTGCACACTTTAAACTGGGTGATACGTAGATTGGTAAATATTTGAGATATCGCTGACTCTCGGAGAGGTGCATATCCCCTAGGGCCAGACGGCAAGCTTTTTCAGATCTATGGCATCAACTTGGTGTCAGATTTTATACAAATCACATAAAACTCTAAAAATCATTTTCGGGAGACTGTACGCCATCAAAGAGTCTTGCTACATCTCTTTGCAAGATATCTTGTGGAAGAAGGGTATAATGCTCATTGGCATCATCTAATTCAGCCATAAGCTCAATTAAGCGCACCGCCAGGCAGCTAAATAAATATTTTCTCGAATCGGTACCGATCTTTTTTTGCAGGTCTTTCAGCTGTTGTTCGTGCTGACTGAGATCTGCCTGCGCCGTGCTAATTTCATCACTCCAGTTTTTCTTCATAAGTGCGATCTTATCTTCTGGAAGCGTTTTCATTAACGCATTAAACATTGTGCTTTCGCCATTGAGATATTTTGTGTTTGTTACAATGGTGGCTTTACATGCACGGATCCGATCTTCATCAGGCTTGCAGAGCGCAGCTTCGATCCAGCGGTTAATTCTGCGCTTCAATTCCCACTCCGGCAAAGTCGAGACTGAGTAATTGCCAGCAGAATATGACCGGGCAATATAGGCATTAGCAATCTGGTTGAAGTAATATTGAGTCTTGGTGTTGTGGGAATACCAGTAGAGCGTGCGTTTTAGCCACTTGCTAATAATGTCGTCTTTGTCAGGAGCCACACAAAAATAGTCGATTATGGCACAAAAATCAGAAAGCATGTTTTGAGCTATATGCTCCAGCCGCTGATTCAAAACTGCAAAATCGGCCAGGGACTCCGGCTGGGGTCTTCCAATGATCCCAGATACCCAATTGCGGAAAGCTATTTGATACTCCTGGGCAGAATAACCGTCATCAGGGCTCTGATTGTGGTCAACTACTGCCCGTAGCATCTTAATCTGGCTCAGTGTGTTGCAAAAGGCTGAAAACTGTCTGCGTTTGCTGTAGGGAAGAAAGGAGGAAAAACTATCGAACACTGGGCTGGCATCAATGGAAAACTTGTAAAGATCCTGGATCGCAACAGTGAACCAGCCATCCTCGCTCAAAACGTGTAAAGACGTGGGCTCATAGTTACAGCAGGCAAACAGGTAGGGCGCAAGTTTGCTCTGGACGCGGGCGTTTAATTCCTGGGCCTGCTGATAGGAAATAACAGGTCCTCTCATTCTTTGCCTCCTCGCTCACTGCGACCAGCACTGGTATAAACAGAGAAGCCCATATATCCAATGCCAAGCTCCAGATTTTTCAGTGCTTGATTGCGATCAGGCATTCGGCTGTTTTTTCCGAGATTATACTGATGGAAGCGGACACCGTTAAATTTTCCCAAGTGCTGCGGTACACCATTGATTCGGATCGTACCGTTATTATGGTCAGACAAACTCAGCACTGTACCGGAATATTTCACGGGATTTCCTGAAGCGTCACAGATCATAAAGGGTGTCCACATTCGTCGCTGGAGGTTTTGCCCAAAACGCTGCTCTGGGATGGAACTAAGCATCTCTTGCGCTGTTACATAGCTTTGCTCGCTGAGTCTGTTAACGTGCAAAGTGCTTAAAGCGTAAATGAGCGTAATAAGCGTCCGTTGCTGGTCTCCGGCAATGTCGCAGTAGATGGAACAGAGCTGATACAGCTCCAACCAATCTGAATCCTTCAAGCGTGTAAGCTGGCATTCGCGTCCGTTGGTCAACGTGGTTTCGTTGCACATCATCCAGAACACCCGGATCAGCATGGACAAGGAATACTCCTTGCCGCATACGCAATCAAATATCTTCTCTTCACGCATAAAATTATAAGCATTTCTGCATCGAAGAAGTTCATCCGTATTCAAGCGGTCTCTGCCCTTGGGTATTCTAATCTCCTTCTGGCAAACAAATGTGATGGCAGCAGGATTATTGGCATCCAGCATTTCGTCAAATAGTTCAAAGAAAGCCTGTTCTCGCGGATTCTGTGCGGCGTTTTCGGGGTTCTTTCTGTACTGCCGGATGGAGTTAAGCGTGATGGGAATACCGGTGCTAATAGCGGTGATGTTAGCGAGGTGTGAGGACAGTTCGTCGTTGTTATGACTGCCGCGGTTGACAATCTCGTGATTATAGGTCTCGCAGGTTTCTACAACCTGCATAATTTCAGTCAAATACTGCAGCTTCTGCGTGTCGGTCAGGCTCTCTTTTTTGTACATGTTTTCAAAGAGCTTGAAGAGCGTATTATAGGCGTAGCCGTTGGTAGGATAGGCCATAATCATTGGCTGCAGCTGATTATACAGCACACGGTAGCTGAGCTTGCGTTTGATCAGATCTCCGTCCACAGTTTCTCCGCTGTATGCGCAGTATTTGCAGTATTCTTCAATGAGCTCTTCTAAACGCTGGCTGGACTGGGCAGTTTCCACAACCAGAGAAAAACGCTGATTTAGGAAATGCTGATGACCAGAATAGCCAACGTCCCGAGACAACAGCCGATCATCCATATCCTCAATGGCTTTTTCAGCCAAACTGATGGCGTGAATCAGCTTATTGATTCGAGTTTCATAGGAGGCTTTGTTGAAATAGTCTGCGCTAAATAACCAAGGCAGTTCTTCAGGATCCTCCGGGCCGTAGAGCTTCCGCCAGTAGTAGCCGTAATACTCGCGTATAAATGTAACAATGATGGATGTGAAACCTGCATCTTCGTCGGGGACGCCATCCAATTCTATAAGATTCTCCAGCTTTACAATGATCTCATCCAGCCGTTTCTGAATACATAAGTGTTCATACTTCCTGCCATATTCGAAGAAAGGTGTAAAGCCGGTATTCTGGCCCATCAGCCGCAGGAGTGCCTGCAGGTTTTCCGTAAATGCTAAATCCTTGCATCCGCTTCTGCGATAGTCGGCACCATAAATGTCGATAATCTCGCCCAGCAGCTTCACTTGCGCCAAGCCGGCTATATCATGGTTGCGAAGATAAATGTCGGCTTCCAGCGGGTTGCGGAAGCGGAAAGAAAATTCGCCGTCTTCATCCTCACCGTAGGAAATCCAGGGGATGGATGTGGTTACCAGCTTAAACAGCTTCAGTCCACTTTCACTGTACTGCTCTCTTTTCTCACTGCCAGCCAGTATGGTAAAAGCGAGCCCATAGGGAACGGACAGCTTAAATCTGCTAAACAAGGCAACGCAAAGATTAAACTGATCCAGCCTTTGATTGCGTTCCTCAGCGTCAGTATCCTCGGGTTGTTCAGATTGTATGTTCGGCAGATATTGAGAAGGATCCAGGCCGGCTTTCACCAAGGCCTGATACATCGCCGACTGCTCCTGATTCTCTTGCTTTTTTTTATGCAATGTGCCAAGAACCTTAGCAAGTTCCTTTTCGACATAAGGGGAGATCTTACTTTGCTCGGAACGCAGACTTTCTTCCAGATTGTCTCGCAAGAGGGTGATAAGGGTGTAATAATAATGAAAAATCTCATCCTGATTGGTATTCCTTAGGCGTTCCCGAAGCAGAGAGATCGTGGCTGGATTAATTCCGGAATATTCTCTGGCACGGTTCCAGAATTCTTCCTGCTCCTTCTTAGTCATAACTCTGTTAGCCTTCACAAAGTAGCATTCATACTGGTCAAATATTTGGGCGTTACCTGCCGTCTCGTCAGAGCAACGTTCATATTTACCAGTAGCAGAAGAGAATGAGTAGGCAGGAATGTCCTCGCTGTTGCCGGAGAAGAGATTATAGCTGCTACAAACAAGAACAAATCGTCTGCGCCCCCGGTCCTGGAGATTTTTCAGCAGTTTTCTGACACGGTCAATACCAGCCCGGTAGGAAGAACTATCCCAAATGACCAGAATACGCGTGTCAACTGCAGACTTCTGCTCCAGCAGCCGCATTGCTTCGTCCAGGTCATCGATCCCGGTACCCACACTGGCGCTTAGGAAATTTTCCTTCGAGATATAGATTACCGGATTAATCCGTTCATTGTAGATACGGTAGGCCAGTGCACCCAATGTGATGCTCTTACTGCTTCCCGGATCGCCACAGAGGATGATGGGGCGGTTTGCAATGGGATTTCCTTCCACGCCTCGGCCTTCCAGCATTCTGCGTACTAGATGCACCAAGGCGTCCTCATAGTTACGTTTGACATAGAAGGTGGATCTGGGCAGATAGCCATACCACTGAGGCCCTAGGGAGGAACTTGCTTCCAGAAAGTTAGAGAACCAAATGCGTCCCTGTTCACGCCCCAGAGGCTGAATCTGATTGACGGTTCGCTCGGTTAACAGGGTTCCGACATTTTTAAACAGCAAAAGATCCGTTTGTTCGATGCTGACAGCAGTTTGCCCTTGGTAATACACATCGGTGTTGTTTGCGGGAAGACCGTCAAATTCCTGAGAGTATGCAGAGGCCTCTTGTTCCCGATGCTGAATGATTGTGGATAAAGAACATGTATAAAAACCAAAATTCTTTTTCTCTGCTACCTGCTTCAAAACAGCATAAGCGCGGTTTTCACTTTCCTCCGGCATATCCCAGATGGATACAGTTCCATCGGTAGTCTTCTGGTACAGCAGAGAGGACAACCTGCCGCTGCTGAACACCTGCCAATCCTCATCGGAGTTGGCACCAATAATCACGAGAGGATTAACATGGTCCATGAATTCGGGCACAAGCCGAATCATTTCAGCAGCATCATCTATGCCGGGAATGCCTCCCTGTCCCTGCGCCCCTTCCTCAAGCCAAGCAAGGTCCTCACCGTCTTGTTCTTCTCCATCGACACCAAACAAACGGATAATCGGGAGTTTCTTCCGGCTGAGAGGCTTGAGGGGGATAGCGGCCCTAGAGGTGAGGTTATAGACATCCCTTTGACCGTCTAAGATAAAAAGATTAGCAAGCTCCGGATCTTTCCGGCTTGTGATTATGCAACTCCATGGGCATCGTGCAATCCATTGTGTAAGCTCGTCATTGCTTATGTTTCTGCCGACATACAACAGAACATGGTTGGAGTGGAAACTGTTAAAAAAAGTATCCTCCATTTTTTTATAGTTCATAACAGACCCTTCTTTCCGCAACACTCAACCCTAGTTGACCTTTGAGATGATCTTCTACCAATTTATTCATATGAAATCATACTGCACTAATAGCAAAAAAATGTACGAAAGTATGTATGACAACACAACGGAGCACAAAACATATATTAATACTAACATAAACACCAGAATAATTCAATAAATATATATTTTCATGATGTTGGGGTCAAAAGGTTTTTTGAAATTGGCGATTGTGCATGGTGTAAAGAAATTAGCCAAGCTTCCGCTTGCTTCAACCGGTATTTAAGACTACATCATGCGCTATTTGTGTGGACATCTCAAAATCAAAAAGCGCCCTTTTTGACCCCACCGACCGCCACAGAATGCAATCTTGTCAATATGCAGTAAAATAGGCTTAAAAATTATTCAAAAAAACAATTGACTAATTCTCCTGTTTTTGGTATATTCAAGAAAAGTTAAGTAAAGGTAGGCTACCATAGCCTTTTCTCGAAAGAGTTAACCAAGCCTTTTCAAGTATTTATACTTGAAAAGGCTATTTATTATTTAGGGAGGATAACACTATGCAAATCTTTGATATTGTTGTTGGTATCTCAACCATTATTGGTGCTCTTGCGGCGGTTTATTCTGCAATAACATTGCATTCAATCAGTAGCCGAATTGAAAATTCTGGTTCAAATAACACTAATAATATAATGCAAAATAAAGGGAAACAAAACAAAAATATTGTGAAAACGATTCAAAAATAATCTTCTAATGTCCTCTTATGGCGGCGTGAAAAGAAATGACGAGCCAAAAAAATTTAGGATTTGGAAACAGCAACAAAACAATAAACATAATTAATGGTTTACCGAATAAGTCGAGTGATTTGTTGCAGCAAGTGTCAAAACAGTTAGATGAAGAAGATTCCAAAATTAACGCGTTATTACGTGATCAAGTTCTGATCAACAAAACGGGAGAGCACGAAGCATATAGTACGGAGAAGATAATTCGTTCTTTGCTTAACCTGGGGGTTCCACTTCTTGCGACA
>ERZ780223.4076-NODE-4076-length-10172-cov-8.915983_pt1 | contig 10172 bp, 4 predicted proteins | sample MGYA00511016_ERZ780223 | MGnify/ENA primary metagenome ERZ780223 (study PRJEB29588, sample SAMEA2159032) | human gut metagenome | biome: human gut; feature: human-associated habitat; material: faeces | place: Denmark | collected 2008/2010 ... | reverse complement strand
TAAAGAGAGTTTAATATAATTAATCTTTTTCATACTTCCAGCTATTCTTAATTCCAATGAGTCTCATTTGAGACTCTTTTTTTATATGAGAACTGCTGAAATAGCAGTTCTCAAAACAATATTATAAAATTACCAAATAAATAACTCTCTTGTTGAATCTACAACATGCCTGAATAAATTAATTTTTCTTCCGACCTTACGAACATTTCTATATGTTTTTGAATCCCAATAATTATACCAATCATAATCATCCCAATCCCGATTGCTATACCAAAAATCATATGAACAATTACATCCGTGGTATTTTTTACAACGATTTGCCCAACGCTTATAATATCTGTTACGATATCTATCATCATCATCGTCGTCATAATCGTCATCATCATAATCATAATGAACATACCGGGAATAAGCACCACATTTATTGAATCTTCCATTATTATGGCAATTTTTAGCAACAACTACATTGCCAGTGATTAAAAATAACGCTAACAATAACACAAAAAGTCTTACCATTCTTCACTCCTCATAATATTATATTAAAACAGCATGGATAAAATCCATGCTGTTTATAATACAATACTAATCTTTCTTTTTCAAGGTTGGGAACGCAATAACATCACGAATAGATGGTGAGTTAGTTAACAACATAATCAATCTGTCGATACCAACTCCAAGACCACCCATTGGAGGAACACCATGTTCTAAAGCGCAGATATAATCTTCATCAATAGGCATTGCTTCTTCATCTCCAGCAGCTTTTGCAGCCATTTGAGCTTCAAATCTTGCTCTTTGATCAATTGGATCTGTAAGTTCTGAGAATGCGTTACTAATTTCCCAACCATTAACTCTTGTTTCAAATCTTTCAGTTAATCTAGGATTATCTCTGTGAACTTTTGCAAGTGGTGATATATCTCTTGGATAATCGTAAATATGAATTGGTTGAATTAAAGAACCTTCGATTTTTTCTTCGAATACTCTTTCAATTACTTGGCCCCAATTATCACAATCATCTGCATCTACATTTACAGATTTAGCTTTTTCTTTAGCTTCTTCTACAGTTTCAACTTTATTAAAATCAATACCTGTAGCTTCTTCAACCGCGCCTAACATAGTTTTTCTATCCCAAGGCGGAGTTAAATCAATTTCATTTTCGCCATATTGAATTTTTGTAGTTCCTAAAACTTCTTGAGCTACATATGCTACTAAGTTTTCAGTCAATGTCATCATATCATTATAATCAACATAAGCTTGATATAATTCCATCATAGTAAATTCCGGGTTATGACGAGTATCTATACCTTCATTTCTGAAACTTCTGTTAATTTCAAAAATCTTTTCACTAACTCCACCAACCATTAAACGTTTTAGATATAATTCTGGAGCAATTCTTAAGAACATATCCATATCTAATGTATTATGGTGAGTAATAAATGGTCTAGCATTTGCACCACCAGCTTGCGGATGAAGCATAGGTGTTTCTACTTCCATGAATCCTTTATTAATTAAGTATTCTCTTACTTTTTGAATAATTAAACTTCTTTTTTGGAATGTCTTTTTAACATCATCATTAACAATCATATCAACATATCTTTGACGATATTTAGTTTCAACATCTGTTAAACCATGGAATTTTTCAGGCAATGGTAATAATGATTTTGATAATATTTTTAAAGACATTGCTTTTATTGTTAATTCGCCACGCGGAGTTCTTCTTACAGAGCCGTAAAAACCAACAATATCACCTATATCAATTGTTTTTAAAGTTTTTAAATCTTCTTCTGATAAATTTTCTTTATGAGAAAAAACTTGAATTTTTCCTGAGGCATCAACAAGGTCAATAAACATACCGGTGTTTCTGTTTGCCATTACTCGTCCTGCAACATGATAACAATCTTCTAGTTCTTCGCCTGCCGCAAGATCTTTATACTTATCTTGTAAATCTTGTGCCATAATATCTTTTTCATACCCGTATGGATATGGATTTAATCCACGTTCTCTCAAATTCTCCATTTTTTGAATTCTTACCTGACGAATTTGATTTTGAGATGAATTTGATTCTTGAGTTTTTTCTGCCATCTTTTTCTATCCTTCTTTTTATTACTAAAATTCGCAATATGATTGTAGCACAAAAAGCAATAAATTTAAAATGCCTACCATAGAACCACGAATAATTCTTACTTGACGAAATTAAGCTATAATGAGATAATCTGGGTATGTTTAAGTACTATAGTAAAACTGCACCGTATTTATTCTTACTTCCTGCGGGAATTGTTTTACTTATGTTCTTTTTTATTCCGTTTTTCCAAACTATTAGTTTAAGTTTTTTAGATTACTCTAACAATATTTATCACGCAAAATTTGCAGGACTACAGAATTATATTGCTATTTTGCACAACCCCATATTTTACAAAGTTATGCTTAATACATTAATTTATTTGATTGTTGCAGTACCAATACTTGCAATCATTCCTCTTTTTCTTGCAATACTTATTAATCAAAAAATCCGTGGTATTACAATTTATAAAATACTCATATATCTGCCTGTAATTGTTTCAATAGTCGTTGCAGCTATTGCTTTTAAATGGCTTTATGCAGAACAAGGAATTCTTAACTATATACTCAATGTTTTTCATATAAATTCGATAGGCTGGCTAACCGATCCAAAATATTCTATTTACTCGGTCATTATCGTAACTATTTGGAAAGGTATCGGGTATTATATGATGATATATCTTGCAGCTTTAATGAGTGTACCAAAAGAACTTTATGAAGCTTGCGATATTGACGGTGCAGGATTTTTAAGGAAACATCTGACTGTCACCGTCCCGCATATAATGCCAACAATTGCTCTGGTTACAACAATAAGCTCTATTTCTGCTATGAAAATCTTTGCAGAAATCTATGTAATGACTAAAGGCGGACCTTTAAATTCGACCAAAACTATCGTTTATTATATATATGAAAAAGCGTTCGAAAACCTTGATTTGGGATATGCATCCGCTATGGCAGTTATACTATTAGTTATAGTAATGATTTTTTCTTTAATTAACATATTCTGTTTTGAAAGGGGAAAATATAAAATATAATGTGGAAATCAAAATTTACTAAAATTTTCAATATAAAAAACATGTGGATACACGCCATCTTGATAACGGTATCACTATTATCCATATTTCCCTTTATTTGGTTATTGTCTACCTCGTTAAAAGGAAGTAGTGAAAATATCTTTGCCTACCCGCCATCAATAATTCCAACAGATTTTACATTTGCAAATTATGTAGGAGTTTGGCAAAAAGTTAATTTGATGAGATACTTTATAAACAGTATGATTGTTGCCGGAGGAACTGTTCTTTTGAACTTAATCTTATCTTCATTAGCAGGCTATCCGCTGGCAAGAATGGAGTTTAAAGGTAAAAAAATAGCATTTTTCTCAATACTTGCAACAATTATGGTTCCATTTCAAGCAATTATGCTGCCTGTGTACTTGATAACTCTAAAACTACATCTTGTAGACAGCGTTAATGATACGATGGGTTTTATCGGGCTGATAATGCCGTTTGCAGTGAGTGCATTTGGAATTTTCCTAATGCGTCAGGCATTTCTTGCTATACCTAGAGAAATGGAAGAAGCAGCAATCATCGACGGTTGTAATGTTTTTCAAGTATTTTGGAAAGTTTTACTTCCTATGGTAAAACCATCATTGGCAGTTCTTGCCATATTTACCTTCATTGGTTCGTGGGGTGAATTTTTATGGCCAAGTATTGTTCTAACAAAAGAAGCAATGTACACTTTGCCTGTTGGTGTTAACAATCTGCAAGGAATGTTTTCTTCAAACTGGAGATTTATTGCTGCAGGTTCAATCATTTCAACAATACCAATCATTATATTTTTCCTTGCAATGCAAAAGTATTTCATCTCAGGCGAAAACGAAGGTGCTGTTAAAGGATAAAACGGACTATAAGAATTTAATATCATAGCCCGTTTTATTATATATTCTTCAATTAGAACATATCATCTATTCCATCATTCATATTAAAGACATCATCCATTTGGCTGGTTTGGTTGTGGAACATATAATCTGCAAAAAGTTGATTATTTAAATCATCTTGTATTCTTTGTTGTCGCTGATAATCAACAACGTCATCTACTTGAGCTTCATATATAACCTGATTATTGTTATTAATTTCTGCACGTTTTTGATTAATTTTATTTAATAAGGCTTTCTTTACTTGAGGGTCAACCATTTCGACTATAGAATTTTCTATTTGATTTAATTCTCTTAATGATGTAACATTATCAATTTGGGAACTATAAGCATTAAATGTTCTAATCATAAAAGGAGGCATATCTCCCATGTCAAGAACTTCAACATCACCAACTCTCGCCGGCTCCACGCTTATAACCTCAACGTCGTCAACTCTCGCCGGTTCCACGCTTATAATTTCAACGTCTTCAGGTGCAGCTTGTACAACCTTAGGTTGTACAGATTCTGACTTCGATATATTTGGTTTGCTATTTGGATTTGAAGGATCAAAATTTAACCATGGATCATCTGCAGGTGTCATATCTGAAGCCAAATATTTTCCATCTCCTCTATTAGCTTCATATGGAATGTGCTCTCCTGGTTTATATATATTATCTTTCATACTACCGGATGGCAATTCATATCTATAAAACAATCTTCCGGAATTACCTAATTGATTATCTCCAGTAATTTTTGAATTTGTTGTTTGTAAATTATGTTCTTTTATCAATTTATCTAAATCTCTTGCTATTTTTTCCATTTCTTGTGGTGATTGCGGATAAATAGTAAATGCCTTACCCGCCTGTTTTGGAGCTGTTTTACACAACAATTCCGGACTCATAGTTGAACTTAAAGTTTTGTGAGCTATTTTATTTTTATTTAAATATGGAAGAACAACCTCTGCCATTTGTTGATAATCTAACTCTGAAACTGAAAATAAGTGCATTTTCCAAGCTGAATGATTATTTGTTAGCTCATATGGGGAATCACTCCAATATGGGCGTTCACTATATCTATTAGCCCCATCTGCAAATAAATCTTTTCTATTTTTTATAAATGCAGCATGAGTTTCATCTAACTTAAATTCATTCAACAATTGCGCATCTGTTAAATGCTTATATTGCGGATACTTTTGTCTCAAATAGTTAACATCTTGCAAATTTTCATGATAAATTTCAAATAAATCATTTACTCTTTCTCTTTGTTCAGGTGTCAAAACATATTTTTGAGATGAAGAAGAATTTACACTTGCGGGAGTAACATCCGAAGTTCTAACTGGTGTATTTTCAGCTTGATTTTTCATAAGCTTATTTTCAGACATCATTGTTCTGATTTTTTGCATTAAATTATTAATCTTTTGTCTTACTGACGCTGAAGCTTTAGCAGCAATTGTTTTTAAATCTGCAAATAAAGTTTTACACTTAGCTACCATTGCAGCTTTATTACCTTTGAATGATGCTGATAATTCCTTTGTTATATCTGATATTCTTTGTTTACAATCTGCCCATAATTTTCTTTGAGCTGATGGAATTTCAGAATCTGCTATAGATTTAACATCAGCATCTATTGATTCTTTAGATACTTTCGGAGCTTCAACATTATCTTTTGATTTAGTTGCAGGAGTTTCTACTTCAGGATTGGCTACTGAATTCAAAGCTTTTTCTTTATTATTGATAGCTTCTTTTAATTGTTTCTTTTGAGCTGAAGTCATTTTCTTACCAGCTAATAAACCTTTAAGTTCTTTTAGTTGAGCTTCATCCGTAATTGTTGAAATATAATCATTAACTTGATTAAATTCAGTTTGATTTAAACCTTTTCCAGTTCTAGCTTTTTCATTCAACATTGCAACTAAATCATCGTGAGGTTTTTGTTGTAACTGTTGATGTGCAGCCATAAAATCTGCAGTCTGACCTTCCGGTACTGAACCTTTTGGAGCTTCATCTAAAGTTATATGATGCGGATCTACATCAACTTCACGGCTTGCATTTGCTGGTGTTGCGGCTGGAGCTGAAGGTTGTTCTGACGCCAACTTACGCTGTACTGATTCAAAACCTTCAAAAGTTTTACCGGCTGGTGCTGCAGATTCTGGTGCTTTATCCAATGTTATATGATGTGGATCTACATAAGTTTCTTTAGGTTTTACTGTACCTTGAGGTTCCACTCCATTTTGCTCTGAAGCCACAACTTTTGGAGTTTCTGCTTTTGCTTGTAAAATTTCAGATTTTTCTTTCATTGTTTTGAACAATTTTTTAGAAGCTTGTGAATTACGTAAACATTTATTATTTTCAAATTTCTTAATTAAAGCTTGCAAGTCTTCTGCTGAATCAGTACGTTCTACAAATGATTTAATTGTCGCAAATTCTTGCTCGTTTAACCCTCTTGAACCATTTATTGCAGCATCTGCAGCTGAATTTGTTGCAGCAACATCAGCTTGTCTTGCTTTTATTTTAGCAAGTTTTGCTTCTGCACTCTTCATAACATCTGCAGCTTGGTCTACACCTTGAACTTCATATACGTGCATATTGCCTTTTTCATTAACGCCTACACGTTTTTTTAAAGCGTCCATGAATCCCTGGATTTCATCAGCAGTATTTAAATTATTTGTTAAATGTTCTTTTAATATAGCTGCATCATGAGGTGGTAATGCACCTGGGTTACCCGCAAGAATATCAGTAGCACTTTGGTTTGCATTTGTATTTATTCTATCAACAAATTCAGAACCTCTTGTCACATTTGGAGACTCAGGAGAAACATGAAGTTCAACCATTCTATCTTCTAATTTCTTCAAGATTTCTGCTTTATTCCTTGTATCAGTACTCCAGCCTGAAACTTCTTTATGTAATCTTTCGATAGTTGCGACATCTGCTGTTGAAATATCAATATGTTCTTTACCAATAGTTACAACACCAAATTCATCTTCAACCATATGTTTTACTTCGCGGCCTTGCTCCCTTGATTGAGCTTGCAATTGATCTGCTTCTTTATGAATTTGAGCACCTCTTTCAGGAGTTGCATCAGGTAATTCAGCTTTTACTTCGTCTTTAACTTTATTCATTTTCTCAGTACCAAGTTTTCCACCAGGAATTTTTGCACCGTCAGTTGTTGCAACATCTAATGTTGATTTTGGAGCATCAGGGGTAGGATTAGATTTTGTGGCAGGTTTAGTACCTTTTGCTAATTGTTTCAACGCTACCAAATTACCTGCGGCTGAGAATACTGCCTGGAACGTTACACCTTGAAGTGTAATTTCACCGGTTTGACCATATTCAGCTGCAGCACCGATTGCCACATCTCCTGCACTTTGAGCTAACATTCTGCCGCCTGCTTGTATAAAGGCCTTAGATGATTTTAACGCCATCGTAGCTTTTGTCAATTGACCACCAGCAAATACTGTTGCCCCATCAATTGTAGCATTTTTCAAGATATTAGTAACCTCTCCATCCTGCAAACCAACATTAGATGATGCTCTATCTGTTAAATCTGTGGCTGCTGACAATGCAGTTGTTGCTAACGCAGCTGTACTTAAGGCAACTAAACCTGTACCACCTGTTGCTACGGCTATTGCAATAGCTCCAACAGCTTTAACTGCACCATTAACAACAGCTCCGCCAACTTGTTGAGAATTTACATAACTATTAACTCTATTTACTATATCACCTTTATTACCAAACACTGCAGTGGAAGCATATTTTAAATCATTTTCCAATGTTGCTAAGTCTTTTCCACGGGTGTATTCATTGATTTTGGATGAAATACCGTTTTGTGTTTGCTTGATTATATTTTGCAAATATTTTGCTTTTTGAGCATCAGTTGCTTTGGCAAAATCGATTCCATCTTTTTGCATTGCTAAGGCTATACTTTTTTCGGCAACATCTTTACCATCTTGCACTTCAGAACTTACGGACTGCAAATATGAACCATATTTTGCAACCATATTACCATAAGATTCTCTTCCATTAATACTATTTGCAAATTCTTTATTAAAACCATCTAATTGAACAGTCAAAGCTTGAGCATTTGCAAGATTAGATTGAAGTTTTCTATAACCCTTTGCAAGGTTAGGGTCATACTCTACTCCAAAAATCTCTTTAAATTTTGTTTTAAATGCAGCTTCTCCACCTGATTTACGGGCTTTATCTAATTCACCCATAGATTTTTCGAATGTTTTAAGATCGGCTTTTACATTTTCATCCAAATTATCTGAACCAACGCACCATTTTAAACCTTCATAAAGATCTGCACACCAGCCATCCTGATCAAGTTGTTTCTGCAAGTTTGCTTTATTCTCACTTAGAGATTCATTCATAATGCCTATTGTATCATCCATTGCATTATCCTTAGCAGCAAGCCTTTTTTCCGTTTTTGTCATTGCTTCTGCTGTATGAATTGCACCAATCACGTTCTTTACAAGTCCGTCAAGTTTTTCGGTTGAACAGTACCCGACACCCATTGACCAATATGAGCTAAGTTCATTTACACAATCATTAAGCTGCTGTTTTGCTCTTTCATCAGAGATTCCTGAAGATTTAGCCCTTTCAATCAAAGCATTAATAATTTTTGTTTCAGCAGCTCTTCTTGTCTTCATAGTATTGCCTGTTTCATCCATGATACCTTCAATCAAGGATTCATCAGGGGAGATTTTATTATATTGTTCAATTACTCCTAAAACATTATCTTTATTAACTTTTGCCAACGCATTTTGGAATTCTTTTGATGAAACTCCGCCGGCATTGTCATCCAAACCTTTATACATTGCATTAGCTAATGTTTTACCGGTATTTGCTTCATGTTTTGCTTTTGCGGCCATAGCAGTTCTTTCTCTGCCAATTTGACGTGAATTAAAACCATCACTAAACTCTTTAGACACAGTGACATTAACTTTTTTCCCAACAAGTTCACCATCTTTTATATTAGGATTAAGTTTTTTCAACTCATTAATTCTCAATTGCATTTCATATTTATTTGGGTTTTTATTCCCCTCATTTGCAAATAAACCTCTTGCTAACTTTTCATAAGTATTATGTTTTTTCTCAGTCCAGGACATACCAACACGAGCTTCTAAATCTGCTTGAGCAGCATCTTTCATTTGTTTCTGTTGTTCAGCAAAAGCTTTATATTTAGCTTGAGCAACTTCTTTTGAATCTCTGCCTTGTAAGGCTTTTGCATCCGCAGAAAGTTCACCAGGAACAACTAAATCATCACCTGCCCAACCTCTGACTTTGCCGCCGTTAGCTTCTAATATTGCTTTCTTTGTTGTGCCAAACTTTTTAGCTAATGCGTCAATACTTTCACCATTTTGTAAAACAACTTTTGTATTACCTTTACCGTCATATTCTACATTATATGTTTTACCATTGACAGTTTTAGTTTGAGAAAGTTTATGCCCGTCTGCATTAAAATTTGTTGTTGAAGTATTACCATTAGATTCTTCTACTATTTCAGTACCTGAACCATCTTCTGCAAATGTGCGAGTAGTTGTTTTATTTTCTTCAGTAATAACTTCTGATTGAACTTTGCCATCTTTAATTTGCTGTACTGTATCTTTACCGGCTTCTTTAATATTTGCAGTTACAGTGCCGTCGTCGTTATAAGTATAATCAGTTCTTTTTTCTTTTGCTTCAATTCCTTTATTTTCTACTTTTGATTCAAGTCTTTCATTACCTTGTTCATCAATAGAATAATTACTTACAGTTGATTTACCAACCTCTACGGTTTTTGTTTTTGGCTGTCCTTCTTCATAATTTGTTGTACTAACTGAATTTTTTGTATTATCAGTAACAACTTCTTTTGCAGGTTTTCCATTTTCATAATTAACAACAGTTGTATTACCTGTTTCTTTCTCTGTAGATACTTTAGAGGATGGTGTCTGCCCATCTTCTTCATATTCAGTTTCTACAGTATCACCATTTGGATTGGTAACACTATCTTTTAATAACTTTTTATTTTCGTCTAAGAATCTTGTTGTAGTATTTCCATTTTCATCAGATTGAGTTATATTTGAAGACCTATCAGGATTTATAACTTCTTGAGTACCATCTTTATAGGTTAAATGAATAGTTTTTTGGCCATCTTTTTCTACGACTTTTGTATCTTTTACATTTTCAGTATTTATAGCATATTGTTGTAAAAATTTTAAAACATCTTT
>ERZ780223.4059-NODE-4059-length-10210-cov-15.034269_pt1 | contig 10210 bp, 11 predicted proteins | sample MGYA00511016_ERZ780223 | MGnify/ENA primary metagenome ERZ780223 (study PRJEB29588, sample SAMEA2159032) | human gut metagenome | biome: human gut; feature: human-associated habitat; material: faeces | place: Denmark | collected 2008/2010 ... | reverse complement strand
GGCATGATTCGGTGAAACTCCGAAGCCGACAGTACAGTCTGGATGAAAGAAGATACCAAGCGCAGAGCCCGCACGGTTCTGCGCTTGTGGAGGCTGCTCTGGGATGCGTTTGCATTCTGGAGCTTTCTTTTTTGCACAAGGGTCCCTTGTGTCTTTTCGGCTTGCCCTGAACGTTTTTGTTCAGGGCTTTTTCTTTTGGAGGCGACACGATGAACGACAAAGAGTATATGCGTCTGGCTTTACAGCTTGCAAAAAAGGGTTGCGGATGGACGTCTCCCAACCCGATGGTGGGTGCCGTGGTCGTAAAAGAGGGCAGGATCATCGGACAGGGCTGGCACCAGAGATACGGTCAGGCTCATGCGGAGCGCAATGCGCTGGCATCCTGCACCGAAGATCCGCAGGGAGCGACCCTGTATGTGACATTGGAGCCGTGCTGCCATTACGGAAAGCAGCCGCCCTGCGTGGATGCGATTCTGGACGCGGGCATTCACCGGGTGGTCGTGGGTTCTGCTGACCCGAATCCGCTGGTGGCTGGAAAAGGAATTGCAATCCTGCGCGCACACGGCATAGATGTGACCGAAAATGTTCTGCAAGAGGAATGCGATGCGCTGAACAAGGTGTTCTTCCACTATATCACCACAAAACGCCCCTTCGTTTCCATGAAATACGCCATGACGATGGACGGAAAAATCGCCACATACACAGGCGCTTCCAAATGGATCACCGGGGAAATTGCCCGGAATCATGTTCAACGGCAGCGACACCGATTCCGCGGCATTATGGTGGGAGTCGGAACCATCCTAGCAGATGACCCGCTGCTGACCTGCCGGATAGAGGGTGGCCGTGATCCCGTCCGGATCATCTGTGATACACATTTGCGGACACCGCTGCAATCACAGGTGGTCATGACCGCCAAACAGGTTCCGACCATTCTTGCGACCTGCTGCGGCGACCCGGAGAAGCAGGCGGCATATCAACAGGCCGGGTGCCGGGTCCTTTGTCTGGAAGCGCATTGCGGTCATGTGAATCTTCTGCAACTGATGGAACAGCTGGGGCAGGAGCAGATCGACAGCATTCTGCTGGAAGGCGGCGGAACCTTGAACTGGTCTGCACTGGAAAGCGGCATCGTGCAGCAGGTACAGGCTTACATTGCCCCGAAGCTGTTCGGAGGAAGGGATGCCAAAGCACCCATTGAGGGTGCAGGTGTCCCGCTTCCGGATGCTGCATTCCGCCTGAAGAACAGCCGATTGGAACAGCTTGGCAAAGATTTCCTGATCGAAAGTGAGGTGGAGTACCCGTGTTTACCGGAATCGTGGAAGAAGTCGGAACAATAAAATCCATCAATCGGGGACAGCATTCCGCCGTACTGACTGTTCGTGCAAAAACGGTTCTGGAAGGAACCAGGATCGGTGACAGCATCGCCGTCAACGGCATCTGTCTGACCGTCAGGCAGCTCTTCCCGGATAGCTTTGCTGCGGATGTCATGCACGAGACCTTGAACCGCTCTGCACTTGCACAGCTCACCGTTGGAAGTGCTGTCAATCTGGAACGTGCCATGCCGGCCAACGGACGTTTTGGCGGACACATCGTAGCAGGCCATGTGGATGGCGTCGGACGCATTGCTAATATCCGAAAAGACGATACGGCTATCTGGTACACCATTCATGCAGATCCTGCGATCCTTCGCTATGTCGTTGAAAAAGGCTCTATCACAATAGACGGTATCAGCCTGACCGTGGCTGCGGTGGAACCTACGGGCTTTTCCGTGTCCACGATACCGCACACCGTCCGTCAGACGAACCTGAACCAACGGCACAAAGGGGATTTTGTCAATTTGGAAACCGATGTTGTTGGAAAATATATCGAGAGGCTGCTTCCATCAGAAACACCGAAGCAAAACACGCTCACAAAAGAAATGCTGCTGCGCTGCGGCTTTTAAGGAGAGTTTACGATGAACTTCAATACCATTCCCGAAGCTTTGCAAGACCTGAAGCAAGGAAAAATCATTCTGGTAACGGATGACCCCGACCGTGAAAACGAGGGGGACTTCATCTGTGCTGCCGAATTTGCCACCACCGAAAACATCAACTTTATGGCGACCCACGGCAAAGGTCTGATCTGTATGCCGATGTCCGAGGCTTTCGTCCAGAAGCTGCAATTTCCGCAGATGGTGCAGCATAACACCGACAACCATGAAACGGCATTTACGGTGTCCATCGACCACGTTTCTACTTCTACGGGCATTTCTGCCGCAGAGCGTTCCATTACGGCGATGGCTTGTGTGGACGATCACGCAAAAGCAGAAGATTTCCGCAGACCGGGCCATATGTTCCCCCTTCTGGCAAAAAAGAACGGTGTGTTGGAGCGCAACGGTCACACGGAAGCAACCGTTGACCTGTGCCGTCTGGCAGGGCTGAAAGAATGCGGCCTGTGCTGCGAGATCATGCGGGAGGATGGCACGATGATGCGCACCGCTGAACTGGCAAAGCTGGCAGAGCGTTTCCAGATCAAATTCATCACCATCCGTGATTTACAGGAGTACCGCAAGTGTCACGATAAACTGGTCGATCAGGTGACGGCAGTGAACCTGCCCACCAAGTATGGCACCTTCAGAGCTTATGGTTTTGTGAGCCGCCTGAACGGAGAGCATCACATTGCACTGGTAAAAGGTGACATTGGCGATGGAAAGGATATTCTGTGCCGCGTCCACTCGGAATGCCTGACAGGAGATACATTTGGCTCTTTGCGTTGTGACTGCGGCCAGCAGCTGGCCGCTGCCATGACGCAGATCGAAAAAGAAGACCGGGGTATCCTGCTCTATATGCGGCAGGAAGGCCGGGGCATCGGTCTGATCAACAAGCTGCGTGCCTATGAACTTCAGGAGCAGGGCATGGATACGCTGGAAGCCAATCTCGCTCTGGGGTTCCATGGAGATGAACGGGAGTATTATCTCGGCGCACAGATCCTCCGGGAACTTGGCGTAAAAAGCCTGCGCCTGCTTACCAATAACCCGGACAAAGTATATCAGCTCTCCGAGTTTGGGCTGGAGATCTCCGAGCGCGTACCCATTCAGATGACGGCGACCCCGTATGACCTGTTTTACCTGAAAACGAAGCAGGCACGGATGGGGCATCTTCTGGAATATTAACAACGAAAGAGGTATTTAAAAATGAAAACATTTGAAGGCAAGCTGGTTTCTCAGAATATCAAGGTCGGTATCGTAGCTGCCCGATTCAACGAATTTATCACGTCCAAACTTCTGAGCGGAGCAATGGATGGTCTGCTCCGGCACGATGTGCAGGACGCTGATATTCATGTTGCATGGGTTCCGGGTGCTTTTGAGATCCCACTGGTTGCCTCTAAAATGGCAAAAAGCGGAAAGTATGATGCTGTGATCTGCCTTGGTGCCGTGATTCGCGGTTCTACCAGCCATTACGACTATGTGTGCAATGAGGTTTCCAAAGGCATTGCCACGGTCTCGCTGGAAAGCGGGGTTCCCGTCCTCTTTGGTGTTCTGACCACCGAAAACATCGAACAGGCCATCGAGCGGGCAGGCACCAAAGCAGGTAATAAAGGCTATGACTGTGCAGTCAGTGCCATCGAGATGGTAAACCTGCTCCGGGAAATGGATACCGCCGCAGAGTAAAATACACGCAGGAGTTTGCCATGATCGTTATAAAGACCCGACAGCCTGACCCGGAATTGGAGCAGAAGATCCGGATGCTTCTGGAACGAGAGCACATCGAGGCAGAGCAAATATCCATTGATTCATGGGAGAAGTTGGTTCTTCCGGGGCTTACACTGGACGGAATGACCCACGAAGTGTCGTGCAACGGCAGAAAAGTCTCCCTTACACGACTGGAGTTCGATTTGCTGCTGATGCTTGCCTCCCACGAAGGACAAATCTTCTCAAAAGAAGAGCTTTTCCGTGCTGTGTGGGGACAAAACTGTGACGACACCTTAAAGGTCGTGGCAAATACCGTTTCCAATCTGCGAAAGAAGCTGGCCGGCTGCGGTAGCTTTATCCGCACTACCCACGGCGGCTATGCTTTTGTAAGCCAAAAGGAGAACGACCCGGCATGACCAGGATCTTATTTATTTGTCTCGGAAATATCTGCCGAAGCCCGATGGCGGAGTATGTGATGAAAGACCTTACGTCCAAGGCAGGACTATCCGAGCAATTTGAAATCGCATCAGCCGCCACCAGTGCATGGGAAATCGGAAATCCGGTCTATCCTCCTGCACGGCAGAAGCTGGCAGAACATGGCATCGACTGCAACGGCAAGACCGCCCGGCAGATGACCCGGCTGGATTATGCACGGTATGATCATCTGATTGGCATGGACGAAAGTAATCTGTGCGACATCCTGCGGCTTGTCGGCGGAGACCCACAGCATAAAGTCTCGCTGCTGATGGCGCATACGGATCATCCCCGTGAAGTGGCAGACCCATGGTTCACGGGAGATTTTGAATCCACATGGCAGGATATACTGGAAGGATGCACGGCATTGCTTGAGGAACTGCGATCATAACAGATTATCATAAAAACGGACGGATGTCTGCCAGTTGACAGACATCCGTCTATTTTTCATTTCAAATCATCTTAAAATACTTCAGTGCCTCCCGGATGGCTTTTTCCTTCTCCGGCGGGCACTTGAACTGCTTGGGGTTCTCAGCCTTAGGCTTGTTGTAGTTCTGCCGCTCCTTGATGCCGCACTTGCGCTTGACCTGTGCAATATAGAGGTTGCTCACGTTCAGACCGGTGTGCTCCTTGACGTACTCCCGGATCTCTTCATAGGTAGCCTTGTTCTCCGCAGCAGTCACGTCCAACTCATCCATCTTCAGGTCTACCGTGATCTTCTGGTAGACATCCAGTTTGGACAATGCGCATACCGTTTCAACTTGCTGTTCATTAGTTCTGACAAATAATGCTCCGCTTTCACCATCGTAGGTAACAGGGAAGGTGAAATGGATCGTCTTTATCAGATGCTTGTCATCCCGCTTTTCCGGATACAGCTCTATAAACGAAACCATAGCCTGCAACAATGCCTTTTTATCCTCCGGCGACATGACATCGTAATACTTGCTGAAGCCTTCCAGCATTTCAAAGATGGATTTCTTCGTCATGGCAGATTTTTCAACCATAGCGATTTTCTGATCTACTTCATCAAGTCTTGTCTGTGCATCCTCGATCTTTTCATACAGGTCATCCAGAATACGATTCAGACTGTCTACTTTACTTTGATAGTGCCTATCCGCAATGTCAAGCTCCGTCAGTCTCTTTTCAGTCTGGAGCAGATTGCCGCTATATTTGGTGATCTCATTTCGGATTGCTGTCTGCTTCTTCCGCAGAGAATTTACATCTGTCTGGATATCAATCTTTTGAGAAATAAGCTCTACAAACTCCGGGATTGTCACCACGGAGGATATAACCTCTTTCACCTCGGTTTCCAGTTTGGTGCCGCTGTAATACTTGTTGGCAAGAGAACAGCTGATCCCGTTTCTATCTCTTCCGGATATGCACCGATAGGAAATATATCTCGGATAATAACCTTCTTTTCCGTTTTTCTTTTTCCTTGGCGGCGCAGTATAACCAAAGATGTTTTTTCCGCAGTCTGGACATCTGATCAGGCCGGTTAGTGGATAAACGGTCGTACTGTCACTTCGGGTTTTTCGATGGGCAATATTCTTTTTCAGCCGCTCTGCTGCTTTTGCAAAAGTCTCCTTGCTGACAATCGGTTCATGCACGCCATCCACAAGGATAATCTTGCTTTCATCGTCTTGCTTCACGACCTTCGTTTCGTTGTTCTTTCCCTCAACCTTTACCGTATGGCGGCGACCGTAGGAAATCATGCCTGCATAAACCGGATTACTGAGAATGATACGAACGGTTCTGTCTGTAAAGCCAGAGATTTTTACATTTCCGCGCTGCTCACGCTGGATGTTTTCATCATTAAGTTTCTTTGCAATGTAGCTGATGCTCTGCCCTTCCTCTGTGTAGAGCCGGAAAATTTCCTTGACCGTTTCCGCTTCTTTCTGATATATCATTAGTTTTTTATCCTTCAAAGAATATCCAAACGGGGCCTGCGCTCCGTTCCAGAGACCGTTTCTGGCTTTTTGCTGTCTACCGGCAAGCGTCTGTTCATGAATGTTCTCAAGCTCGACTTCCGCGACAGCTCCCATAATATTTGCAATCATCTTGCCGGTAACGGTTGAAGTGTCGATCCCGTCCTTGATCCCCAAAAGACCAATTCCATAGCTTGAAAGCTCCTGAAGGTACTTTGCGGTGTCACTGGTATTTCTGGCAAAACGGGAAAGCTTAAAAACAAGAACATAACGAATGTTGTCCTTCTTGCTCCGAATATCCTCCATCATCTGCGTAAAGGCAGGACGATGCTCGGCATTCTTTCCGGATTTCCCTTCATCCGTATATTTCCCGACAATATTGATCTTGCGCGCTTCCGCAAAAGCTCTAATTTCTGCTTCCTGTGCCTCAAGAGAAAAACCGTCCACCTGTATCAAGGTTGAAACACGTGTATATATGTATGCATTTTCCATGGACGGTACCTCCTTCATTCTGTTTTGTCAGTAATAAACATCTACTTCAAACAGTATAAACGATGACAAAAAACTTTTCAATAGCCGCAGTAAAAAAAGAAGAGGGCTGGATGCCCCTTCTTGCATCCAGCCCTCTTGGTCTTCTTCTGTTTCCATAGATTTATACTTCATCAGCAGTTCGGCGATCATCGTAGAACAACGAATGAAGTTTACGTCTCTCATCAATTCATTGTTCATAAGCTATCCTCAACGTTCGTTTTGCAATCCTGTTGTTTTTCTCCTATAAGCAGCTACAATTTCCGGTGGTATGTTGTCTATCAGAGCATGAAGCTCACAAAGCTCCTGCTCCGTTTTTCCGTATTTCAGTCTGTCCGCAATCTTTTCCTTGCTGGCATCTTTTGCTGTTTGTAATTCCGCTTCCAGTGCGCTGTTCTCATCAGAAAGCGCTTTGTACGCCTTATCATACTTTCTGAGCTTCGTCCGCAGAGCTTCTGTTGCCGGAACATATTTGTCCAACAATGCCTCCAGTTCTTCCATTTTCGATTTTTTATTAAGAAGATTGGTATCTGTCATCAGTTTCAGTATCTGCTCCTTCATCCGGTTCAGATGGACAGCCTCCTTGAATACCCGCGGTGGGAAATGGTCGCGTCCGGTTTCACCGGCACTCTCGCCGCGCTCCAGATCGGGGTATTTTTTGACCATGTGCTCCCAGAACCTGTCCTGCCACTGCGTCAGCTTCTTCTTGTTGCCGACGATTTCCTTGGCGGAGAGCCGCTTGTCCGCTGTCAGCGGGACAAAGCAAAGGTGCATATGGGGCGTTTTCTCGTCCATATGCACCACGGCGGATATAATGGTTTTGGGATCCTGGTGTTCCCGGATAAAATCCAGCGCCTCCTGAAAATAGGCCTTGATTTCGCCCTTTTTCTTGCCCTTAAAGAACTCCGGGCTGGCAGTCACCAGCGCCTCCACCACGCGCACGCTGTCCGACCGCGTGCGGCAGCCTGCCTCCGCGATCTGCTTTTCCGCCTCGGCGCGGTATTTGCGCTGCGGCGTCACCAGATGGAAATTGAGGTGGCTGCGCGCCGTGTCCACGTCGGGGTTGCTGGCGTACTTCTCCTTGGTACGCTCGTTGTGGGACTCGATGTGGCCGATTTCCGGCCCCTTGTACTTGGCAAAGCGGAGAATGGCGTACTGTGCTTTCATCGGCGCTCCCCTCGCTTCACCCACACGATGTCGCAGTCCAGCACGTCGGCCAGTTCCACGACCTCCTTGTAGCGGATGCTCTCCCTTTGCAATTTTGCGGACAGATTGGAAACACTGTCGCTCCAATCGTGTTCCTCGGCCAGTCGGTCAACGACCTCCTGCATCGTAAAACCGGCGCGGACGATCTGCGCCTTGATCTCATTTCTGATGTTCATAAAAACCTCCCAAATTTTCGTGATGAAAACAGCGAAGCGGGTTTCTGTTTCCGAAAACCCGCTTCGCTGTTTGGCGTAATATCCTGTTTTGATGAAATCCGCTGGAAACGCGGCGGTCGATGCCTTCTTCGTAAGCGAGGGGTATCGACTTTCCGAATCCGTGTGACTTCGCTCTAAACCGTGCAGCACCACGCGCATCCGTGAAGCCGGTGCGCGGCTTCGAACAGCGCGGTTTCGTAAAATTCTTTCGCCGCCGCGCAAATTTTTTCCCGATTCTCACCTGCCTTGCAGATACCCCTTCCGTTTCAGCGCTGCCAGATCGGCGGTCACGTCCTCCTTCACAGTTGAACTTGAAAACATCTATCCCATCCATCCCATCCATCCGGGGTTTTGGGGATGCTTGGGATGGATGGGATGGAGAAATTTGAGTCTGATCTCATAAAACCGGCGGCGCGACCAGTGCCTCGATGCCCCAGAAGCCGTTGACCCGCTTGCCGAGGGCGTTCTGGATGTGATTGTCGTGCTCCAGGCCGAACTCGTCGGCGTGCTTTTTGAGCGTCATGCTCACCGTCCGCGCGGAGCGCGGCTTGTAGGCGTTGTCGCTGCACCACAGGCAATAGATACCGTACAGCGCGGCGGAGGGGATGGCGCTGTCGGCCTTCAGGCGGATGTAGCCCTCGGAGCGCAGGAAGAGCAGCACATTGTCGGCCTCGCGGCGCGCGTCCTCGCGGTTTGCCTTCGTCTGCGAGCTTTCCGTGAAGCGGAAGTTACTACCTTGCAAACGGCGCAGGCCCTCGAGACACCAGAGGAAGATGCCCTCGATCTCACCGCAGAGCTTGTCCGCGAGAAAGGGGTCATCTGCCCGATTGGGCGGCTTTTTCTTTACCGACAAAATAAGCTGGCGGCGGTAAAAGCCGTCCGAGTGGTCATAGAGCGACTCCAGATCGCCGTTGGAAAATGCTAGAAACCGGACGTACATCTGTCCTTGATAGCTCTGCTCCCCCTTGCGCTCCAAATCCATCGGCATTTCGGCGGTGATGAGGGACTTGAGATAGTGGGTGGATTTCAGCGCTTCCAGCTTCATGTCGTCATCCACCATCAGCAGCTCGTGCTCCAGATCGGCGCGGGCGAAGGGGCTGCGCTCCACCTTGGCGATGCTGCCGTTTTTCAGGTTGCTGCCGAGCATTTTCTGCATCACCACGCCGATGCGGCTCTTGCCCTCGCCGCCGTTGCCCTTGAGCAGCATCATCACCTGCCCGCGGTTCGTCGGAATCAGGCAGTAGCCGAGGTATTCCTGCAAGGTCAAAATGTCCTCCGGTTCCAGCAAGTCAGACAAAAACCGCAGCCATGTCACCGGCTGCGGCGCGCTGGGGTCATATCGGATGGGGAGACGGTTGCGGCAGAATTCTTTTTCGACACGAAACTCACCATTGAGTAACAGCGTGCCGTTGGCAACATGAATACGGTCCTCCTGAATGGGCAGCTCCGGCGTGTAGGCCTCCAGCCTGAGCGTTTCCAGAAGGGTGGTGGCGCGGCGAGCCGCGCCGCTCGTAAAATGCGAGCGCAGCATCTCGTAGATCTGCTTGCGAATGCCTTCTTCGTCGGCAACGCGACCCTCCACGGTGAAAAAGCTGCCGTCCACGCAGACCATCGGGTGCGCCGATAGAAAGTCTTCGCAGAACAGGACTTCGTTGAAGTGCTTATCCTGCATCCAGCGCGGCGGTTCATTTCGTTCCATGTGATTCCTCCCTGATCTGTCGGTTTCGCGCCTCCATCCGCATGAGCCGCTCGTCCTTCTGCAAGTCAGCCACCACCTCGGCGCGCTCCTGCGGCGTGCCGCAGGTCAGAATGTCCAGCATATTTTTGATGCGCTCCAGCATGTGACAGGCCTCCGCATAGCGCGGGTCGATGGCGTCCTCCGGCGATTGCGGGGCACAGTGCTCCTTCCAGTCCTGCAAGATTTGCAGGTAGTCCCCCAGCACGCGGAAGCTTTGCCGCTCGGTTTCCGCCTGCGATGCTCCCCGCTGTAGCCTTGCGAGAATGGACGGCTTTTGCTCGGTCATGCCGAAATCTGTCGCCAGCTTCTTCGCCGCGTCATAACCGCTCAGGTTGAACAGCCTTGCCGCAAGGTCGATCACGTCGCCGTGCGCCCTGCAGCCGAAGCAGTAGAAGTACTCCTCGTTCAGCTTCATGCTGGGCGTGCGGTCGGCGTGGAAGGGGCAGCAGACCATGCC
>ERZ780223.4058-NODE-4058-length-10211-cov-8.374163_pt1 | contig 10211 bp, 10 predicted proteins | sample MGYA00511016_ERZ780223 | MGnify/ENA primary metagenome ERZ780223 (study PRJEB29588, sample SAMEA2159032) | human gut metagenome | biome: human gut; feature: human-associated habitat; material: faeces | place: Denmark | collected 2008/2010 ... | reverse complement strand
GATGGTGCCGATATTCAGATGCGGTTTAGTTCTTTCATATTTAGCTTTTGCCATTTTTGAAATTCCTCCAATCAATACATCAACTTAAAAATAGCAGGTACACTAGACCTATCTTATAATATTCGCCCTTTCACAGTAAAATCCTGCTGCTTTCGGCAAATAAAATAAAAAACCTCATTTTATTAATGAGGTTTAGTGGCTAATTGGTGGCGGCGCACGGATTTGAACCGCGGACACTGCGGGTATGAACCGCATGCTCTAGCCAACTGAGCTACGCCGCCATTTGGAGCTGATGACCAGGATTGAACTGGTGACCTTATCCTTACCAAGGATACGCTCTGCCGACTGAGCTACATCAGCAATATTTAGTTGGTTGCGGGGGGCGGACTTGAACCACCGACCTTCGGGTTATGAGCCCGACGAGCTACCAACTGCTCCACCCCGCGATGTTAAGTTGGTGGATGGGGTTGGATTCGAACCAACGAAGCGAAACGCGGCAGATTTACAGTCTGCTCCCTTTAACCACTCGGGAACCCATCCATAGGCAACATAGATATTATATTACAGCTAGATACTTTTGTCAAGCAAAAACTAAAAAATTATTTAAGCTTCTGACGCAGCGCCTCAAACATAACTATACCGGCCGCCATAGCAACATTCAGCGATTCCGCACGTCCCTGCATCGGGATAAATACGCGCTTGTCTGCTGCCGCCAGCAAAGCATCGCTCACGCCGTTAGCCTCATTGCCCATAACAAAAGCAATGCGTCCCTGCAAGTCAGCCTTGTACAAATTATCCGCACCATCCAAGCAGGTAACCATCAGCTCATATCCTGCCTTGCGTGCCGCCTGCACAAACAGCTCCTCGCCAAGACCGATCAGCACCGGCAGGTGGAACAGCGAGCCCATGGAAGCACGCACTGTTTTCGGCGCGTAAATATCAGCGCAGCCCTGCAAAAGCAGCAAGCCGCCAACACCGGCGGCATCCGCTGTACGCAGCATGGTGCCGATATTTCCCGGATCGGTAACGCGGTCCAGAACAAGCAGCATTTTGCCGGATGCCAGAAAATCATCCAAGCGCTTACTGCGCATTTCGCACACGGCAATAATTCCCTGCGGCGTTTCGGTATCGGCAATTTTTTTCAGCACCTTATCGCTCACGCAGACGAGCTTAATCTGCTTGGCCGCAGCCTCTTCCAGCACAGCGCGGGTGCGGTCATCCTCAATCGCAGTATAAAAAATGCTCTGCACGGCGCCATAACGCACTGCCTCTTCCACAGTACGCAGGCCTTCCGCCAAGAACAGGCCCTGCTGCTGACGATATTTCTTCTGCTTCAGCTCCGCTGCAGCCTTCACCATTGGGTTTTGCAATCCGGTAAGTTCCATCTTGTTTCTCCTCTATACGTAGTCACATTACTTTTCTACTATTATACTAATATATTTAAGCCAACGTCAATCAGCCATTTATTATAATGAAAAAAGCTGTAAAAAGAACGACGCTGGTAATAATCGTCAATGAATTGAACAGGCTGGCCAGCTGTACATTTGCTCCCAACTTCTCTACAAAAATCGGACCGATAATCGTGCAGGGTGCCATAAACGCCAGCGCAATCACATAATTTATCTCCTGCTTGAAAGGCGCCAGATAAATAAAAGCAGCGGCGCACAAAAGCGATATTGCATAACGCACGCTGAACAGCTCCTTGACGTAGCCTATGGCCTGCTTATCCAGCTTAATTTCAAACATCATGCCAATCATCAGCATACTTAAAAACGGATTGCCTGTGCCCACAATCTCTGTAAACGTATACACGCTCTTAGGGAAGTGGAATCCTGCCAGCGACAGCAGCAGCATGCTGATATAAACAACAAACGGTACCGAATGCAGCAGCTTTTGCGCAATATTCTTCATGCTGAATTTGTCCTTGCGTCCGTCCGCATAACCGATGCAGGAAGCCGTCAGCGCGTAGGTCATACCGGTGCACATAATCGAATTGCCCACATCGAACATACACAGACCGACTACGGCAAAGGGCGTTAAAAAGGCCTGCGCAAACGGCAGCGTAAAGCAGCCTACGTTATAACCTGCAAGGCTGAAGATATAGAAAATCTTGGTTGCCGGTGTATCGCCGCGCGTCAGCAGCAACGAAACAAGCAGCATAAACAGGTTGCCGAATAAGCCTAAAAAGACGGCAGCGATTAGCGAATAATCCATCTCAAAATGTACAAAGCTGTTGATTACGGCACAGGGCAACGTAATATTCAAAACAATTTTGCTTACGACCTGATAGTCGGTCGGTGAAAAAAAGCCACGACGTTTGCAGCTATAGCCTATAAATATGATGAGCACAAAGGCCAGGGCTTTACTTAAAACTACTAACATAAAACTAAACCCCTCACAAATTACAAAAAAACCTGCTCCCGTGCGCACACAGGAGCAGGCTCAGACCAGCGCCTACGCACCAGTCAGTATTTACTTTTCTCTTACAGAGCAGCTTTAGCAGCTTCTACCAGCTTAGCGAAAGCAGCAGAGTCATAGATAGCCATGTCAGCCATAACTTTGCGGTTCATTTCGATGCCAGCTTTGGTCAGGCCGCAGATGAAACGGCTGTAGCTCAGGCCGTTAGCACGGGTAGCAGCGTTGATACGAGCAATCCACAGACGACGGAACTCGCGTTTTTTAGCGCGACGGTCACGACGAGCATAGGACAGAGCTTTCATTACCAGCTCGTTAGCTTTTTTGAATTGTTTGCTGCGGGAACCATAGTAACCTTTAGCCAGTTTCAGAATGTGTTTATGACGACGATGAGCGGTTACGCCCACTTTAACTCTTGCCATTGTTAGTATCCTCCTTTAAATCTCTTAATTATGCGTACGGGAGCATTTTTGCTACATGCTCTTTGTCAGTCTTGTGCACCAGAGCAGCTTTGCGCAGGTTTCTCTTACGTGCAGGAGATTTATGTTCGAGAATGTGGCTCTTGAAGTTTTTAAAATGTTTGAATTCACCAGAAGCGGTTTTTTTGAAGCGCTTTGCAGCAGCTCTACGGGTTTTCATTTTCGGCATTGTGATTTCCTCCTCTATTATTTAGCAGGTTTTGGCGCAACAATCATAATCATGTTTTTGCCTTCTAATTTTGGAACTCTTTCTACGACGGCAATTTCTTTCAACTGCTGTGCCATACGATTCAGCAGCACCTCGCCAAGCTCAGGATGAGACAGTTCGCGGCCACGGAACATGATGGTAACTTTTACCTTATCGCCATCTTCCAAGAAACGTACTGCATTCTTATACTTAACATTGAAGTCGTGGTCCTCGATACCGGGACGCAGCTTAACTTCTTTAATGTCGAAGGTCTTTTGTTTCTTACGAGCTTCTTTTTCGCGTTTTTGCTGCTCGTAACGATACTTGCCATAATCCATAATCCGGCACACAGGCGGTTTTGCTGTCGGAGCAATTTCGACTAAGTCCAGATGATTTTCTAATGCAAGCTTCAGAGCGTCACGGCTGGACATAATGCCGAGCTGTTCGCCCCCATTGGCAATAACACGCACTTCACGCGCACGAATTTCTTCGTTAATACGCAAGCTTTCCTTACTTATAACAATTCACCTCCATAAACCTCAGATAAGCAATTACTGCTTATAAAATCTGTAACATATCAGATATAAGCAAAACAAAAAAGCGGGCAGAACAAATTCCACCCGCATGAATATCATATCCAACCCTGTCGAGCGTTTGCCGCAAGGTGAGAAGCGAGTGGCTTCTGCTTTGTTACTAGAATATGATAACACATAGCCTGATAAGTGTCAAGCTTTTTACAGTTTTTATTTAAAAAGATTTTTAATTTTATTGAAGAAGCTCTTTTCCTCGGGGCTGATATTGTCCTTGCTGATTTCACCGAAGCTACGCAGTGCTTCCTTCTGCTTTTCGTTCAGCTTAGTCGGCACAACTACCTTAATGCGAACCAACTGATCGCCGCGCTGACCGCCGCGCAGGCTGGGAATACCCTTCCCCTTCAGGCGCAGCACCTTACCGGGCTGAGTGCCTTCGGGAACCTTAACGGTTACCTGACCATCCAGCGTAGGAACCTTGATCTCAGCGCCCAGGGTTGCCTGTACGATATTGACAGGTACCTCGCACAGAACAGTAGTGCCATCACGTTCAAAGAACTTGTGTGGCTTCACGTACAGATATACGTAAAGATCACCGCTCTGACCGCCCTTAGCACCAGCCTCGCCCTCGCCGCTTACGCGCAGACGGGAGCCGTTATCTACACCTGCAGGAATTTTTACCTTCAGGCGTTTATTCTTCTTCACAGTACCCTTGCCGCGGCATTCCTTACAGGGTTTGGAAATAATCTTGCCCTCGCCGTGGCACTTGGAGCACGGGCGCTCATTTACCATCTGACCGAACATGGTGTTCTGGGTGAAGCGTACATAGCCGGAGCCGTGACATTCAGGGCAGGTTTCAACCTTGGAGCCGGGCTCTGCACCGTCACCGTGGCAATGGTCGCAGGTTTCGTCGCGATACAGGTTGATTTCCTTCTCTACGCCGAAAGCTGCTTCTTCAAAGGTAATTTCCATATCAAAGCGCAAATCCGCACCGCGCTGCGGCCCCGCTTCGCGGCCGCCGCGACTGCGTCCCTGGCCGCCGAAGAACATATCAAAAATATCATCCATGCCTCTGCCGCCAAAGCCACCGAAGCCGCCGCCGAACGGATTACCGCCGGCGCCGCCGGCTGTCTGCGCCTGTTCGAAGGCATCAGGGCCAAGCTGGTCATACTGCTGGCGCTTCTGCTCATCGGAAAGGACGCTGTAAGCCTCATTGGCTTCCTTGAATTTGTTCATGGCTTCTTCGTTGCCCTTATTGCGGTCAGGATGATATTTCAGGGCCAGTTTACGGAATGCTTTTTTTATTTCGTCCTGGGAAGCGGTTTTGCTTACTCCCAGTACCTCATAATAATCTCTCTTAGCCAAAACAGGCGCCTCCTAAAACTTTTCTAACGAATATTATTTAAGCATATAATGCCCAGATGCATGATGGCGGTTGCCACAGCAGCTGGGCACTAATATTATATTACTTTTTTACGTCTGTATCAATAAATACGTCTAGACGTTTCAACGACACAGATGGTGCCATCCTCTTTTATAAAAGACTAGCTAGAAAGTGCCGGATGCTAGGCAGGACGACGACGGCGTACTTTTAGTACGTCGAGGAGTCCTAACAACGCAGACGGTGCTTTATAGGCAGGATTATTTCTTGTCGTCGTCAACAACTTCCGCATCTACAACATCATCGTCAGCTTTTTTAGCACCTTGAGCACCTGCTGCGCCTTGTGCGCCTGCAGCACCCTCTTGTGCCTGAGTTTCCTTGTAAAGCTCAGCGCTCAGCTCGTACAGCGGTTTGGTCAGAGCTTCGGTATCAGCTTTAATCTTGTCGAGATCGTCACCCTTCATGGTTTCTTTCAGGGTGTCAACTGCAGCTTTAACCTTAGCAATCAATTCGTCCTTGCCTTTGCCTTCCATATCCTTCATGGTCTTTTCAGCCTGATAGCACATGTTGTCGGCCTGATTGCGAACTTCTACGCCTTCCTTACGTTTCTTATCAGCTTCAGCGTTAGCTTCTGCTTCTTTAACCATTCTGTCTACTTCGTCCTTATCAAGGGTGCCGGAGGAGGTAATGGTAATCTTTTGTTCTTTACCGGTGCCAAGGTCTTTAGCGCTTACGTTAACGATACCGTTAGCATCGATGTCAAAGGAAACTTCGATTTTAGGAATTCCACGCGGTGCAGCCGGGATGCCGGACAGCTCGAAGCGACCCAGAGTTTTGTTGTCTGCAGCCATTTCACGTTCGCCTTGCAGAACATGGATATCAACGGAAGGCTGGTTATCTGCAGCGGTAGAGAATACCTGTTTCTTAGAGGTCGGGATAGTGGTGTTACGGTCGATAATCTTGGTGAATACACCGCCGAGGGTTTCAATACCCAGGGACAACGGAGTTACATCCAGCAGCAGTACGTTGCCGGTACCTTCTTCACCGGAGAGAACGCCGGCCTGGATAGCAGCACCTACTGCAACGCATTCATCCGGGTTAACTCCTTTGTAAGGCTCTTTTCCCATGAATGCTTTGATAGCAGCCTGTACAGCCGGGATACGGGAAGAACCGCCGACCAGGATTACTTTGCTGATATCGCTTGTGGAAAGACCTGCATCGCTCATAGCCTGACGAACAGGGCCCATGGTGCGTTCAACCAGATCTGCAGTCATAGATTCGAATTTAGCACGGGTCAGGTCCATATCCAGATGTTTCGGACCGTCAGCACCTGCAGTGATGAACGGCAGGTTGATGTTGGTGCTCATAACGCCGGACAATTCGATTTTAGCTTTTTCAGCAGCCTCACGCAGACGTTGCATAGCCATACGGTCGGTAGAAAGGTCAATGCCTTCAGCTTTCTTGAATTCGTCAACCATCCAGCCCATGATTTTCTTATCGAAGTCATCGCCACCCAGATGAGTATCACCGTTGGTTGCTTTTACTTCGAATACGCCGTCGCCAACATCCAGAATGGATACATCGAAGGTGCCGCCGCCGAGGTCGTATACCATGATGGTATGGTCGTCGGTTTTATCAATGCCGTATGCCAGAGAAGCAGCGGTAGGCTCGTTGACGATACGCAGAACCTCAAGGCCTGCAATCTTGCCTGCGTCTTTAGTAGCCTGACGTTGGCTGTCGTTGAAGTATGCCGGAACAGTGATAACTGCCTGGGATACGGTTTCGCCCAGATAAGCTTCTGCATCAGCTTTCAGTTTTTGCAGAATCATTGCGGAAATTTCTTCCGGGGAATATTTTTTGTCGTCGATAGTTACTCTGTAAGAGCCTTCGCCCATGTGACGTTTGATGGAGCTGATGGTTCTGTCAGGGTTGGAAACTGCCTGACGTTTTGCCAGCTGACCAACAAGACGCTCGCCGTTTTTAGCAAAGCCTACAACAGACGGGGTTAAGCGGCTGCCTTCCTGGTTAGTGATGACGGTAGGTTCGCCGCCTTCCATAACTGCAACAACACTATTAGTAGTACCTAAGTCAATACCAATTACTTTAGCCATGATTTTTATCCTCCTGATTACTATCCTTCGGTGATGCGGCAAATGCCACATTTTTACCGAATCGATGTGATATATTTTTTAAATTTATTGTGAAGAGCACGCCAGCTTTATTCGTTGGTGTTTACTCTTACCTTACTGTGACGGATAACCTTGTCACCCAGCTTATAGCCTTTTTCGAAAACCATATCTACGATTTCATCATCCAGCTCCGGATTATGACCGCGCATTACGGCTTCGTGGATGTTCGGGTCAAACTTGGCATTTTGAGCTTCAATTTCTTCTACCTTCAGATCCTTGAAGGCATCTTCAAACTGACGGCGGATTTTTTTCATACCGTCTACAACTGCATCCACATTATCGCCCTTTTCGACGCTTGCTTCGGCACGCTCAAAATTATCTAAAACCTTTAAGAACTTGCCAACCACATTTGCTGTTACAAAGGTGGAAAGCTGTTCCTTTTCTATATTGGTGCGACGGCGGAAGTTTTCAAAATCGGCCTGCAATCTCAACAAACGATTTTGCAGCTCTTCGATTTTGGCATCCTTCGGGTCAACCTCAGGCTCAGCGGCTTCCTCCGCATTTTTTGCATCTTCAGCTTTTTCAGCTTCTGCAGCTTCCTGTTCGGCAGCCTTCGCTTCCGCAGCCTCCTGCTCAGCCTGTTTTTCTTTCATTTCATTATCCTGCAAGGCTCTTCCTCCTTAGTTTTATTTATTGTCGGGCTTTTGCTCGAACATCGTTTTCAAATACTTATGCAGGTAATCCATTACGGTAATTACCTTGCCGTATTCCATACGCGTCGGGCCAAGAACTGCCATCGTACCGACTATCTGACCGTTAAGACGGTAGGTTGCCTGTACCATGCTGCAATCCTGAATGCCTGTGAATTTGTTTTCACTGCCAATCGTGATCTTCAGTCCGCTGTCCTCGCCTGCCTTCAGCAAATCGCGTACCACGCGCTCCTCCTCCAAGATACCTAGAAGATTCTTCACACGCTCCACGTCGCGGAATTCCGGCTGGTTAAGCAGTTGCTTGGTGCCACCCAGGAAAACCTTTTGCTGCTGGTATTTTTGACGCATCTGGCGGATGGACTGTACCAGCGATGTGAACAGCAGCTTATCATCTGCTATATTGGTATGCACCGCCTGCAGCAAGTCCTCGGTAATGTTCGCCAACGCTCTGCCCTCCAGCAGTCTGCTGACGCGTCCTGCCATGTAGTCCAGCTCCTCCGGCCGCATCCCCAAAGGAATTTCTACCACGCAATTGGCCACATTGCCGTCATCTGTTACAATGCACAGGATGGCATGCCGCTCATCCAGAGGTAAAAACTTCATATAACGGAAGCACTCACCGGCATCACGGTTAGCCAGCACCATCGAAACATTCTTCGTCATCCGGGAAAGGATTTTCGCCGTTGACTGGAAGATTTCATCAATGCTTCTGCGTCTTTCGCTGACCCAGCCGTTGATCAGCGCTCTGTCATTATCTGTCAGAGTTCCCGGCTCAACGAGCGAGTCAACATAAAGACGATAAGCCTGAGCCGACGGTACACGTCCGGCCGAGGTGTGCGGCTGCTCCAGATAACCCAGGAGCTCCAGGTCACTCATCTCGTTACGGATGGTCGCAGGACTGAGGCCCAAATCATATTTGCGGGCAATCGTCCTTGAACCTACAGGCTCAGCAGTTGAAATATAATCCTCAATTATGAGCTGGAGAATTTTTTTCTTTCTTTCGTTTAACATATTCCCACCTCATTTTGATTGTTAGCACTCTATCATCAAGAGTGCTAACATCTTGATATTAGAATAGCACTAGCCTACTTTATTGTCAACACCTTTTTTATTTATTTTTAAGTTATCACAAAAACTTCAAATATTTGATTGCCGACCTCCATACCACGCTCTGTCAGGCGCAGTCTTTGCGTGCTTGCATCATACGCAATAAGCTTTTGTTCAAACAGCGGCGCCAGCTCGGAGGCAAAGCGCTGCAGCACATCCACGTCAAAGCGCTCGCGTGCCTCCGCCAGGCTCGCACCTTCGCTGCGGCGCAGTCCCATGAACATGAACTCCTCCAACAGCTCTGCGCAAGATAACTCTTCTACATTATATAATGCACTTGTGCGCAAATCGTCACCGCCGAAGCTTTGCAGCTGCCCGATATATTCCTTTACCGTACTAAGCCCGGTACGCCGTCTTTGGCCGTCAAAGCCGCAGGCGGCAGCGCCGAAGGCTATGTAAGGATGATATTCCCAGTAAACGGTATTATGGCGTGAATACTGGCCATTTTTGGCGTAGTTGGAAATTTCGTAGCGCTCAAAGCCACGCTCGCGCAAAAAGCTCTGCACCAGCTCATACATATCCGCCGCAGTATCCTCGTCAGGCAAAGTTATTCTGCCCTTATCCACAAGACTCGCCAGCGGCGTGCCCTCCTCCACAATCAGGCCGTAAACAGAAATATGCTCTATGCCCGTATCGGTCAGACGCTCCAGCGTATCCTGCAAGCTTGTAAGCGTCTGCGACGGCAGGCCGTAAATCAAATCCGCACTGACGCGTGCAAAGCCAGCTTTGCGTGCCAGCGTCAGCGCTTCCAGCGCCTGCTGCGCGTTGTGAATGCGTCCTATCGCCCGCAGCTCGTCATCCTGCAGCGACTGTACACCGAAGCTGATGCGGTCAAAGCCAAGGCTGCGCAATGTCTGCAGCTTTGCCAAATCCACCGTGCCGGGGTTCACCTCAATCGTTGCCTCGCAGGGCTGCTGCCAAAAGCCGTACTGCTTCAATGCATTCACTATCTTGGCGATACATTCCGTCGGCAGCACGCTCGGCGTACCGCCGCCAAAGTAAATGCTGGCGTTCGCCGCCATATTTGCCGCCTCAGGCGCACGCAGAGCAATTTCTTTGCACACAGCATCGGTATAATCACGCTTTGCCTGCTCGCCAAAGCCGGCATAAGAAGCAAAATCACAGTACAGGCATTTCTGTACGCAAAACGGTATATGCAGATAAAGTGCCTGATATTGCTGCCATGGCTGCACTTGTTTATTTTCCATAAGTATTATTTCCTTATATAATGTATTTAGGTTGATAAAGGTAACCTATAACCCTTATTGACTGT
>ERZ780223.4057-NODE-4057-length-10215-cov-6.906890_pt1 | contig 10215 bp, 10 predicted proteins | sample MGYA00511016_ERZ780223 | MGnify/ENA primary metagenome ERZ780223 (study PRJEB29588, sample SAMEA2159032) | human gut metagenome | biome: human gut; feature: human-associated habitat; material: faeces | place: Denmark | collected 2008/2010 ... | reverse complement strand
AGTTGAATTATTACCCCTATACAAAAAATAAAATACATGATATTATGTTAGCAGATGTAGTAGGAAATATTTTTTGAAAATATATGCAATGAATTTTATTTAAAATGCAATAAATAAAATGCTCGGGTAGGATATATGTACCCGACATTGTGTGTATTATAAAAAAAATAGAAAAGGATAAGGTAACTAACTTTATGGAAGCAAAAACCTTGCTATTAGTTATTGCGGCTATTGCGGTAATAGTTTTAGTTGCAATGCTGATTATTCAGAAAAACAAAGTGAAAAGTGCTCTGGAATCTATTGAAAAAGATAAAAAAGCACTTGATGACAAAGAAAAAATTCTTTACAAAGAAGCAAAAATTAAAGCTGTAGAAGAATTACAAGAAGACAGAGAACAGTTAAACGAAGAAGAAAGAGAACGCAGACAGGAGCTTGCACGACAGGAACAAAAATTAGCAAAAAGAGAAGATATGCTTGAAGATAAAATTCAAGAATATACAGAGAAAGATTTGCAAGTCCAAAGAAAAATGGATCAACTTTTAGAAAAAGAAGATTACCTTGCCGAACTTGTTCAAAAACAAACAGAAGAACTGGAAAGAATTTCCGGAATGTCTACTGAAGATGCTAAACGTACACTATTAGACCAACTAAAGAATGACTTAGCTCAAGAACAAATGCAATTAATTAGAGAAAATGAAGCAAAAATAAAAGAAATTTCTCTTGAAAAATCAAAAGAAATTTTATCAACGACAATGCAAAGATGTATGATAGAGCAGGTTGTAGAAACAACAGTATCTGTTGTAGCTTTGCCAAATGATGAAATGAAAGGCCGCATTATCGGTCGTGAAGGTAGAAATATCAGAGCATTAGAAACTCTTACCGGAGTGGATTTAATTATTGACGACACACCTGAAGCGGTTGTTTTATCGAGCTTTGACCCTGTAAGACGTGAAATTGCTAAACTCGCTTTAGAAAAACTTATTGTAGACGGACGTATTCACCCTGTAAGAATTGAAGAAATGGTTGAAAAAGCCAGAGAAGAAATAGATAAAAAGATTTGGACAGAAGGGGAAAATGCAGCTCTAGAAATGGGTGTAATGGGCTTAAATAAAGAACTGACAAAAACACTTGGACGCCTATACTATCGAACCAGCTATGGTCAAAATGTATTAAAACACTCACTTGAAGTTGGACACATCGCAGGAATGCTTGCTGCAGAACTTGGAGCAAATGAAAAAATTGCTAAACGTGCAGGTTTATTACACGATATAGGAAAAGCAGTAGACCAAACTCAAGAAGGCACGCATATTCAATTAGGTGTAGAATTAGCATCCAGATATGGAGAAAAACCGGAAGTAATTCATGCAATAGAAGCTCACCACGATGATGTTGTAGCCAACACAATAGAGGCAGTACTTGTTAAAGTTGCCGATGCAATCTCTGCGGGCAGACCAGGTGCCAGACGCGATACTTTAGAGATATACATAAAACGTTTACAAAAAATTGAAGAAATTGTAAATAGTTTTGAAGGTATAAAACAATCTTTTGCCGTTCAAGCAGGCCGCGAAGTTAGAATTATTGTTCAAGCTGAAATGTTTGACGATTTAGCATCCGGAAAACTTGCAAGAGATGTTGCTAAACGAATCGAAAATGAACTTGATTATCCTGGACAAATAAGAGTAACAGTTGTAAGGGAATTCAGAACAACAGAAATTGCAAAATAAAATAGAGCGCTAAGAAGTTAAAATCTTATATTTAACTTCTTAGCTTTATTTCATTCAATACAGAGAACAGCATATGAAAAAAGATATTATAAAAGTCATATTTTTTGGAGATATAGTAGGTAAACCGGGAAGATTTGCCGTTAGAGATTTTTTGCAAGAAAATAATACCTCTAAAAATTATGATTTTATAATAGCCAATGTTGAAAACGCCTCACATGGTTTTGGACTTACCGAAAAAAACTATAACGACTTTTTAGATTATGGGATAAACGGCATGACCAGTGGAAATCATATCTGGGATAAAAAAGATATTTACAACTACATCAATGACTCTCAAAGTTTAATTAGACCAATAAACTATCCAAAAGGAACTCATGGCAATGGCAGTGTAATAATCGAAATTGATAACTGTAAAATCGGGATTATAAATGCTTTAGGAAGAGTTTTTATGAGCCCCATAGATTCACCATGGGAGATTGTTGAAGCGGAAGTTAAAAGAATTAAAGAAATAACACCTATTGTAATAATTGATTTTCATGCTGAAGCAACAGCTGAAAAAATTTGTTTTGGTAAATTTTGTGCAGAATTAGGAGCAAGTGCATTTTTTGGCACACATACACATGTCCAAACTGCCGACGAAAGTATTATTAACGGTATGGGATACATTACAGATGCCGGATTTTGTGGAGCATCTGATGGTGTAATCGGGATGGAATACAAAACATCATTATCAAGATTTCTGACCTGTATCCCGGAACGTTACGATGTAGCTGAAGGACAAACCACACAAATCAACGCAGTTGAAGTAGATATTGAAACTTCAACAGGAAAAGCCTTAGCTATTAAAAGAATTTTTAAGAGTAGAAATAGGATAGAAGAGGAAAGTGAAAATGAAGACTGATTTACATATTCACACATATTTCTCGGACGGGGTTTTCTCGCCTGAAAAAATTGTGGATACAGCAATTGATGTCGGACTGCAAGCCATAGCAATAACAGATCATGATAATGTTTTAGCTTATGACGTTGCACAAAAATATATTCAAGAAAATCATCTTGAGAATAAAATCGAACTAATTAAAGGTATTGAAGTAAACACACTATACAAAAACCATGAAGTTCATATTCTTGGGTATTTCATGAACACTAAAAATAAAGAATTTTTAGAATTATTAAAAAGTCAGCAACAGGCAAGAATAAAACAAACAAAAGAAATTATAACGCTTCTTTCTAAAAAAGAAGGAATAAAAATCAAATTCGAAGATATAAAAAAACTCGTAGCGGAAGGTGGAAGTATCGGTCGTCCTCATATAGCAAAAGCCATCACTAACGCAGGCGGAACAAATAATATAATGGATGCATACGCTAAATATATCCATGACGATTCCCCAGTTTATGTACAAAGAAAAACAGTATCTCCACATGATGCGGTTGAAATAATATATGACGCCGGAGGAATTCCTGTAATTGCACATCCACACGACTTGGATATTGCAGAAACTTTAATTAAAGACCTTATGAACTACGGATTACGAGGAATTGAAGCCTATCACCGAAAACATTCACCGGCTTGCGTTGAATACTTTTCATCAATGGCAGAAAATTTAGGATTGATTGTAACTGGAGGTTCTGATTTCCATACTCCAAATATCATGAATGGACAAATAATACTTGGCAAAAATTTCATTCCTGAATGGGTATATGAAAAGCTTGTTGAAGAAAAAAAACGGATAGATATGGCTTAAAACATAACTGGTAATATTTACGCCCAAAACTTGGGGAAAGTGAGGACGCTCCATGAAAAAACGTTTTTGGAAAATAGAATATTCAATCACAGTATTTGTAGTATTTGCTATTGTATTACTACTAATTCCGACATCAGTAATATCATCAAAAGAAGCTGCTTATATTACTAAATGGAATGAAACATATAACAAAATTGATTACATGTTTACAGCAATGACAGCCCAGGCTGATTCAGATATTGTTAAAAGTTTAAACAAAGCAAAAACAAATGAACAACGTGAACATTTAATGATAGAACTTGCTAAACCTTATTTAAGAATCTATGAAGATAACAAACTGTCAAAAAAATACCATCCACACTATTTAAATGGTAATAAAGTAGGAAAAAAAGATCCTTTTTATTTTGAAAGACTTTATACCGGACAAAATGGAATGATTATAGGTATCAAGGACATAAAAGATGAAGACATTTTTCATCCCGGCTTTATTATGATGTTTGACATGAACGGCCTAAAAGGTCCAAACATGTGGGGTAAAGATATTTATGCAATAAATATCTTTGTAGACGGAAAAATCACCCCGATAGGTACAGGCTGGGAGCTTGAAGATATGAAACTGGATTGTTCTGACAAAGGAACAGGTGTTTCTTGTTCTTATTACTACAGAATAGGCGGAGAATTCAATGAATAACAAAATAAAAAGAGTTTGTGTATTTGCCTCATCAAGCAATTACCTTGATGAAATTTACTATAAAGATGCTAAAAAACTTGGCGAACTATTAGGGCAAAATAACTACGATATTGTATATGGCGGAAGTACTCTGGGCCTGATGTGGGAATGTGCATCACAAGTCAAAACACATAAAGGTAAAGTTATTGGTATTATGCCTAAACGTCTTGTCGATATGGGCTGTAAAACTGATAATTGCGACGAATTTTTTATGGCAGAAGGAATGCGAGATAGAAAAGCTAAAATGGACGAATTTTCAGATGCAGTAATTGCACTACCCGGCGGATTAGGAACATTAGAAGAACTTGCTGAAATGATTGTTCAAAAACAGTTAGGATATAATAAAAAACCAATTATAATAATAAACACAAACGGTTTTTACAATAAATTACTAGAATTTTTTGAACAGATGATAAATGAAAAATTTGCTAACCAATTTTCTAGAGAACTCTATTATGTAGCCTCAACCCCAGAAGAAGCTATAATATATTTGCAAAAATACAAAGAGCCGGAAAAACTTCCCTCAAAACACGAAATATATTCAAGATAATAAAACATTTTTATAAATAGCGTCGGTCAGATTGGTCAATCTACCCGACGCTTAAATATATAAATTCGATTTTTATGAACCTTTATTTATTAGTTCATCCATTGATTTTTGCAATTTTGATTTTGCGTTTTCAAACTGAATTTTCGCACTTTTATCATCCGGAATTTCTAATTTTGCTTCCTTAGCGGCTTTCAATCTTTCTTGTTTTTCTTTCAATTTTGCAGCTTTTTCGGCTAAAGTGTCTTGAATTTTCTTATCTGTTAATTCAATATGAGAATCTAACAACCCCCCACGATATCCATCTTTGACCTTTTTTTGAGGAGACATTGCTTCAATTAATTTTACAGTACTTTCTTTTAAGCTTTCCGGTAATGAATATTTATCGCTCCATGCATGTATTGAAATTTTATCATCTTTATAACCTAAAAATTTATCAAGAAATTTTCTGAATTTAGATTTAGAAATATTATCATAAAATATATGAAGCGAACTTTCAACAGATTGATGCATATCTTTAAACGCATAAAAAACAATATCTACATCATATTTTCTACAAAATTCCATAGCTTTTGGATTAGCTTTAAAAGCTTCAACTACATCAGTTGCAAGCTCTGGAGTTTTTTTATATAAACCTTCGCATTTTACACTTTTGATAGATGTAAAATTAGGATTGTGTCTTTGTGAATAATTATTTTGTGCTAAAGTTACATTTTGAATTTGCATTTATTTTCTCCTTTACAGTATTTTTTATTTTAAAACACGAAAATTATTTTTTTGCTAGTTAGAATCAATAAAATTTATTAGCAATATTTAGCCCTTTGTGATAATATAAAGTCAAATAAGGAGATATTAAAATGGATCAAGAATTAAGAGACAAATATGAGGTAGTTATTGGGCTGGAAGTTCACGCACAATTAAAAACCAAATCAAAAATTTTCGCACCGGATAAAAACGAATTCGGGCAAGAACCTAACAGTTTAACAAGTCCAATTACATTAGGTATGCCTGGAGTTTTGCCGGTATTAAATAAAGAAGTAGTTAATATGGGTATCCTAACAGGTTTAGCTCTAAACTGTGAAATCCCAGCAAGATGCAAATTTGACAGAAAACAATATTTTTATCCGGACCTTCCTAAAGGTTACCAGATATCTCAATATGATGAACCTATTTGTGTAAATGGTTATTTGGATATCAAAGGTAAAAGAATAGGTATTACAAGAGCGCACTTAGAAGAAGATGCTGGAAAATTAGTTCATGCTGGAGCTGACGGTTTAGCCGGTTCAAGCTATTCTCTTGTTGACTTGAACAGAGCTGGAACTCCACTTTTAGAAATCGTATCCGAACCTGATATGAGAAGTTCTGAAGAAGCTAGAAACTACATGGAAGAACTTAGAAATATCGTTCGCTATATCGGTGTTTGCGATGGCAACTTAGAAGAAGGTTCAATGAGATGTGATGCAAACATTTCAATTATGCCAAAAGGCTCTAAAGAATTCGGAACTCGCGCCGAAATTAAAAACGTCAACTCTTTCTCCGCATTACAAAGAGCAATTGAATACGAAATTGATAGACAAATTGATATAGTAGAAGAAGGCGGAAAAGTCGTACAAGAAACAAGACTGTGGGACGATAATTCTCGCGAAACTCGTTCTATGAGAGGGAAAGAAGATGCTCACGATTACAGATATTTCCCGGAACCAGATTTAATGCCGCTAGAAATTTCAAGAGAATGGGTTCAAAAAATCAAAGATGCAATGCCAGAACTTCCATCTCAAAAACGCGCAAGATACCAAAGCATAGGTTTAAGTGAGTACGATGCTTCTGTAATTGTAGAACAAATGGGACTAGCTTTATTCTTCGACAAAGTTCTTGAACTTGGCGCAAATCCTAAAACCGCAGTAAACTTTATAATGGGTGAAATCGCAGCATACTTAAAAGAAAATCATATCGAAATTACTGATACAAAATTAACTCCTGACAACTTAGCAGAATTAATTGCGTTGATTGAAAAAGGTACAATTTCAAATAATATCGGTAAACAAATTCTTATCGAAGATATGATTACTAAAGGTGACAAAGCTGCAGAAATAATTGAACGAAAAGGATTAAGCCAAATTTCAGATGAAAGTGCAATTAAAGAAATCGTTCAAAAAATTGTATCAGCTCATCCAAATGAAGTTGAAGCTTATAAAAACGGAAAAACAAACCTTCTAGGTTTCTTTGTTGGACAAGTAATGAAAGAAACTAAAGGTAGAGCTAATCCTAAAACTGTAAACCAATTAATGAGAGAATTTTTAGGATAGTATAGACAAAAAACAAAAAGGTCGTAGTATTTTACTATGACCTTTTTGCAATAAACATGGAGCAAAAATATGTTTGATTTATTCACAAAAAGAAAAAAATCTTGTATGGAAACAGAAATTTTTGAGCAAGCTGACATTACTCAAAAAATAATTGATACATATATTGAAAAAGATGGAAATATTAATATTGAAATTCCAGACGGAATAAATCGAATAATTTTAGTAGCAAGCGGTTCTTCATATCATTGTGCGAGATATGCTGCTGAATTATTTGGCTCTATCGCAGAAATTGAAGCTCATGCAGTTTACTCTAGCGAGTTTTTATTAGAATCAACAATAGCACATGATGCTGGAGTTTTATACATATTTATTACTCAATCCGGAGAAACTACAGATACAAATAGCGCATTAGAAAAAGCTAAAGAATTTGGGATTAAAACACTTTGCATAACAAACAAAGAAAATTCTACAATATGGAATGCTTCAGATTATAAAATAGCATGTCACGCAGGAGAAGAAAAAAGTATCGCAGCCACAAAATCTCTCACATCTCAATTACTTTGTTCTACATTATTAGTTCTAAAATTTGCTCAAAATAAAGGAAAAGATATTTATGATTACACGCTTGATTTAAAAACTATTCCTTCATTTATTGAAAAAACTTATGCTATACAACCTAAAATAAAACAATTTGCAAGATTTCTATCTAAATACAAAAACATTGTAATAACAGCAGATGGTCAATCTTATGCTCTGGCAAAAGAAGCTTCGCTAAAAATCAAAGAAACCTCTTATATAAATGTAGTATCATCAATTTTGGGCGAATTTATGCACGGTCATGTTGCAATATTAAACAACAACAAATCTGTTTTAATATATATATTAAATGATAATTTAACATACACAGCAACAAAAAATCTAAATTCAATTAAAGAAAGCTATAATCCTCCAATTTGCGTAATTGGGAACCGAACAAACCAAGTTAAATCAACATTCAATATAAACATTGACTGCGAAAAACCCATTGTAAAAACATTCTGTATTGCAATTATTATCCAATTACTAGCTCTTGAAACCGCACTAAAATTACATAGAAACGTTGACAAACCAAAAGGTTTGAAAAAGGTTGTCAAATAATAAGAAATCTAGAAAAATTACCATGTATACTCAAATTTTACATTCATTGGAGTAACCGTATTTTCTCTATAATCTATTTTTAACATCATAACTTCATACATAATAGTTTTTTTTTCTAAATTTTCTGTAATTTTGATAGGAATATCGATATTTTTTCCATCATCAGCACAGCCTTTTATTGACCACGTTTCAGTCCAAGAATTGTCTTTCTTATCTACAGTAACTTTTGTATCTGCAACAGACAAATATCCTATGCAGCTATTGTTATTTCTCGCAGCTCCATAAACTAATCTCATAGCATCCCATTGATCAGTTCCTTTAAGTAAAGTTTTACCTTTAACCGGAATTTTAGTATCTGCGCCATGTATTGGAGGTATAGGACCTTTCTTTGCCATTGCAGCATCTAATATACCAACTGATAAAAAACAAAAAATAAATAAAAAAGAAATTACAATATTTCGCATATATCCTCCAACCAATTAAATCTGAATTAAAACAATATTTTATATTATAAACGATATAAATAAAAAACTCAACCATGCAGAAAGAAGCGATAATTAATTGAGAAAACAAAAAGGTCACAGCGTAAATAAATACTGTGACCTTTTTGTTATTTAATCTAAATTAAAAATTATAATTTAGAAGCAACCATTAATGTAGTTTCAGCAAGTCTTGTTGAATAACCCATTTCGTTATCATACCAAGAAATAATTTTAACTTGGTTGCCACCCATTACACGAGTTAATAAAGCATCAACTGTTGAAGATTGAGAAGTTCCAACATAATCTGAAGATACTAGAGGTTCTTCAGTGTAGCAAAGAACGTGTCCATCAGCACCTTCTTTTAATGCAGCATTAACTTCTTCAACTGTAACGTCTTTAGAAAGTTCGAACACAACGTCAACTAAAGATACGTCTGGAGTAGGAACTCTCATAGCGAAACCATCCAATTTACCTTTTAATTGAGGTAATACAAGAGCAACAGCTTTAGCTGCACCAGTTTTTGTAGGAACGATGTTCAAAGCACCAGCTCTAGCACGACGAGGATCTTTGTGACCAGCGTCTAAGATTCTTTGGTCACCTGTGTAAGAGTGAACTGTTGTCATCAAACCTTTAACAATACCGAATTTTTCATCGATAACTTTAGCTACAGGAGCTAAGCAGTTTGTTGTACAAGATGCCATTGAAATAACATTGTGTTTAGCTGGATCGTATTCTTTGTCGTTAACACCTAAAACGATAGTTTTATCTTCGTTAGTAGCAGGAGCTGAAATAATAACTTTTTTAGCACCAGCAGCGATGTGAGCTTTAGCTTTTTCTGCATCAGTGAAGAAACCTGTTGATTCAACAACAACTTCAACACCTAAATCTTTCCAAGGTAATTGAGCTGGATCTTTTTCTGCGAAGAATTTAATTTTTTTACCGTTAACGATAATACCTTCTTCATAAGCTTCTACTGTACCGTCAAATTTACCCATAACTGAATCATATTTGAAGATTCTAGCAGCATCTTCAGGTTTTAAACCTGGATCGTTGATAGCTACATAATTAATTTTTTCAAAAATACCTTCTCTGATAGCGGCTCTTAAAGTGTTACGGCCGATTCTACCAAAACCGTTAATTGCTACATTTACCATAAATTTTACTCCTTCTTATGTGTAACATTTACTACTATAACATGCAGAATATAACACCAACAAAAAAACTAATCAAGTGGGTATATACATTCCAAAACATCGAAGAAGCGCTTATATATAGCAGTTCTGTCAAATAATTAAGAAAAAGTTAAAATTTTACTGAGATATTCCAAACACAAGATTAAGTTTTGTAACAAAAGCAAAATGATATAGCAATTATATACTCTAAAAATACTTTATTTATATGTAAGCGATATGCAAACAATAAAAAAGATTAAATAAACACGAGACATAAATTATACACTACCTACTACACACTAACCTTCTACACACGAGGAATTGAAAAAGATTCCAAACTCTTTCCACAAGAAAGGGTTTTTTTTTGTATAA
>ERZ780223.4055-NODE-4055-length-10222-cov-2.733943_pt1 | contig 10222 bp, 8 predicted proteins | sample MGYA00511016_ERZ780223 | MGnify/ENA primary metagenome ERZ780223 (study PRJEB29588, sample SAMEA2159032) | human gut metagenome | biome: human gut; feature: human-associated habitat; material: faeces | place: Denmark | collected 2008/2010 ... | reverse complement strand
CGGATCTCTTCCGGTGAGCTGAGCGAGCGGATGAAAGTGACAGCTTCCCAGATTCGCCAGGATTTAAATAATTTCGGCGGCTTCGGCCAGCAGGGGTATGGTTATAACGTGCGGTATCTGTACAGCGAGATTGGAAAAATCTTAGGTCTGGACAGAGTCCACAATATGATTTTTGTCGGAGCCGGAAATCTGGGACAGGCGCTTGCTAATTATGCGGCCTTTGAAAGAAGCGGATTCAAAACGGTCGGTATTTTTGACGTCAACCCGGTATTAAAAGGAATCTCCGTGCGCGGAATTGAAATCCGCATGGCGGACGAGCTTCCGGAATTTATCAAGGAACACCATGTAGAGATTGCGGCTTTGACACTGCCAAAAGCAAAAGCGGTAGAGATGGCAGAGATTCTCGTGGACAACGGTGTAAAAGCAATCTGGAATTTTGCACATACCGATCTAAACTTAAAACTTCCGAAAGATGTGATCGTCGAGAACGTCCATCTTTCCGAAAGTCTGATGCGTCTCTCCTACAATCTGACCAGATATGAGGCGGAGCATCCAAAGAACAATTAAGAAACCAAAACAAAAGCAGGAGAGTCTTCGGGAAACCGGAGACTTTTTCTGTTCACTTTCCGGATAAGGCAGGAAAAGGAGGAAAAGCGATGAAACGGATTCTTACAGCAGCACAGATGAAGCAGGCAGACCGCAATACGATCGAAACCATGGGGGTACCGTCCCTGGTACTGATGGAGCGCGCGGCGCTGTCCTGCGTGGAGGAGCTTCAAAATGGAACATGGGATACAGGAAAAGTCCTTGCTGTGTGCGGTCCCGGAAATAATGGAGGGGACGGTGCGGCAATTGCACGGATTTTAAAGACGAAAGGGGTGGATGCGGAACTGTTCTGTCTTGGAAATCCGGAAAAATACAGTGAAGGCATGAGAGCACAGAAGAAAATTGCGGAAAATTATGGGGTCCGTGAGGTTAAGAATCCGGATTTCCGGGAATATACTGTTATCATAGATGCCATCTTTGGAATTGGCGTATCCCGTTCGCTGGCAGGGGAGTACCGGAGGGCAGTGGAAGCAATCTGCGCAAGCGGTGTTCCTGTTCTTGCCGTGGACATCCCTTCGGGGATCCACACGGATACCGGAGAGGTCCTTGATGCGGCGGTGAAAGCCAGAGCCACGGTGACATTTGCCTGTGCAAAGCCAGGGCTTCTTTTTGATCCCGGAAAACGATATGCCGGAGAGGTCCTGGTCCGTGATATCGGAATCGGCTTTGATGCAGGAGAAGAGGAGACGCCCTGGTACGGTTCAGTGGAAAAAGAAGATCTGGACCGGTTTCTTACCCGCACGCCGATGGGAAATAAGGGAACCTTCGGAAAGGTGCTGGTACTTGCCGGTTCCGGTGCCATGTGCGGAGCCGCTGTTTTGTGTGCCAGGGCAGTCCTTGCATCCGGTGCCGGCATGGTAAAGGTTGTGACAGAGGAAAGAAACCGTACGCCGCTTTTCTGTGCCCTGCCGGAAGCAATGGCGGATTTCTGGAAGGAGGATGAGCCGCTTCCGGAAGAAGCCCTGCTGCAGGATCTCGCCTGGGCGGACGCTGTTGTTGCGGGACCGGGACTTTCCAAAAGCCGGACGGCAAAAGAACTGCTCGTTTTTACGGTGCAGCACACAGAAGTTCCTCTTGTTCTGGATGCAGATGCGCTGAACCTGATTGCAGAAGATGCAGAGATTCTTTCGGGCTGCCGGGCAGAAAAAATTTTAACGCCTCATGTAGGAGAGCTTGCACGGCTGCTGCACACGACCATTGCAGAATGCCAGCGTGAGCCGGCAGGAAGCGCCGGAAGGGCAGCCGAAAAATACCAGGCCTGCTGTGTACGAAAGGATTCCGTAACCGTGACAGCAGAGGAAGGGCGTGAGCAGTATTACATAAACACAAGCGGAAGCAGTGCGCTTGCGACGGCGGGAAGCGGCGATGTGCTCGCGGGAATCACAGGCGCCTTTGCAGCAAAACGTCAGTGTGAAAAAAATGAGAAAAAAATCAGCCTTGCCAAAACAGCGGCACTGGCGGCATATGCGCATGGAAAGGCGGGAGAGGCTGCGGAAGAAAAAAGCAGTGCTTCCTATGTAACAGCATCCGAGATTATCAGAGGATTGCAGTCAATCTGAGCAAAGCAGATCAGAATCACGGGTTCCCAAAAGGACTCCGGGCGGACTTTTTTGAAGTGCCGGATGAAATTTGTGAATACCTCCGGAAAAACAGGCAATATTAAATACATGGAAACGATTTTAAAAGGCGTAAAACGCCGGATCGTTATCGTATGGGAAAGCAAAACGGAAAGAATCGGAGAGTGAGCACAAGTGGTAATCAAGCGTGGCGATGTATATTATGCCGACCTGCGGCCCGTTGTGGGAAGTGAGCAGGGCGGTGTCCGTCCGGTGCTGATCATTCAGAATGACATCGGCAACCGGCACAGTCCGACTGTGATCTGTGCGGCGATCACATCGAGGATGAATAAGGCGAAGCTGCCGACACACATTGAGATCGAAGCGTCCGCCTATGGGATTGTACGGGATTCTGTTATTTTACTGGAACAGCTTCGGACGATCGATAAGAGAAGGCTGAAAGATAAAATCTGTCATCTGACACCGGAACAGCTGGCCCTTGTGAACGAAGCACTGAAAATCAGCCTGGATCTGCCTACATAAGGGGTATTTTTGGCGCGGTTCACGGTTGACGAATGAGAAAGATCGTGCTATATTCTATATTATATGGGCTTCTGCCGTTTTTCGGGGAAACCTTTTTACAGAAAAGCAATACTTTAAATAAAGGAGACAAAAGAGGTATGTCAGGACATTCAAAATTTGCCAATATTAAGCATAAGAAAGAAAAAAACGACGCAAAAAAAGGTAAAATCTTTACCATCATCGGCCGTGAGATCGTAATCGCTGTCAAAGAGGGCGGACCGGATCCGGCAAACAACAGCAAGCTGCGTGACGTTATCGCAAAAGCAAAAGCAAACAACATGCCGAACGATACCATCGACCGCGGTATTAAAAAAGCTGCCGGAGATGCAAACGCAGACAACTACGAGCGTATCACCTACGAAGGTTATGGCCCGAATGGTATCGCGATCATCGTAGAGACTCTGACCGACAACAAGAACCGTACCGCAGCAAACGTAAGAAGCGCTTTCACCAAAGGAAACGGAAGCGTTGGAACACCGGGATGCGTATCCTACATGTTCGACAAAAAAGGCCAGATCATCATCGACAAAGAAGAGTGCGAAATGGATGCTGACGATCTGATGATGCTTGCTCTGGATGCAGGCGCAGAAGACTTCGCAGACGAAGAGGACAGCTACGAAATCATCACCGATCCGGATGACTTCTCCGCAGTACGTGAGGCTCTGGAGAAAGACGGTATCGCCATGGCAGAGGCAGACGTTACCATGATCCCACAGACCTACGTAGAGCTGACCGATCCGCAGGCATTAAAAGACCTGAACCGTACCCTGGATCTGCTGGATGACGACGACGACGTACAGTACGTATACACCAACCTGGACGAGTAATTTCACTGGAAATTACATAGAATCATAAGAATCTGCGCATACTGATGAAGCTATTTTGGAATAGCAGAAAAGAGGAAATCCGTATGGCAGAATCACAGAAAAACCAGACAGAAAAAGAAAATATTGTAGAACTGAAGACCAACATTTATCTGCTGTCCATCATCGGCGAGGTGGAGGGGCATGAATCACTCGGCGAGCGCACGAAAGCGACGCGCTATGAGCACATTCTCCCTGCTCTTGCCCGTGCCGAGGAGGACAAAAGTATTGATGGTCTTCTGATTCTCCTGAATACCGTAGGCGGAGATGTGGAGGCCGGTCTTGCAATTGCAGAGATGATTGCGTCCATGCGAAAGCCTGCGGTATCGCTCGTTTTAGGGGGCGGTCATTCGATCGGTGTCCCGCTCGCCGTTGCAGCAGACTATTCGCTGATCGTGCCGAGTGCCACCATGGTCATTCATCCGGTGCGTACAAACGGCATGTTCATCGGTGTTGCACAGACGTACCGTAATATGGAAAAGACGCAGGATCGGATCACAGGTTTTGTATCGGCCCATTCTAAAATCACCAAGGAACGGCTCGAGGAGCTGATGCTCGATACGAAAATGCTGGTCAAGGATGTCGGAACAATGCTGGACGGCCCGCAGGCAGTGGAAGAAGGTCTGATCGACGAGGTCGGCGGCATTGCCCGCGCGCTCGAAAAGCTGAATGAGCTGATGAAAAAGGCAGCAGGGACAGAAAATTGACTTCACGGCGCGGCTTGTGTTTCAGGGGATTTTGTGTTAGAATGAGTTCGCTGTGAAAATTCGAACGGAAGTTTTGTCCGGACTTTCACAAAAGAGAAAAATAAGGGAACAGGATAAAAAAATGACAGTAATAGAAGCTTTATTTCTGGGCCTGATCCAAGGAATCACGGAATTCCTGCCGATCAGCAGCTCCGCACATCTGATTATCTTCCGTCATTTTATGAAGATCGAAGATACGCAGACGGTGTTTTTCAATGTGCTTTTGCACTTTGGCTCCATGATTGCAATTCTGCTCACATTTTCGAAGGAATGGAAACGTCTCTTCCTCGCGCTGTGCGGAATCATAATCGATCTGTTTCATAATTTAAAGGAACACTTTTCCAGTCAGCATCAGGAGAGAAAGCAGTACCGGAAGGTACTCGGCAGCAACTACCGTATGCTTGCTTTCCTGCTGATTCTGACCACCATCCCGACTGCTGTAATCGGCGGCATGATTCAGAGCCTTGTCACACTGACCTCCTCGAATCTGCTGGCACCTGGCGTTGGTCTGTATCTGACGGCGATTCTGCTTGTGGTGGCAGATATGCTTCCGGAGGGAGAAAAAACGCAGAAAAATTTGAAGCCGAAAGATGCACTGATTGCCGGATTCTTCCAAGGCTTTTCCACGATTCCGGGTCTTTCCCGTCTTGGTTCGACTATTTCTGCGTGTGTGATCGGCGGCATGACCCGTTCGTACGCTGTGAAATACTCTCTGATTGTGAGTGTTCCGGCGATTATCGGGGCAACGATCGTTGAACTTGCGACCATGGGAAAAAATAAAATTGTTTTTCATCCGGTATATCTGGTCGGCGTTTTCATGGCGGCACTTGCCGGTTACTTTACGATCCGCATTCTGATGCGTGTGGTGAAAAAACGGAAACTGAAATATTTTGCTTTGTACTGTCTTCTTGTCGGGACATTCTCCATTGCAGGATATTTTCTGCTGTAATACGAGAAAGGGGAGAAGTTCTGCATGGCAAATACAACAAAGGGAAGCGGGAAGACAAAGAAAAAAACTTCTGCTTCCGGGACAGCAAAAAAGAAACAGACCCAAACAACGGCCAGAAAAACAACGGTGAAAAAGAGCAGTACCGCAAAACGTACCTCCGGCACAAGGAAAAACACAGTCCGTGAGCCGATGGACGAGGGAGTGCGCGCAGAAATTATTCTGCTTTCCGTGCTTGCTGTTTCGATTCTGCTGATGCTCAGTAATTTCGGTATGGGCGGCGTGATCGGACAGGCTGTCTGCGACTTCTTTTTCGGCCTTTTCGGCGTGACAGAGTGGGCAGCACCGGTTCTGATCTTCTTTGGAACAGCATTTTACATAGCAAACAGACAGAACTTTTTAATTGTGCGGAAAACCGGGGGAGCGATCAGCTGTTTCGTCTTTTTCTGCGCTTTTATGCAGCTTCTGGCGTCCGGCTATACGAGAGATACGACATTTCTGGATTACTATTTTGACAGCGCCTACGATCATCTCGGCGGAGGAATCTTAGGAGGGTCTGTCGTGAAAATTCTCGGCATGGGATTCGGCCAGATCGGCGCGTGGGTGATTATTGTGATCGCCATCGTGATTTCCGTGATCGTGATGACGCAGAAGCCGATTCTCGCGCCGATCCATGAAAAGACGAATGACCACCGCCGGATGGCGGAGGAGCGCCGCCAGGAGCGTCTGGCGCGCCAAGCTGCGATGGAGGAAGAGAAAGGAAAAGAGCTGATTCTTGAGCCAGTGGAGGAACCGAAAAAAGCCGGGAAGAAAAAGAAATCCCGCCTTCTTTCTCATGTGGAATCGAAGGCTGATTTAAACGAAAACGACGATACCCATCAGATGGAGATGCCGGAGCTTTCGATTCACCGTGGTTCTGTGCCGGCTGAAGAGCCGGAAAAGACAGGACCGGAGATGACACGGCAAGCTGCAGAAGAGGCGAAAAAAGAGAAAACGTCTGCGGATCATACGAGAAATCCGCGGTCTTCCTGTGAAGAGATCGAGGCGGATATAGACGGCATTCGTCAGGAAATCGGGAAAAAAGCAGAGGAAAAGCGGCCGGAGTACAAAACACCGCCGATGAATCTTCTGAAAAAAGGGATGCGCGGTGCCATGGGCGATTCCGATGCGCATTTGCGGGAAGTAGCGCGGAAACTGGAGGAGACGCTGGACAGCTTCGGTGTCAAAGTTACAGTCAATAACGTAAGCTGCGGACCGACCGTCACACGGTATGAGCTGATGCCGGAACAGGGCGTGAAAGTAAGCCGGATTGTCGGATTGACCGACGATATCAAGCTGAGTCTTGCAGCAGCAGATGTCCGCATTGAGGCACCGATCCCGGGAAAATCCGCAGTCGGAATCGAGGTTCCAAATAAGACGAACACGGCCGTGATGCTGCGTGATCTTCTTGAAACACCGGAGTTTAAGAACTTTTCTTCGAATCTGGCCTTTGCTGTCGGAAAAGACATCGCCGGTCAGCCGGTCATCGCAGATATCGCGAAAATGCCTCATCTTCTGATCGCCGGTGCGACCGGTTCCGGTAAATCGGTCTGCATCAACACACTGATTATGAGTATTATTTATAAGGCAAAACCGGAAGACGTCAAACTGATCATGATCGACCCGAAGGTCGTTGAGCTTTCTGTTTATAACGGCATTCCGCACCTTTTTATTCCTGTTGTCACAGACCCGAAAAAGGCTTCCGGAGCTCTGAACTGGGCGGTTGCGGAGATGACAGACCGTTATAACAAATTTGCGGAATTCAACGTGCGCGATATGAAAGGCTACAATGCAAAAGTTGCCGAGCTGCCGCCGGATGAAAACGGCAAAAAACCGGAAAAACTGCCGCAGATCGTCATTATCGTGGATGAGCTTGCCGACCTGATGATGGTTGCGCCGGGAGAAGTGGAGGATGCGATCTGCCGTCTGGCACAGCTTGCCCGTGCGGCCGGCATCCATCTGATTATTGCAACACAGAGACCTTCCGTCAATGTCATCACTGGTCTTATCAAGGCAAATATGCCGTCCCGTATTGCATTCTCGGTTTCTTCCGGTGTGGATTCCCGTACCATTCTGGATATGAACGGAGCGGAGAAACTTCTGGGAAAAGGCGATATGCTGTTTTCGCCTTACGGTATTCCGAAGCCGCTGCGTGTGCAGGGAGCATTTGTATCGGATGCGGAAGTAGGAGCAGTCGTTGAATTCTTGAGCAGCAGAAAGCCGGAAGATTCCCAGAAGGAACAGGAGATTGCTGAGAAGATGAAGGAGATGCAGTCTACCATTGAAAATGCAGCCACATCTTCTGACGGCAGCAGCGGTTCGGATAAAGATGTATTGTTTGCAGAGGCTGGAAGGTTTATTATAGAAAAAGATAAAGCGTCCATTGGAATGCTGCAGCGCTGGTTCAAGATTGGATTTAACCGTGCGGCAAGAATCATGGATCAGCTGGCAGATGCCGGAGTGGTTGGTGAGGAAGAAGGAACAAAGCCTCGCAAAGTGCTTATGTCTTCGGAACAGTTTGAACAGTATATAGAGGAACAGTACTAGAACGCAGAAAGGATAGACGGATTCATATGAAATGCCCGAAATGTGGAGCAGACATCCCGGAAGGAAAGTTTTACTGCGAGAAATGCGGCGAAGCTCTTCAGATCGTACCGGACTATAATCCGGCAGAGGATATCACCATTGGTGAAGAGGACAACAACATACAGAATAAGGACAGTTCAGATGCTTCTTCAGGAGCACAGAGATCGGATCGGAAACAGCGTTTTTTCTATCTGCTGAAAAAATATGGTCCATTTGTACTGGTTCTTTCCATTGCAGGAATCATTACTTACTGGACCTCTTATCAGTCTACATTCCATCAGGATGCAGTGACAGAAGTGGCAGAGGAACTGGAAAGTGAGACAGAGCAGTTGCTGGAAGTACCATCTTTAAGTCTGCCGCCGGGAACCTATGGGGATTCCATTGATCTGGTGATCTCTCATGATCAGCGTTCGCAGGGGCTCATTTATTATACGATGGATGGTTCTACGCCCGGTGAGGCAAGCAAAATCTACAATCAGCCGGTCCATATTGATGAGGGAACTACAGTGATTCGTGCTGTATTTATCAGTAATGACGGACTGCGGAGCGAGGAAGCGGGCGGTACTTACAAAATTGTCCTTGATTATCCAAGCGAGCCCCAATTCAGTGTAAATGGCGGCGATTATGACAGTGGATTCTATGTGTCGATCACAGCAGACAGAGAAAGTACAGTCTATTATACGACGAATGGAGAGGAACCGGATGTTTATTCAAAAGTGTATCGGGAACCAATCTATATCAATCCGGGACTGACGGTTCTTCAGGCAGTAGCCGTCAACAAAGAAGGCCGTGCGAGTGGTATCATGGAAGAAATCTATAACGTGGCGGAGACAGAGGCACCTGAAGATGGAACAGGAGCAGCAGAGCCCGGCACAGAGACTGTTCCGACCGGAGAACTGCCGGTTCAGACAGACCCTGCAGCAGTACCTGTACAGTAATAGGGAACATGAGCAGATTTCATTTATTGAACAAAAAAATTATGATAAATATTGGGCGAACAGGAAATTTTTGTTGAAATATACAGAATTTTGCATTATCATAGGAAGTAATGATTTGCAGTCGTGAAACCGGGCGGCTGCGGATAGAGATAGGAGGCTATGTATGTTTAAGATTTTAGAGGCAGAGCAGCTCTCTGCAAATGTCTACAAGCAGGTTATTCTCGCTCCGAGAGTAGCAAAATCCTGCGAACCTGGACAGTTCATCATTCTCAGAGTGGACGAGAATGGAGAGCGTATTCCGCTTACCATCTGTGATTATGACAGAGAAGCAGGAACGGTTACCATCGTATTCCAGCCGATTGGTGTATCTACTAATAAACTGCTGAAGCTCAAAGCTGGCGATTCCATCGCAGACTTTGTAGGACCGCTGGGACGTCCGTCTGAGCTGGTAACAGATGATTTTGAAGAAGTTAAGAAAAAGAGAGTTGTATTTATTGCTGGTGGTGTAGGTACTGCACCGGTATATCCGCAGGCTAAATGGCTTCATGACCATGGTATCGAGTGCGATATCATCATTGGAGCAAGAAGCAAAGACATCCTGATCATGGAAGACGAGATGAGCAAGGTTGGTAACCTGTATCTCTGTACGGATGACGGAAGCTACGGCTTCAAGGGCGTAGGTACCGCTATGCTGGAGAAGCTGGTAAGCGAGGGCCATCACTACGATCTGTGTGTAGCCATCGGACCGATGATCATGATGAAATTTGTATGCAAACTGACCAAAGAACTGAATATCCCGACTATCGTCAGCATGAACCCGATCATGGTAGACGGAACCGGTATGTGTGGAGCATGCCGTTTAACCGTTGGTGACGAAGTGAAGTTCGCATGCGTGGACGGACCGGAGTTTGACGGCCATCTCGTAAACTTTGACGAGGCTATGAAGCGTCAGCAGATGTACAAGACCGAAGAGGGCAGAGCCATGTTAAAGGCTGTCGAGGGTGATACCCATCACGGCGGCTGCGGCCAGTGCAACGGTTAATCCGGGCTGCAGGTTCACTCATTTGGATTCATTAGGCAAGACAGCGGGAAGCTGTCTGTGATCGGAGGATAATTAAGAATGGACGTATTAAAGAAGACTCCTGTCAGAGAGCAGGACGCAAAGGTGCGCGCTACCAACTTTGAGGAAGTGTGCTATGGATACAACAAAGAAGAGGCTATGGAAGAGGCTTCCAGATGCTTAAAATGTAAGAATAACGCAAAATGTATGGGCGGCTGCCCGGTTTCCATCAATATTCCTGGCTTCATCAAAGAAGTCGAGGCCGGAAACTTTGAGGCTGCAGCCAATGTCATTGCTGAG
>ERZ780223.4053-NODE-4053-length-10227-cov-3.504031_pt1 | contig 10227 bp, 6 predicted proteins | sample MGYA00511016_ERZ780223 | MGnify/ENA primary metagenome ERZ780223 (study PRJEB29588, sample SAMEA2159032) | human gut metagenome | biome: human gut; feature: human-associated habitat; material: faeces | place: Denmark | collected 2008/2010 ... | reverse complement strand
TATTTATATCTGAAAAAAAGTTTAACTTTTCAAATGATGTTCTTATTGCAGATGCTGAACTGAATTTGTTATTTTCTTTATCAGACAAATATATTTCTTTTTTAGAGTCAGGACTGCAGCAAACATTTTTGTTTGTATTTTGCATATTTCTGTTTGGAATTAAATTACAGGTGTTGTCTGAAAGAGTGGGAGTGCTATCAAGGCTTGTCGAATGATAACCATTGTCAATCCTTTTTATTGTAACAGGTTTGATATGACTTCCTATTCTTTTTAGTGCTTTTATATACTCGATTCCTAATATGTTGTTTGGCTGTTTTAAAAGTGTTGGGAGGATATCACGATATTGGGGCATATGCTGTTTTAGATATTCCTCTCGTGCGACAGGAAATGATATCCCTTTTTTCAAGTATATTTCAAGTTCTTTAATATAATCATTGCTATTTAATATAGAAGAAATCTTTTCAAGTATTTCAAGATTTCCTTCTTCACTGCCAAAACAGATTTCATCGACAAAACCGAGAGAGTCAAGGAGTGCTACAGAGCCAAGGGCAAAAGTTTCAGCACTTGCACATGCAAAAACAGTTGGAAGTTCAAAGACAAAGTCAGCACCACAATCTATTGCCATTTTTGTGCGGAGATATTTATCTGTCCACGCAACGCCGCCACGCTGGACAAAATTGCCGCTCATTACGACAACAACATTGTCGGCACCAAGCTGTTTTTTTGTCTGTTCTATCTGGTATTTATGTCCGTTGTGGAACGGATTATATTCAGCAACTATTCCTATTGTTTTCAATGTTAATCGCTCCTTTTTAAGTGATGTTTTATAAAATTGAAGAGAGAACCCATTACCATTAGGTGATGAGTGACTCTTGCAAAAGCAAAGTGGGGATTTACGAGTGTGCTTGCGGTATTAAATTATAATCACATTTATAGTGTGCCCCTAAGTTTATCATAATATCAAAGTGTTGTAAAACAAATGCTTTTCGGCTATAATTACTCTTGATGAATAAGAGCAGGCGGTGATGATAAAATGCTCGGAAATGAGGATTATATATTGTTATGACAAAAAAAGAGTTTAGAGATAGAATAAAAAAATCAAAACTTATACTTGATGGTGCAACGGGTTCAAATCTACAGAAAAGAGGTATGCCGGTTGGTGTCTGCCCTGAGGAGTGGATTATTGAAAACAGCGAAGTTTTAAAGCAGCTTCAGATTGAATATATACAGGCGGGCAGTGATGTTTTGTATGCACCTACATTTTCGGGAAATAGGGTAAAACTTGAGGAGTACGGTCTTGATGACAAGCTTTCTGAGATAAACACAAAACTTGTAGAGATTTCTAAAGCTGCCGTTGATGAAGGGCTGACGGACGAGGAGAAGAAAGCAGGCAGACAGGTTTACATCGCAGGTGACATTACTATGACCGGAAAACAGGTATATCCTGTCGGACCACTTATGTTTGAGGAACTTGTTGATATATATAAGGAACAGATAAGATGCATTGCTGATGCAGGGATTGATTTTATTGTGGTTGAGACTATGATGAGTCTTCAGGAGTGCAGGGCCGCAGTTATTGCGGCTAAAGAAGTTTGTGAGCTTCCTATTATGGTGACGCTTACATTTAATGAGGATGGCAGAACTCTCTATGGTACAAATCCTGAGACGGCGGCTCTTGTAATGACTACTCTTGGTGTCGATGCGGTCGGTGTAAACTGTTCAACGGGACCTGACAAGATGATTGAGATAGTAAAGACGATGACAGAATATGCAGATGTTCCGATTGTGGCAAAGCCAAATGCAGGTCTGCCAAAACTTGAGGATGGTGTCACCATCTATGATATGGGACCTGAGGAATTTGCAAGAGAAATGATGCCGCTTGTTGAGGCTGGTGCAGATGTTGTGGGAGGATGCTGCGGAACAACACCTGAGCATATAAGGCTTTTAAATGAACTTCTTATTGAGAAAGGTTATAAGGACGGCGGCTCTTTTGAAAAGAGAGAGGGAAAAGTCTTAAGGCGAGCATTGTCTACTGAGAGAAATGTGCTGCCGATTGACCTTGACGGAGATTTTCTTATTATCGGTGAGAGGATAAATCCGACAGGAAAGAAAGCACTTCAGGCACAGCTTCGTGAGGGAAGCCTTGATATGGTCTGCGAGATGGCTGAGTCGCAAGAGGAGTTTGGTGCATCTATCCTTGATGTAAATATGGGTATGAACGGCATTGATGAAAAAGAAATGATGCTTAAATGTGTAAATGAACTTACTCTTGTAAGTAATCTGCCGCTGTCTATCGATTCAAGTCATCCGTCAGTTGTCGAGGCAGCACTTAGAATATATCCGGGACGAGCATTGATAAATTCAATTTCTCTTGAGCCCGAAAAATTTGAAAAACTTATTCCGGTTGCGAGAAAATATGGTGCAATGTTTATCCTACTTCCGCTTTCAGAAGCAGGGCTTCCAAAGGATATTGATGAAAAGAAAGAGATTATTCATACGATTCTTGAGAGGGCATATGAGTTTGGCCTTACAAAAGATGATGTTGTTGTTGACGGTCTTGTTGCTACGATAGGGGCAAACAGAAATGCCGCTAAAGAGACAATGGAAACTATTTCGTATTGCAAAAATGATATAGGAGTGGCAACGGCGTGTGGTCTTTCAAATATTTCCTTCGGACTGCCTGAGAGAATGTTTGTAAACAGTAGTTTTATGAGTATCGCCATAAGCCACGGACTTACTATGGCAATCGCAAATCCGTCACAGGATCTTCTTATGCATTCAATGTTTGCCGCTGACCTTCTTATGAATAAACCTGAGTCAGACACAAGATATATAAACAGGGTTACGGGAAGAAAACTTTCGGTGCTGTCAGGAGACATAGATGCGTCACAGGTTACGGCACAGGCGGGAAATACTGCATCTGCCTCTGATATAGACAGTGATGTGCCAAAGGATGACAAACTTTTTGAAGCTGTTGTCAAGGGAAGAAGCAAAAAGATAGAAGAACTCGTGAGGGAAGCACTTGACAATGGTGCAGACGCACAGTCTATAATAGATAAAAGTCTGATACCGGCGATAACGCATGTTGGAAAACTCTTTGATAAACAGATATATTATCTTCCGCAGCTCATATCAAGTGCTGAGACAATGGAACTTGGTATCAGTGTGTTAGAACCGGTGCTTGCACAGAATAAAGATAAAGAGCCTTTGGGTACGATAGTAATGGCAACCGTTGAGCATGATATACACGATATTGGAAAAAATCTTGTAGTGCTCATGCTTAAAAATTATGGTTATGATGTTATCGACCTTGGAAAAGATGTCCCGGCAGAGACTATCATAGAAGCTGCAAAGGAGCATAATGCGGATATAATCGGTCTTTCGGCACTTATGACAACCACTATGATGGAGATGAAAAAGGTTGTAAATCTTGTAAAGGAAAATAATATGGATACGCTTGTCATAATTGGCGGAGCAGTTATAACACAGGGATTTGCTGATGAAATAGGAGCAGATGGTTATTCGGAAGATGCCCAGAATGCAGTTGAGGTTATTGGAAAACTTCTTGCCGAGAGAGACAAAAATAAATAATGAAATGTTTGCGTATGTAATGAGATTTTTAATTTGGAGTGTCGAAAACGATAGCGAAAATAAGTGATAAAAATGTTTGCATATGTAATGAGATTTTTTATTTTGGGTGTCGAAAACAATAGCGAAAATAAGTGATAAATAAATTGTTGGCATGGTGATAAAAAATAATTACATAGACTTACAAAAAGAAAGGTGTAAAATATGGGAAACAGTGTAGATGTTGTTATACCGATATATAAAGCGGGCAATGATTTTGTAAAAATGCTTGAAAAACTTTATAAGCAGAGCAAAAGACCGGAACACATATATCTTTTACAGACGATAGAGAGTAAAGACGAAAAGCTGTTTGATAAAGAAAAATGCAGTCACAGACTTGCAAATATAATATCTGTTCATCCGATAAAAAAGTCTGATTTTGACCACGGTGCAACAAGGGCATATGGGGCACTTATGGCGAAAAGTGAATATGTTCTTTTTATGACGCAGGATGCGGTATGTTATGATGATTATGTTATCGAAAATCTTTTAAATGCATTTGATGACAGAAAAGTAGGGATAGCTTACGCAAGGCAGCTTGCAAGAGAAGATGCGGATGAGATAGAGCGGATGACAAGAGAAAATAACTATCCGGAGGAAAGTATCGTAAAAACTAAAAAGGATGAAAAAAAGCTTGGAATAAAAGCTTATTTTTGCTCGGATGTATGTGCAATGTACAGACTTGATGTATATAAAAAACTTGGCGGATTTGTCAAGAAAACGATATTTAATGAAGATATGATAATGGCATATAAAGAGATGCAGGCAGGATTCAGCGTTGCATATGTGGCGGATGCAAAGGTTATCCATTCACATTCATATACTTGTAAACAGCAGTTTGTAAGGAGCTTTGACCTCGGTGTGTCACAGAGACAGTATCATGAGATATTTGATAATATTTCTTCTGAAAAAGAAGGGGCAGGCTATGCCAAAAAAGTTATAATCCGTCTTTTGAAAAATGGAAAATTTATAAAGACATTTTATTTTATGATGCAGTGTGGCTTTAGGCTGTTTGGATATAAGCTTGGAAAAAATTATGAAAAACTTCCAAAGAAAATGGTACTTGCCTGCACAATGAATAAAGAATACTGGAAATAAAATAAAAGCTGAGTTTTGGCAGTTGATGGTTCATTAATCTAAGAAATGAAAGACTGAACTGTTAAAATAAAAAAGGGAAAAACGCTGGTTTTCTGCTATGTTACGAACATTTTCACAGACATTAAAAAAGAACATATGGCACAGTTTGTATATAAGCTATGCTATATGTTCTTTTATTTGTGTTCTGTTTTAGTCTTTTTCAACAGTTGGATTAAAATTTTTATTTTCACCTGTTGAAATATTGTAGTAGTATGCTGTTTTTCCCTCATAGTCTTCATAGAAAACATAATCGGAGATTATATGTATAAAATTGAAATTGCCTGCAGCAATCTGCTCATTTGTGCCGGTACTCATATCATACATATATATACCATTGTTTTGACCGTTATCAACTTGATAGAAAATAATGTTGCCATCATTTGTGATATTATATGTGGCAAGTTTATATTGGACTATAGTTTCGGCAGAACCACCATCAAGTCCGATACGGCACAAATTATAGTTTTGATTCATGTTAAGAAAATATATGTAGTCGCCTGATTTTATAACAGATGTACAGTTGCCATTGTATATGACTTTGTCATTGGCACCTGAAATATCCATTGAATGAATATTATGTTCTTTTGCCCAGCCGGAATAATAAATAGTGTTACCGGAAACAGAATAAGGTGATATGGCTTCTCTTTTAAGAAGTTTATTTTTTGAACCGTCTATTTTCGCTGAATAAAGTTCAAGACCTTTTTTATGGTCATAATGCTGGTAATATACATGATTTCCATAAAGGCAGGCTACTTGAGTAGGGTCTTCATAAAGCCTTGATAAATCAGTACCGTTTTTTGTTATTCTGAAAAGTCCGGTAGTACTTAAAGACAACAGTGCATTATCAGATTTTTTTAATCTTTATGAATTGCATATTGTTTTTTACAGCAATATGTTGCATATTTCTTTATGCGAAAGTAAGCAAAAAATTCAGATTTTTTGAATTTATCATTTCTTCTGGTGTAAAAAATGTAATTTCCGGCAGCATTTATATAACTGACCTTGTCATTATAGACTTTTTTTATTTTGCTGAGGTTTGCATTCATTTTGTATAGTTTATTATGGTCGTTTGGATTGGCAAAATAAATCACATTGTCTGCCTGTGTGAAAAGACCACCATTTAAAAGATTGCCACTTGTATTGCCGGTAGTGGATGAATCACTGTATAATTTGACTTTCCCTTTTTTTATTATAAGAATAGATATGACAGCGACAGCGGCAAGTATTAATATACTTGCTAAAATTCTTTTTATTAAGCTTCCTTTTTTCAATATGCCAGCCCTCCCTGCGTTAGATAGATTAGGTTGTAACGAAACTTATTGACTGCAAAGACATAGCAAATAGTTTCGTAAAAACTTATTATATAACTGCTGTTCATTTTTGGTATGTACAACAACAGCTACATATTTATTATAACCTATCTATAAAAGTGTGACAATAGCAATGCCGATTGTTTTTATATAAGATGTGCAAGGCTGAACTGTTACTATAAGATTTGGAATGTAAAACAGATGGAAAAACTTTGTATTTATTCGAGCGAATTTATGATATAATGAACACAAAAGTGTTCATATTAAGAGTTTCTAACGAAACTCCATTATGTGCAAAAAGCTTGCACAAATTTATGATATAATGAGTACAAAAGTGATAATAATCAGGAGGACGAAGTATGTTAAGTTTACCGGCTATTTTTAGCGACCATATGGTATTTCAGAGAGAAAAAAATATATTACTTTGGGGAGAAAGTGATGAAAAAAATGTTACAGCAGTAATAGATGAAAAAAAAGTAAGTTCAGATGTAAATAACGGCAGATGGGAGATTGAGCTGCCGCCGATGGCTGCAGGCGGACCTTATGAACTTGAGGTGTCGGATGGAGTACAGACTAAAAAATATACAGATATAATGATAGGTGAGGTATGGCTTGCCGGAGGTCAGTCCAATATGGAGCTTGAACTTCAGAACAGCATGAACGGACAGGAAGTTTGTGCAAATGTAAAAGATGACGGTGTAAGGTATTATTATACGCCGAAAGTGTCATGGGTCGGAGATGAACTTTTTGAAGCAGAAAAAAAGAGTGAGTGGCAGCATTGCACACCTGATAATTGCAAAAACTGGTCTGCCGTTGCATACTATTTTGCAAAAGAGCTTTCAAAAAAACTTGGAGTGACGGTAGGTATTATCGGCTGCAACTGGGGCGGAACTTCGGCTTCATGCTGGACGAGCAGGGAGTTTATGGAGCAGGAGACACCTTTAAAACCTTATCTTGATAAATATGATAATGCGGTTAAGGGGCAAAATCCAGAGGAGTACATAAAAGCAAGAGAAGAATATATTAAATATCAGGCAGAGTTTGATAAGAATGTCGGTCATTATTATGAGACTGCCAAAAATCCTACATGGGATGAGGCGATAAGCCTTTTTGGAGAAAATCAGTATCCGGGACCTATGGGACCAAGAAATGAGACAAGACCTAACGGACTTTACGATTCGCTTCTTAAGAGGGTAATGCCTTATACGCTCAGAGGATTTTTATATTATCAGGGCGAGGAAGATGACCATATGCCTTATACATATTATACGATGCTTTCAACACTTATAAGACAGTGGCGTCATGACTGGAGAGATGAGCAACTCCCATTTATGATTGTTCAGCTTCCTATGTTTAAGAATGATGGAGAGCCTGATTACCATAACTGGCCGTTTATACGAGAAGCCCAGATGCGTGTGTTTAAGACTGTTAAAAACACAGGAATTGCAGTCATACTTGACAAGGGCGAGTATGGAAACATTCATCCGGTACAGAAAGATGTTGTTGGAGAGAGACTCTGCGAGCAGGCACTTTATCATGTATATAAAAATGATAATGAAAAGAGTGCATTTGGACCGATATACAAGTCGTATGAAAAAGACGAAGAAAAAATGATACTTCATTTTGATTATGCAGATAATGGCATGGAATGTAAGGGAGAGAAACTTATAGGATTTGAGATTGCAGGTGATGATAAGAAATATTATAAAGCAGATGCCAAGATTGCAGGAAATGATATTGTAGTATCGGCATTTGAGGTAGATAAGCCTAAATATGCAAGATACTGCTGGACAAATTATTCAGAAGTGACATTATTTGGCAAAAATGGAATACCTGCCGCACCGTTTAGAACAAGTTGTGATGATGGGGCAGTTGCGACCGGCAGCAGAAATGAAGGATTGTGGAAAAATGCCGAGGTTGACTAAATGGCGGTTTTGCAGTATAATCAAGCGATATGAATATGAATTTATGGAGGATTTAAGATGGCTGAAAAGAAAAATCTTATGACTCGTGAAGGTCTTAAGGCACTGGAAGATGAGTTAAACGACTTAAAATTAAATAAAAGAAAAGAAGTAGCACAGAAAATCAAGGAAGCAAGAGAGCAGGGAGACTTGTCAGAGAATGCTGAGTATGATGCTGCAAAAGATGAGCAGCGTGACATAGAAGCGCGTATCGAAGAAATCGACAATATCCTTAAAAATGCTGAGGTAGTAGAGCATGACGAGGGAGATGCTGACAAGGTTAATGTAGGTGCTACGGTAAAGATTAAAGATATTGAGTTTGGTGATGAGATGGAGTATAAGATCGTAGGTTCAACAGAGGTTGACTGTCTTAATAATAAAATCTCAAATGAATCACCTGTCGGAGCTGCACTTATAGGGGCAGCAAAAGGTGATATTATCGAGATAGAGACACCAAATGGTGAAATGATAAAATATGAAGTAATGAGCGTAAGCAGATAATAATAAAAACGGAAGGAGTAATAAAAGTGGCAGAACAGCAGAAAAAAACACAGACACAGCAGGATTTAAACCAGCTTTTAAAGGTAAGAAGAGAGAAACTTGCTGCATTACAGGAAGCAGGAAAAGATCCGTTTGAGATTACAAAGTATGATCAGACGCATCATTCGGATGAAGTAAAAGAACTTTACACAGCACATGAAGAGAAACTTCTTGCTGGCAGAGTTAAGCCTGATACAGAGGGAATGGACGAAGCGGAAGCCCGTAAAGTAATAAATGATGATTACAACGAAAGAAGAGCAATAATGGATGCATCTCCTATTCAGGTATCGGTGGCAGGCCGTATGATGTTTAAGCGTGTCATGGGAAAAGCATCATTTTGTAATATTCAGGATCTCAAAGGAAAAATACAGATATATGTGTCCAGAGATTCAATTGGAGAAGAGCCGTATGCTGTATTTAAAAAATCAGATATTGGTGATATCTATGGCATAAAAGGTTATGCATTTAGAACAAAAACAGGAGAGATTTCCATACATGCGGAAGAATTGACACTGTTATCGAAATCCCTTCAGATTTTACCTGAGAAATTCCATGGTCTTACAGATACAGATGTACGTTATCGTCAGAGATATATTGACCTTATTATGAATGAGGAAAGTAAAAATGTATTTGTAAAGAGATCACTTATGATGAAAGAAATCAGAAATTTCCTTGCATCAAGAGATTTCATGGAAGTAGAAACACCTATGCTTGTATCTAATGCCGGTGGAGCAGCCGCAAGACCATTTGAAACACACTATAATGCACTCAATGAGGATGTAAAGCTTCGTATTTCGTTAGAATTATATTTAAAGAGACTTATAGTAGGCGGACTTGAAAGAGTATATGAGATTGGACGAGTATTCCGTAACGAAGGCGTAGATACAAGACACAACCCGGAGTTTACTCTTATGGAACTTTATCAGGCATATACAGATTATGAGGGAATGATGGAACTTACAGAATCAATGTTCCGTTATCTGGCAGAAAAAGTAGTAGGTTCAACAAAGATTTCATATAATGGTGTTGAAATTGATCTTGGCAAGCCATTTGCAAGAATGACAATGAATGAGGCAATTTTAAAATATGCAGGCATTGATTTTGATAAGGTCGAAAGTGATGAGGCAGCAAAAAAACTTGCAGATGAGCATCATATCGAATATGAGGAACGTCACAAGAAAGGTGATATTATTAACCTGTTCTTTGAGGAGTATTGCGAGAAAGAGCTTATACAGCCTACATTTATCACTGACCATCCAATAGAGATTTCTCCACTTACAAAGAAGAAACCAACAGACCCTACAAAAGTAGAGCGTTTTGAACTTTTCTGTAATACATGGGAGATGTGTAATGCATATTCAGAACTCAATGATCCGATAGACCAGAGAGAGCGTTTTGCACAGCAGGATGCTAATGCAGATGCAGGGGATGATGAGGCAGAGCATACAGATGAAGATTTCTTATATGCACTTGAACTTGGAATGCCACCAACAGGCGGAATCGGATACGGACTTGACAGACTTTGTATGTTGCTTACAGATTCGCAGGCAATCAGGGATGTATTGTTGTTCCCGACAATGAAGTCATTAGATGGTGGAAATAAGAAAAATGATGTAAATAATACAGCTTCTGAAGCACCTGAAAAAAATGTA
>ERZ780223.4052-NODE-4052-length-10228-cov-3.367542_pt1 | contig 10228 bp, 9 predicted proteins | sample MGYA00511016_ERZ780223 | MGnify/ENA primary metagenome ERZ780223 (study PRJEB29588, sample SAMEA2159032) | human gut metagenome | biome: human gut; feature: human-associated habitat; material: faeces | place: Denmark | collected 2008/2010 ... | reverse complement strand
GCATTATATGAAGTCAAAAATGAGTGCTCATGAATTTGAAATAATGTATGATAAATATAAAAAATCATTGTATAAGATTGCTTTTACTTATCTAAAAGGCAATATTTAAAACTAACAACTATCATTACACAGAAAAAACAGATATAGTATTTTCAGCGAAGAACGTTAGAACATCGTCAGTACTTAAGGTGTGTATTTGACACCTTTATGTACTGCTACGATGTTCTCCGAAACGCAAGTTGTCCATGAGTTAGAAAAAGGTACTTCTATTTTTTCGTCAAACTTTATTCAAGCAAGGTTACCCCAAAATTCTATTGAGAAGATAAACCCTGTTGAACGGAAAACTGAAATAATAACCATCCGCAAAATCATCAATATAGGATATTATCTCTTTTGCAAGTTCCACGGCAACTTTTTCGCCGTCCTCCTTTGAGCCGTTTTCAGGATAGCGGTTTACTATCTCATCGGTCACATTTATACCTGCAATCTCATTTTTCATAAAGAGAGCATTTCTGCGGCTTATAAGCGGCATTATACCTGCAAATATACAAGCACCTGTTTCCTCCTTGATTTCCCTGAGTCTGTCGGCTTCTTCTTTTGAAAATACAGGCTGGGTAAGGAAGAAGCTTGCACCTGCGTCCATTTTTCTCTTTGTAGTGTTTATTATTGATTCGAGATTTATGAGGTTCTGGTTTATCGCACCGCCATAATTTAACGGATTTTCATTAAATACTTCCCTGTTCATTTCCTGAGCAATCTTCATAAGACCTACCGAACTGAAATTAAATACGGATTTGACAAGATCTCTCGCTGATGCAGGGACAGGATCGCCTGTTATGATAAGGAAATTTTTAATGTCATTTATCTTTGCACCCATAAACATTGCCCTCATGGCAAATGCATTTTTGTCACGACAGCATACATGAGGCATTACATCGATACCGGTTTCCCTGTAAACTTTTGCTGCCATAAGGACAGAATCGACTCTTGTTCTTCCTGACGGAGAATCCGGAAATGTAAGAACATCGACACCCGCATTTTTAAGATAATGTGCGGATTCAAGAAGTTTCTCATCATCAGTGTTAAAAGGTGGTATAAGTTCAACGGCGATAAATTTTTTGTCTTTCTTTCTGCCGTTCTCATCATATAAAAAGCCGCATCTTTTTGAAACTTTTTCATCAGCCGCATCTGTTTTTTGTATCTTTTTATCAGCCTTTATATCCATGCTCATAATGTCGTAAAGAGACTTTATAAACTCAGGGGAAGTCCCACAGCAGCCGCCTATTATATCTGCACCGAGTGAGAGCAGTTCCTTTGTCTTTTCAGCAAAATACTCAGGATGGCTGTTAAATTCCATTCTGTTTCTTGTAAGTACAGGATAGCCTGCATTTGGTATTGCGATAAGCACTTTGTCTTCGGGAAGTTTAATTTTTTCAAGTATATTATACATATGATAAGGTCCGATGCCGCAGTTTAATCCGACAGCATCAACGCCATCGACAGCACATATGTCATTTATAAGATTTTTTGCACTAAGTCCTGATGCACTGTAGCCAAGCTGATTTACGGAGAAAGATACCATTATAAAAAGACCAAGTTCTTTCTTTATCTTAGGTATCACATCCGCAAGGACATCAAGACTCATAAATGTCTCAAATTGTATTATCTCAATCCCTTCATCTGCAAATGTCTTTGCTATATTAAAATATTCATTTATAAGATTTTCATCGGAAACACCTGATACCGTCGAGACAGGACCTATATCACCGGCTATAAATATATCTTTCTTTCCTGAAAGTTTGACTGCTATCTTGGCGAGTGAAACTGCTTCTTTGATATTGTCTTCTACAAAAGAAAAGTCTTTTTGCATAGACATAGTATTTGCCGCAAATGTATTTGTTCTTATAAGATTTGCTCCTGCATCCAGATAGGAAGAATGAATGTTTGTCACTCTGTCCTTATGATATATATTTGCATATTCAGGGGCTTCGTTTGTGTGGTATTTTTCTGCATAGTATGTTCCAAAAGAACCGTCTGCTAAAATATTGTGTGTTTTTATGTAATCTTTAAAATTCATCAATTCCTCATTTCTGCCGATATTACCGCCTGCTGTCTATTCTTGTGATTCAGCCGTATATTATTACCGTGCATTTTAGTAATTTTAAGCTGAGATTAAATGATGTTTTTTCCTCAACCGGTGTCCTTAAAAAAATTTAGTTTTATGTTTTACAAAAGCATTATGATTTCTAAATCATTTAAGTTTTTTATGACAGGACAGTCTTGATTATACCTTTTTTCACATATAAAAACAAGTTTTTAAACTTTTTCGATAAATTTTCAATGACAAATGATAATATTTGTGATAAAATTTAAAATGTTTATAGTAATTTTGTAAAAAAATTTAATAATATTACAAAATATCTGATAAAAGAACTTGAAAATTTTATGTGCCGCAAGGCAGAATGGAGGCAATAATGGATTACAAAAACGCTGGAGTTGACATCGAAGCAGGCTACAAAGCTGTTGAACTCATGAAAAAACACATTGCAAGCACGATGAGGGATGAAGTGCTTACAGACATAGGTGGTTTTTCAGGTGCATTTTCTATGGAGGCTTTCAAGAACATGGAGCAGCCTACACTTGTATCAGGAACAGATGGCGTTGGTACAAAGTTAAAAGTAGCTTTTGAGATGGATAAGCATGATTCAGTTGGTATCGACTGTGTTGCGATGTGTGTAAATGACATCGCATGTGCAGGTGGTGAACCATTATTTTTCTTAGACTATATAGCATGTGGAAAAAATGAACCTGAAAAGATTGCGTCTATAGTAAGCGGTGTCGCTGAGGGATGCAGACAGTCAAATGCCGCACTCATCGGTGGTGAAACAGCAGAGATGCCTGGTTTTTATCCGGTAGACGAATACGACCTTGCAGGTTTTGCAGTAGGTGTAGTTGACCGTAAAAATATGATAACGGGCAAGTCAATCAAAGAGGGAGATGTACTTGTAGGTATCGCATCTTCAGGTATTCACAGCAATGGATATTCACTTGTAAGAAAAGTATTCCCTATGAAGAAAGAAAATCTTGCAGTAAGTTATGAATCACTTGGCGGAAAGACTTTAGGTGAAACTTTACTTACACCGACTATCATTTATGTAAAAGCACTTCGTTCTGTAAAAGAGGGCGGCGTTACGATAAAAGGATGCAGCCATATCACCGGTGGTGGATTTTATGAAAATATTCCTCGTATGCTTCACGATGGTGTTCGTGCACAGATAAAGGCTGACAGCTACGAGATACCACCTATTTTTGATATGCTTGCAAAAGACGGAGATATTGCAAAAGAAATGATGTATAATACATACAATATGGGTATCGGCATGATGCTTGCAGTTGATGCGGCAGACGCTGATAAGACTGTTGAACTTGTAAATAAGTCAGGTCAGAAAGCATTTATCGTCGGTGAGATTATTAAGGGTGAAAAAGGTGTTACATTAGTTTAATCACTATCAAGCAGATATTAAGCGGATTGCGAATATTTGTTTTAATCACATTACCAGACAAAAGGCAAAAAGCGGATATATCGTATCCGCTTAATGCTTTATGAGGAGGTTTCATACATGAACGGACAGAAACAAAAGATTGCCGTATGTGTTTCAGGTGGAGGAACAAATCTCCAGGCTATTATTGACAAGATAAATGACGGTACTATCAAAAATACAGAAATATCAGTAGTCATCAGCAACAAACCTGATGCTTACGCTTTAGAGCGTGCAAAAAAAGCAGGTATAGATGCTGTCTGCATCAGACCTAAGGATTATGAAAATCGAGATGATTTTGCGAATACAATGGTTGACACCCTAAAAAAACACGATATTGATCTGGTTGTTCTTGCCGGCTATCTTGTAATAGTCCCTGTAAAGATGATACATGAATACAGAAACAGGATAATAAATATACATCCGTCACTTATCCCGTCACATTGTGGTATGGGATATTACGGGCTTAAGGTACATGAGAGTGTACTTGCAACAGGCAATAAAGTTACAGGTGCAACGGTGCATTTTGTTGACGAAGAAGCAGACCACGGTCCTATCATATTGCAAAAAGCCGTTAAGGTACATGAAAATGATACACCTGAGATTTTGCAAAAGCGTGTTATGGAAGAAGCAGAATGGAATATCCTGCCTGAGGCCATTGACCTGATAGGTTCTGGAAAAGTTAAAGTTATTGACGGCATTGCACATATTGAAGAATAAACAGTTTTTATGTCTTTTTCAAAGAGTACATTGTGTAGAAATGGAGGATGATGATGAAAGTTCTTATAGTAGGAAGCGGTGGACGCGAGCACGCTATAGCATGGAGTGTATCGCAGAGTAAAAAAGTAGATAAGATTTATTGTGCACCGGGAAACGGTGGCATTTCGCAGATAGCTGAATGTGTTGATATTACTGCAATGGAATTTGACAAACTTGCGGATTTTGCAGAGAAAAATGAAATAGACCTTACGATTATAGGTATGGATGATCCACTCGTAGGCGGTATCGTTGATGTTTTTGAAGAAAGAGGTCTCCGTGTATTCGGACCACGCAAAAACGCTGCTATCATTGAGGGCTCTAAGAGTTTTTCAAAAGATCTTATGAAAAAATACAATATTCCAACTTGTCATTATGAGACATTTAACTCGCCTGAGGAAGCTCTTTTATATCTCGAAAATGCAAGTTTTCCTATTGTTTTAAAAGCTGACGGTCTTGCACTCGGAAAAGGTGTGCTTATATGTCAGACGCTTGAAGAAGCAGAAGCCGGGGTCACAACACTCATGCTAGACAAACAGTTTGGTGAAGCAGGTGACACTATTGTAATAGAAGATTTTATGACAGGTCGTGAAGCATCTGTTCTCTGTTTCTGTGACGGTACTCATATCAAACCTATGACAAGTGCACAGGATCATAAGCGTGCTAAAGACGGGGATAAGGGATTAAATACCGGTGGAATGGGTACATTCTCACCAAGTCCTTTCTATACTGACGATGTAAAAGAATTCTGTGAAAAACATATCTATCAGCCGACAATGGATGCCATGAAAGCAGAGGGCAGAGATTTTACAGGTATTTTATTTGTAGGACTTATGCTCACTGAGGACGGTCCTAAGGTTCTTGAGTATAATGCGAGATTTGGTGACCCTGAGGCACAGGTTGTGCTTCCTCGTATGGAAAATGATATTATTGATGTCATAGACGCCTGCATAGATGGAAGGCTTAACGAAATCGAACTTTCCTTTGAGGACAATGCGGCAGTATGCGTTGTTCTTGCATCTGACGGTTATCCTGAGCATTATGAAAAAGGAAAGCTTATCAAAGGTCTTGAAAATTTTGAAGGAAAAGACAAAGAGGGTTACTATGCATTCCATGCAGGTACAAAGAAAACAGATGAAGGCATCGTCACAAACGGCGGTCGTGTCATTGGAATAACAGCAAAAGGTGCAACCTTAAAAGAAGCCAGAGCAAATGCTTATAGGGCTACAGAGTGGGTTGACTTTGAAAATAAATATATGCGACACGACATTGGAAAAGCGATAGACGAAGCATAGACATAAATAATAAATTTTTATATAGCTGAAAAATAAATAATAATCAAAAAATACAGATATTTACTGCATTAAAATATAACACCTGTTGTATATTCATGCTGAAATAAATATTAATATAACACAAGGAGGACATTTGAGTGTATTCATTTAGTGAAGTTCAGAATTATGATCCGGACCTGGCAAAAGCTATGGCGGACGAGACACAGAGACAGAGAGACAACATTGAGCTTATTGCATCAGAAAACCTTGTAAGTAAGGCAGTTATGGCAGCAATGGGTAGTCAGCTTACAAATAAATATGCAGAAGGATACCCGGGAAAAAGATATTATGGTGGATGTGAGCATGTAGATGTAGTCGAAGACCTTGCAAGAGACAGAGCAATGAAGCTCTTTGGATGTACTTATGCAAATGTTCAGCCACATTCAGGTGCACAGGCAAATATGACTGTATTCTTTGCACTTATGCAGCCGGGTGATACATTTATGGGAATGAACCTTGACCACGGCGGACATCTTACACATGGAAGCCCGGTAAACTTTTCAGGAAAATATTTTAACTGTGTACCTTATGGTGTAAACAGTGACGGATATATAGATTATGATGAAGTTGAGCGTATTGCAAAAGAGTGCAAACCAAAACTTATCGTTGCAGGTGCAAGTGCATATGCAAGAAAGATTGACTTTAAGAGATTTAGGGAAATCGCAGACGAAGTAGGTGCATATCTCATGGTAGATATGGCACATATCGCTGGTCTTGTTGCGGCAGGTTATCACGAAAGTCCTATCCCTTATGCTCATGTTACTACAACTACAACACATAAGACACTCCGTGGACCTCGTGGAGGTATGATTCTTTCAAGTAAGGAATTTGCTGAAGAGCATAAGCTTAACAAGGCATTATTCCCTGGAATACAGGGTGGTCCGCTCATGCATGTTATCGCTGCAAAGGCTGTATGTTTTAAAGAAGCCCTTGACCCGGCATTTAAAGAGTATGGAAAGAACATCATTGACAATGCACAGGCACTTGCAAACGGACTTATCAAGCGTGGCATCAAAATTGTATCAGGCGGTACAGACAATCATCTTATGTTAGTTGACCTTGCAGACAAGGGACTTACCGGAAAAGAAGTTGAGAAATGGCTTGACGCAGCTCATATCACTTGCAATAAAAACACTATTCCGGACGATCCTCAGTCACCTTTTGTAACAAGTGGTATCCGTCTTGGAACTGCTGCCGTGTCAACAAGAGGTTTTAATACTGATGATATGGATAAAGTCGCAGAAGCTATCGCACTTATCATTGATGATCATGAAGCAAATACTGAAAAAGCAACAGCTATCGTAAAGAGCCTTACAGACAAATATCCTCTTTACGAATAAAAAAATTTAGAACAAAGAGTCGCTTGCGACTCTTTCGCACTTGAGCGGAATGCACATCCTCACGGAGTGTTTTTTATGTGGCTGTTCACACTTTATGGGTGTGGACAGCCACACTGATTGTAAGGAGGACAACGACATGGATGATTTAGAAATAGAACTTACTCCAAAACAGGAAAATTATCAAAATCTGGCTGAGACGATAATAAATAAGTTTAATACAAGAGGAATTGAAGGATACTATTGCATAGACAGAGAGGAGGCAAATGCAAAAGCAAAGCGTTTTCTGACTCCGGACAGCACTATATCATGGGGCGGTTCGATGACTCTCTCGGAGATTGGTCTTATAGATGACCTTAAAGAATCTGATGATTATATAATATACGACAGGGCAGATGCTAAGACACTGGAAGAAAAAAGAGAACTTTTTGGAAAAATAGTGACATCTGATTATTATTTTATGAGTTCAAATGCCGTAACAATGGATGGGGAACTTGTAAATATTGACGGAACAGGAAACAGGGTTGCCTGTCTTTGCCACGGACCTGAAAATGTTATTCTTATCGTAGGAATGAACAAAGTTGTAAAAAATGTTGAGGAGGCAATATCAAGAGTAAGAAATATTGCCGCACCGCCAAATGCAGTACGACTTTCAAAAAATACACCATGTTCAAAAATCGGAAGATGTGCAGACTGCCAGTCTGATGATTGCATCTGCTGTCAGACAGTAATAACAAGAAGATCTGCTGTTCAAGGCAGGATAAAAGTTATACTTGTAGGCGAAGAACTTGGTTATTAGATTTTTAGCTGCACATACTTGACATAAATCTTATATGTGAAATATATTATATTTCGCACTATACACAAAAATGTGTGCAGAAATGGGGAGTAATATGCTTCAAAAAGAATTGATAGATAAATTACACAAAAACAGTATATTATCTGCTGATGAATTTTATAAAATACTTTCAGAGCATGATGAGGAAGATTCCGAATATCTTTTCGGTCTTGCCAGAAAAGTAAGAGAAAACATATATGGAAAAGATGTTTATATAAGAGGACTTATAGAATTCAGCAACTATTGTCGCAATGACTGCTATTATTGCGGTATCAGAAAAAGCAACACGAACGCATCAAGGTACAGACTTAGCGGGGACGAGATACTCGAATGTGCCGATGAGGGTTACAGGCTCGGATTTAGAACTTTCGTTCTTCAGGGCGGTGAAGATATGTTCTTTACTGCTGAAAAAATCGCTGATATAGTAAGAAATATAAAAAAGCGGCATAGTGATTGTGCAGTGACTTTATCGGTAGGAGAGAGGGACTACGACACCTATAAATACTGGTATGATGCAGGTGCAGACAGATACCTTTTAAGACATGAAACAGCTACGGATGAACACTATAGAAAACTTCATCCTGACGAACTTTCACTTGAAAATAGAAAAAAATGTCTTTTTGACTTAAAAGAGATAGGTTATCAGGTTGGTGCTGGATTTATGGTTGGTTCGCCTTATCAGACGACAGAGTATCTTGTAAATGACCTGTTATTTTTAAAGGAACTTAAGCCACATATGATAGGAATTGGTCCTTATATATCACAGCAGGACACTCCGTTTGCAAATATGGAAAACGGTACGCTCGAACAGACATTATTTCTTCTTGGAATACTAAGGCTTATGTTTCCGAATGTGCTTTTGCCATCGACAACAGCACTCGGAACGATAGCACCAAACGGAAGGGAACTTGGTCTTAAAGCCGGGGCAAATGTAGTCATGCCAAATCTTTCGCCTGTTTCAGTGCGTAAAAAGTACCAGCTATATGACAATAAGATATGTACAGGAGAGGAGTCGGCTCAGTGTGCCGGATGCTTAAGAAACAGGATTGAATCTGTCGGCTATGAAATGACTGTCAGCAGAGGAGATTATAAAATTTAAAAATAAACTGCTTTAAAAATTTATATTGTTATGTGCACCCATATATAGTACCAATTTTGACTTGCAAGGTCTGCACAGAAATGGAGGTTTATCATGGAAAAAGGAACACGAGTAAATGTAGAAATAAATGTAACAAAAATCGTTAAGTATGTATGTCTTGCCGGAGTTGCCATAGTAGCAGCGATATTCAGCCACAAAAGTTATACGGCTTTTTTAAATGACAGAAAGAATTTTGACAAATAAATGATTTTGCATTATATGTTGCACCACAGATGTTTATGGTAACGCATTTGTCATAATGTCTAAAATAAAATTAAGGATAATTAGTAATGGGTAAAAATCTTTTTATAGCCGAGAAACCGAGTGTTGCAAAGGAATTTGCCAAAGTGCTCAATGTAAACGGAAACGCTTCTAAAGGCTATCTTGAGTCAGATAACAGTGTCGTAACCTGGTGCGTAGGTCATCTTGTTACGATGAGTTATCCTGAGGTCTACGATGCGGCACTTAAAAAATGGAGTTTTCAGACACTTCCGTTTATTCCGGAACATTTTTTATATGAGGTCATTCCCGGTGTTTCAAAACAGTTTAATATAGTAAAAGGTCTTTTAAACAGGGACGATGTATCCTGCATATATGTCTGTACCGACTCAGGAAGAGAAGGAGAATATATATATCGTCTTGTCGATGATATGGCAAAAGTGTCATCCGACAAAGAAAAAAGGCGTGTGTGGATAGACTCACAGACAGAGGAGGAGATTAAACGAGGTATAAAAGAAGCAAAACTTTTATCAGAATATGATAATCTTTCTTCAGCAGCATATCTGAGGGCAAAAAGCGATTATCTTATGGGTATCAACTTTTCAAGAGTTCTCTCACTCAAATATGGCAGAACGATAATGGACTATCTAAACAATGGTAAATGGTCTGCAGTATCTGTCGGCAGGGTTATGACATGTGTTCTCGGTATGGTAGTCAAGAGAGAGCGTGAGATAAGGGATTTTGTAAAGACTCCTTTTTACCGTGTTATCGGAAATTTTGGATATGAGGGGCAAAAATTTGAAGGTGAATGGCGTGCCGTAAAAGGTTCACAGTATTTTGAATCGCATCTTTTATATAAAGAAAACGGCTTTAATAAAAAAGAAGATGCACAAAAGCTGATAGATGAATTAAAGATAGAGCCGCCTGCGGTAAAAGCAGTTATATGTAAAGCCGAAAAGAAAAAAGAGAAGAAAAACGGCAGGACGAAAAAAGACAGCAGGTAAAATCCATGGGGAAAAAAGCGGTATCGATGACAGGAAAGATTATAAAAGAGGTTGCGGTAACCG
>ERZ780223.4048-NODE-4048-length-10237-cov-18.865252_pt1 | contig 10237 bp, 6 predicted proteins | sample MGYA00511016_ERZ780223 | MGnify/ENA primary metagenome ERZ780223 (study PRJEB29588, sample SAMEA2159032) | human gut metagenome | biome: human gut; feature: human-associated habitat; material: faeces | place: Denmark | collected 2008/2010 ... | reverse complement strand
CAGGTGCCGTTGGGGCTGGTCGCCATCATCTACGAGAGCCGCCCGAACGTCACGTCGGACGCCGCGGCGCTGTGCATCAAGAGCGGCAACGTCTGCATGCTGCGCAGCGGCAAGGAGGCCTATCGCTCCTCTCACGCCATCGTCACGGCGCTCAAGGCGGGCGTTGAGTCCGTCGGCGGCGATCCCGACATTGTCAACATCGTTGAGGATACAACGCATGCGAGCGCGCAGGTATTGATGACGGCGGACGGCCTTGTCGACCTGCTGATCCCCCGCGGCGGCAAGGGGCTCATCCGCGCGTGCGTGGAAAATGCAAGCGTTCCCTGCATCGAGACCGGCACGGGCATCTGCCATGTGTACGTCGACAGGGACGCTGACCTCAACATGGCGGTAAAGATCATCGAAAACGCCAAGACGAGCCGCCCGTCCGTCTGCAACGCGGAGGAGGTCTGCCTTGTCCACTGCGACATTGCAAAGGGATTTCTCCCCAAGCTCAAGGCCGCGCTTGTCGACAAGCGTAGGGAAGCGGGCCTTGTCCCCGTCGAGCTGCGGCTCGACGAAGCCGCGGCGGAGATCATTCCCGGCACGGCGGCAACGGAGCTCGACTTCGACACGGAATTTCTCGATTACATTCTCGCCGTCGCGGTCGTAGATGACCTGGATGCGGCCATCGCGCATGTCCAGCATCACTCGACGCACCACAGCGATTGCATCGTGACCGAGAACCAAGCCGCGGCCGACCGCTTTGTCGACGAGGTCGACAGCGCGGCGGTGTACGTCAACGTCTCCACCCGCTTCACCGACGGCGGGGAGTTCGGCCTCGGCTGCGAGATGGGCATTTCCACCCAGAAGCTCCACGCCCGGGGCCCCATGGGGCTGGAAGAGCTGTGCAGCTACAAGTACATTATCCACGGCAGCGGCCAGATCCGCTGAACCGTTCAATTGCGAAAACATTTTTCCGTTTTTTTCTCACAGGCCGCAGTGGAAGGACAGCGGCCTGTATTTTTGTTTTGCAGGGATGGACTGTTTTTGCTATAGAAACACTTTCGCCCCAAAATTTCGAAAATTATTTTTCCGTTTGTGTCATGATGTATTTTTCATTTCTCCATTCTGTACAAAAATAAAGTCGTACTTTTATCGGAAATTAGGGTAAAAATCCTCATTTCCCCCTTGACAGCCCCTATTTCGACGCGGTAAAACTATATTGGAAAGTATGGGAACAAGTTCGGCGGGGCGCTCTGAAGTGTGCCCGGAACTGTCCTTCTCACAACTGCAATCCATTTCAAACAGATGTCCGCATGACGACACTAGTACAAAGGAGAGAGCGAATTATGACAATTGCCATTCTTGCACATGATTCCCGCAAAGAACTTGCACTTCAGTTCTGCACCGCCTACAGTGGTATCCTGTCCCGGAACACTGTCATCGCCACCGGTACCACCGGCCGGATGTTGAACCAGGCCACCGGCTTGCCAGTTCACTGTTATCTCTCCGGAAAGCTGGGCGGCATTCAGCAGATCACCGCCCGTGTTGCCTGCGATGAAGTGGATCTGGTGCTGTTCTTCCGCGACCCGCTCCGGGCCGACAGCGGCAGCTCCAACGAGCAGAATCTGCTCCGCCTGTGCGATATGCACAGCGTACCCATTGCCACCAACATTGCCACCGCCGAGGTACTGCTCCGCGGCATGGATCAGGGGGATCTGGACTACCGGGAAGGGATGCACCCGCCGGTGATCGAGCCTCTGGCCGCTCCCCGCCGCGCCGTGTGCTGAGGACTGCCTGACATTTTTTGTGTATAGAGGGAAACGTAAAACAGCGCCGCCGAAGCTTTTCAGGGCTTCAGCGGCGCTGCATTTTTATGCAGTTTTCAGTTCATTTTCCGGGGAGTGACATCATTCCAGGCCGGCCATCTGCTTGATGCTCTTCATGGCGAAGGTCAGGGTGCGGCCCATGGCAACACCAGCCATCAGGCAGGGATAGTTGTTGGCAAAAAAGCTGCCGGACATATCGCCGGTGATATACAGGCCGGGCATGGGCTTGTTATCGTTGTCCAGAGCCTGACCCTTTTCGTTGATGGCAATGCCCTGCTCGGTGGTCAGCAGAGAGGCACCCAGCCAGCAGCCGTAGAAGGGCGCGGTGCGGATGGCGCTGAGGCGGTAAGCGGGCTTGCCGAAGTCCTCATCGTTCTGCTTGTCGTAGAGCTCGTTGTAGCGCTCCACAGTGGCAAGGAAGGTGTCCTTGGCAGCGCCAGTAAAGCCCATCTTGTCAGCCAGCTCGTCCAGCGTATCGCACTTGAACAATGCACCGGCCTCGATCGCCTCGTCCATCTTACCCTGAATGTACTTCTCACCGCCGTTACGGGTCTGGGCAGAGCAGCCGATGGTGTGGAAGCGCTTTGCGTCCTCCAGAATGTTGGCATCGCAGATCTGAGCGTAGACACGGCCCGGCTGGTGAGCAGCGGCGTAGACGATGTCATTGTAGGGGCTGCTCTCGTTGGCAAAGCGCTCGCCGTTGCGGTTCACCTTCAGGAAGGGCTGGGTGCCGGGGTTGTACTGACGGATGGTACCAGGGAAAGCCTTGCCGCCAAAGGCAGTGTCGCTGTCCACATAGCCGCCATCCACGCCGGGGGCCACGATGCCACGGTCAAACAGCATGGGAGCGGCCTCCTTGTCCAGATTGGCACCTGCCCACATTGCAGCCCGGATGCCGTAGCCCTTATCGGAGGGAGAGTAGGAGCAGGCAGTGGTGACGGAAGTGCCCAGGGGATCCAGCTGCTCCATCATGTAGGGGTTGCCGGGGAAGCCGCCGCAGGCCAGCAGCACGCCCTGATTGGCGTTGTAACGGATGAAGTGGTCATCCTCGGTGCTCTGGGCGATGACGCCGGTAATGCGGCCATCGCTGTTCTTTTCCAGCTTGGCAAGGCTGGTCTTGAAGTCTACATCGTAGCCCAGCTCCTGAATGTACTGCAGCAGCAGCTCGTTGCGGGGCAGACCGGATGCGCTCTCGCTGGCCATGTAGTTGTGCTCCTGCACAGGGTAGAGGTAGTCGGTGTTGTGCTCGGCATTCTCTGCGGGCCATGCAGCCTCGCTGCCGGAGGTGAAATCGCACACCCAGCCGTACTTATCTTCCAGAATGCTGCGCATAAAGTCGTGCATGGCAGCAGATTCGTTGATCCAGGTTTTGACAACGCGCTGGTCGCACTTGCCGGAGGCGTAGCGGGAGATCTCGCTCAGCAGCTTTGCCTTATCGGTGGCGGGTTCGCCAGCTTCCTTAGCGGCAGCAGAATCAACAGCGCCGTACCAGTGACGGGTGTCCTGCACGTTGGCGTTCTGCTCGATAACACGGAAGTTCAGGCCGTTGGCAGCCGCATAGGCGGCAGCGAACATACCGCCATTGCCAGCGCCCACGATCAGGATGTCGGTGTCCACGGTCTCGGTGATGGCGGCCTCGTCGATGTCAGGCTCTTTGCCCAGCCAGTCGTTCTCATCGCCGGTGGGCAGCTGCACGCTGGAGACCACGGCCTCGCCCTTTGCCTGTGCGTAGCAGCTCTTGGCAGCCTTCATCACGGCGTCGGAGGTGATGGTAGAACCGGAAACACCGTCGATCTCGGCAGAACCAGCAGCCAGCAGCTGCTCGCGCAGCTCGTCGGCAGCGGCAGCGCCGAAGGAAGCGGTCTCGCCGGAGGTATCTACCACCACGTCGGTGACAGCGCTGTCGGAGAAGGTCATAGTGACCTTGACGGTGGAGGAAATACCCTCGGCAGTGCCCTCGTAGGTGCCGGGGATGTACTGACCGGCAGCACCGGAAGTGGAAGCGGAGGTAGAACCGGAAGCGGCATTGCAGGCAGCCAGAGCACCGGCGGTCACACCGCTCATGGCGGCGGCAGCGGCGATCTTGATAAAGCCCTTACGGGAAATCTTGTTCATAGGTACGCTCTCTTTCTTTTTGTTCTTCTTTGTGTTCCTTCTTATCGTGCAGCAAAGTAAAAGGCACTTTGCGGAATCCTTAACAATTGTAGCGTAGAAGGGTGCTGTTTACAATTCATGTTTTTTATATTATAATTTAGGAAAACCTAATGTATTGCGGGAGGGAGAAAAGCATGAACGAGAGCGCACTGGAAGGCTTTGTAAAGATCGTGGAACTGAACAGCTTTTCTGCGGCGGCAGAGGCACTGTATCTTTCCCAGTCGGCACTTTCGCAGCAGATCCGCACGCTGGAAGGGCAGCTGCAGTTCGAGCTGTTCCAGCACGTGCCCCGCCGGGTGGTGCTGACCCCGGCGGGACAGGATTTTTACCCCAAGGCAAAGCAGCTGGTGGCTCTGTATCAGCAGGCGGTGCGCCACGCCCGCGCGGTGCAACAGCAGGAAAAACCGCCGGAACGGCATCTGGTGATTGCAGGCTGCCATGAGGCAATGCGGATGTTCGCATACGACTTGTTTTCCCTGACAAGTGACTTGTGCCTGCAGTATACCTCCATTCTGGGGTGGTGTGCCAACCGCAGCGAGGTCTGGCGCAGCCTGAAAAAAGGGGAGATGGATCTTTCCTTCCAGCTGGAAAGTGCAGAGTTCTACGCGCAGGGGCTTACCTTTGTGCCGCTGTTCTATATGCCAGAACTTTGCATCCCCATCCACCCGCCCGCTGATATGCCGGTGGGCAGATTGACCTTGGAACAGGCATTGCAATATCGCTGGCTACCCATCAAGGAGATGTACCAGACTGTCTACGAAACAAGCCTGCTGCAGGAGGGAATGGACCGAGGGGTGGAGTTTACGCCGGTGGGCGGTATCCGCAGTGCGGCCTACGGCGACCCGGCACTCAAGATGGTCCCGGCGGTCTATTACCGCAGGCCGGACCTCAGTTTTGTGCGGGTACTGGACTGGGGCAGGGGACACCGCTTCGGCGTTGTGCTAGGGCAAAAGCGCGAGGATCCGGTAGTAATGGCCTATGTCCGCGCCTTGCAGCAACAGCTGCCGTCCCTCTCGGAAAAGCTGTTCGGCCTGAAGCTGGAACCGGTGGAGGAATCATAAAGAAAAGACGAAAACCCTCTCAGACACTTTCGTGCCAGCTCTCCCTTCAGGAGAGCTGGCACCGGCAGCTGCTGAAAAGCTCCCCCTCTCGGGGGAGCTGGCATCGCGCAGCGATGACTGAGAGGGTAAAACAAAGAGCACCTATTGCCCTAAAAAGGCGACAGGTGCTCTTTTTGCAATTATATTGTGACGACAGGTGCTTTAATCCACCACGTCCTCAAACTGGCTGTTGTACAGGTCAGCGTAGAAGCCGCCTGCCTCGATCAGCTGGTCGTGGGTGCCCTGCTCCACAATGTCGCCGTCCCGCATCACAAGGATGAGGTCGGCATCCCGGATGGTGGAAAGGCGGTGGGCGATGACAAAGCTGGTGCGCCCCTCCATTAGGCGGTCCATGGCGGTCTGGATGCGCTGCTCGGTGCGGGTATCCACGCTGCTGGTAGCCTCGTCCAAAATCAGGATGCGGTTATCTGCCAGAATGGTGCGGGCGATGGTAAGCAGCTGCTTCTGCCCCTGACTGACGTTGGAGGCGTCCTCGTTCAGCTCCATCTGGTAGCCGCCGGGCAGGGTGCGGATAAAGTGGTCGGCGTTGGCAGCCTTTGCGGCGGCGATCACCTCTTCATCGGTGGCGTCCAGCCGGCCGTAACGGATGTTCTCCATGATGGTGCCCTTGAACAGCCATGTGTCCTGCAGCACCATGCCAAAGCCCTCGCGCAGGGCGCTGCGGTCAAAGTCCCGCACATCGTGGCCGTTCAGGGTGATAGAACCGGCGTCCACATCGTAAAAGCGCATCAGCAGCTTGACCATGGTGGTCTTGCCCGCACCGGTGGGGCCTACGATGGCTACCTTCTGGCCGGGCTGCACTGTGCAGCTGAAGTCGTGGATAACAGTCTTGTCCGGGGTGTAGCCGAAGCGCACATGGTCAAAGGTGACCTGTCCGTCAATGTCGGCGGGGTCGGCGCGGCGGGCAGGGTCGGCCAGTTGCTCTTCCTCCGGCTCATTCAAAAACTCGAACACCCGCTCGGCGGCAGCGGCCATGCTTTGCAGCATATTGGATACCTGCGAAAGCTGCTGGATGGGCTGGGTAAAGTTTTTGACATACTGGATAAAGGCCTGAATATCACCAATGGTGATAACGCCGTTTGCAGCAAAAATGCTGCCCACGATGGCCACTGCCACATAGCCCAGGTTGCCCACAAAGTTCATGATGGGCATCATAAGGCCGGAGAGGAACTGGCTCTTCCATGCGGATTCGTACAGCTTATCGTTGGCGGCGTTGAAGTCTGCCAGTACCACGGCTTCGCGGTTAAACGCCTTGACCACGTTGTGACCGGCGTAGACTTCCTCGACCTGACCGTTGACCACGCCCAGCGTGGCCTGCTGTGCCTTGAAGTACTTCTGGCTGAACTTGACCACCACCAGCACCAGCGCCAGCGATACCGGTAAGATCAGCAGGGCAATCAGGGTCATGCGGGGGCTGATGGAAAACATCATCACCAGCACACCGATCATGGTGGTCACGCTGGTGATCAGCTGGGTGATGCTCTGGTTCAGGCTCTGACCCAGTGTGTCCACATCGTTGGTGATGCGGGAGAGCACCTCGCCCACGGTGCGCTTTTCAAAGTACGCCAGCGGCAGGCGGTTGATCTTTTCACTGATCTGGCGACGGAAGTCGTAGCAGGCCTTCTGAGAAAGGCCGGTCATCAGCCAGCCCTGAATAAAGCTGAAGGCGCTGCTCAGCAGGTACATCCCCAACAAAAACAGCAGGATGCGGCCGATATACACAAAATCGATGCTGCCGGTGCCACGCAGCCGGGCGATCCAGCCGGTGGCAAGGGCGGTGGTGGCCTTTGCCAGCACCTTGGGGCCTGCAATGTTGAAGATGGTGGACAGAATAGCAAACAGCATGGCTGCCGTAAGGGGCAGCTTGTAGTGGCTCATGGTGCGGATGAGCTGCCGCAGCGTGCCTTTAAAGTTTTTGGCGCGCTCGGTGGTGGGACGTCCGGGTCTGGGCATATCACTCACCCTCCTTTTCTGTATTCAGGGTATCCAGCGCAAGCTCCTTCTGGCTCAGCTGGCTGCGGGCGATCTCCTGATATTCCGGGCAGCTGACCATCAGCTGGGCGTGGGTGCCCTTGCCCACCAGTCTGCCTTCGTCCAGTACAAGGATCTGGTTTGCGTGCAGCACGGTGGAAATGCGCTGTGCCACAATGATCATAGTGGCGTTGTCGGTCTGTGCCTTCAAAGCGCGGCGCAGGGTTACATCGGTCTTGTAGTCCAGTGCCGAGAAGCTGTCGTCAAACAGGTAGACCTTGGGGTCCTTGGCAATTGCCCGGGCAATGGAAAGCCGCTGCTTTTGGCCGCCGGATACGTTGGAGCCGCCCTGTGCAATGGGGCTCTGGTAGCCCTCGGGCTTTGCCTCGATAAAATCAGTGGCCTGCGCAATGGCAGCGGCCTTGTGCACCTGTGCGTCGGTGATATCCTCGCCGCCGAATTTCAGGTTGCTGTCAATAGTGCCGCTGAACAGCACTCCCTTCTGGGGCACATAGCCCAGCAGGTCGTGCAGCTGTGCCTGCGGCATCTCGCGCACGTCAATGCCGTCCACGGTCACCTTGCCGCCGGTCACATCGTAAAAGCGAGGGATCAGGTTGAGCAGGGTGGATTTGCCGCAGCCGGTGGAGCCGATGATGGCGGTGGTCTCGCCGGGCTTTGCGGTAAAGCTGATGTGCTCCAGCGCATCGCTGTCCGCACCGGGGTAACGGAAGCTCACATCCTCGAACTGCACCACGCCCTGCCAGTCGGTGTGCGCCTGTGCAGCCTTTGCGGCGGCTTCATCCGGGTCGCGGATGGTGGCCTTGGTGCGGATGACCTCGTCAATACGATCCGCAGCCACACCGGCGCGGGGCAGCATGACGGCCACCATGGCCAGCATCAGGAAGGACATGACGATCTGCATGGTGTAGGTGATAAAGGCAATCATTTCGCCCACCTGCATAGTGCCGGCATCCATGGCCTTGCCGCCGAACCAGACGATGAGCAGGCTGGTGCCGTTCATGATCAGGGTCATAAAGGGCATCATAGCCACCATAGCGCGGTTGGTGAACAGCTGGGTGCCCATCAGCTCCCGGTTGGCCTTGTCAAAACGCTGCTCCTCAAACTTTTCGCGGCTGAAGGCGCGCACCGGCATGATGCCGGTCAAAATTTCGCGACTGACCAGATTCAGCCGGTCCACCAGCTGCTGCATCACCTTGAATTTGGGCATGGCAACGCTCATCAGGAAGAGCAGCAGCAACAAAAGCAGTGCCACGTCCAGCACCACGATCCAAGAAAGGCCGGAGCTGCTGCCTACAACGTGCAGCACGCCGCCAATGCCCAGAATGGGCGCGTAGGCCACCATGCGCAGCAGGATGACGCAGACGAACTGCACCTGCTGGATATCGTTGGTGGTGCGGGTGATGAGGGAGGCGGTGGAAAAATTCTCGATCTCCGCATTGGAGAAGCCGATAACGCTGGAGAAGGTCTCCCGGCGCAGGTCGCGGCCGATGGCGGCAGATACCCGGGAGGCAAGGAAGCCCACGGCCACAGCCACGGCTACCATCAGCAGGGTGAGCGCCAGCATCTGGCCGCCCACCCGGAAGAGGTAACCCATCTGCACATCCTGCGCAACGCCCTGCGCCTCGTATTCCAGCTGCACCAGCAGCAAAGACTGGCTTTTCAGGTTTTCCAGCAGGGTGCTGTCCAGCTGGCTCATGGCACCGTCCAGCTGCTTTTGCAGCATACTGCGGTCAAAGCCGGGCATCTGGCTCATGGCGGCAAACTGGCTGCAAACGGTGTCCAGATCCGCTGCCGTAGGGGTGACGGTCTCAGTGTCCGCGTCCGCAGCGGCAGAGGGCGTCTCGGCAAGGCCGGTCATGCCCATACTATTCTGCCCGGCAGGGGTGTTGGCGGCCTGTGCGGCAGCCATATACAGCACGATGTCGGGGGTGGTCACGGCCTCTTCCAGTGCGGTGCGCTCGGCCTCGGTCAGGTCGGAGCGCAGCTGCAACACGCCATCGTCCTGCAGATAGTACTGGTAGGCGTTTTGCAGCTTCTGCGCATCCTCTTCGCTCATCAGCAGGCTCAGCGCGTCCAGCGTACTCTGGCGCACCGTCTGGGGCAGGGGGCTTTCAATGCCGCCCTGCTGGATGCCGGTGTCCACGATCTTGCTGGTGTAGTCCGGCAGGGCAAGGTCGCAGTACGCCTGCACGAACAGCAGTGCGAACACCACAAGGCAGACCGCCCAGTGCCGGGCCAGCTGCTTAAAGATCTTTGTCATGGTTCGTTTCTCCCTTCGGGTCAATGTTGCGCGCGGCATTTTCCGCAAGAATGGCATCCATCAGCGCGCCGCGCAGCGCGTCCATCTGGGCTACCTGCTCCGGCTCTAACCGTGCCAGCACGCTGGCAAAGTAGTTGCGCAGAGCCTGCTCACACTGGTGGCACAGCTCGTACCCTTTGGGGGTGATGCGCACCAGCGTTTTGCGGCGGTCGGCGGGGTCCGGTTCCCGCACCACAGTGCCGTCCTGCTCCATGAGCCGCAGCCCGCGCGAGACCGCCGGCAGCGGCTGTCGGATCTCCCGGGCAAGGTCGGAGACATAAATGGCACCGTCCTTTCCGTGACAGTTGATGGCGTGCAGCAGGCCTTCCAGCATATTGAAGTGGCATTTGGGGCAATCGGCCAGCGCCGCCCGCATCCCGGTCTTGGATGCCTTGCTCAGCTGCCCGATATAGTGGCACATCCCCTGAAAGCTGGGGGTGCTTGGCTCGGACACGACAGTCCCTCCTCGTTTGCATTTTTCAAATACTTAACAGATGTTAAGTATTAACGCCTGATAAGCATATTCCTTTTGCAGCCGGATTGCAAGGGAATGGGGAAATATTAAACAAAAATTCACAAAAAACTTGTAGGTTTTGTCAATGCGCAAACCGGCTCTCGCTGCATAAAAATAAAGGACAGGCAGAAACGGAGGGCGCGGATGGAGCAGGGATTCCAAGTGTTGTTACAGGTATTCGGCGGATTGGCGCTGTTTTTATATGGAACGGACAGCCTGTGCAGGGCAGTGCAACAGGGGGCGGGCAGACGGCTGCGCAGCTTGCTGGCGCGGTGCACCGCAAACCCGGCGGCAGGGCTGCTGACCGGGGCGGCGGTCACGGCGGGGGTGCCAAGAAGCTCGGGGG